>FWPV01000342.1_pt1 | contig 152587 bp, 132 predicted proteins | sample 2228371 | NCBI WGS metagenome assembly FWPV01 (sample SAMEA103939776, study PRJEB20133) | metagenome
GGGCCATTTGCATTTCTCTTGAGAGTTAGTCATTCTTTTTCTTAGGCTGCTGTCGTGTATCGTAAAACGTTATCAATTCTATACGGTCTTTTGATTCTCGGTAAATAAGAAGATTATGTTTTGTAATGAGCACTTCGCGAAGCTGTCTTTTTGCAGAACTTCGAAAGGCAATATTTCCATGACGGAGAAGTTCTAAAATGTGATATGTCCTTTGAACAAAGGAAACAACTTCCTTTTCAGACCAATTCCTTCTTAGGTAATCCAGTATGTGATCGAACTTCTTGTCGGCTTGTCTAGACCAGACTACTTCCTTAGCCATTGCTCATGTTTACGCTTCACCTCTTCGCCCGACAAGCCCTCTCCCTTCTCTAATTCTACAAGCGCCTCTTGAACCTCATTCTGAACATCCTCGTGTAATTCATCCCAAAAATCAGCCTCTACATGATGTGCTTTAAAAAGGGCTTTCACTTGTTTAAGCAGCGATTCATCTGTCGTTTTTAACACCATGTGTATCAACTCCAACTTCTCTGCATGCATATTCATCGCCATCTCTTCTTATTCATTCAGTGATTACCAAAGATACAAAATCAATACGTTAAAATTTAGGATTAAGCCCAGTCGGCAGAGAATGAATCCCTGTCTGCCAAGACGGGGAATTTCTCCCTACCTTCTTTCAGTTCAGCTAAACTCAGCGTAGCGCGGAGAACCTGAGCTTGATTCGTTCCAAATACTTCTGTATCTCCTTTGAAATCGTGCACCACCGAATCACCCTGGTGGGCAATGCCGTTGGCGTCTTCACCTACTCTATTGCAACCTATCACATAGGATTGATTCTCTATAGCCCTTGCCTTCAATAAGGCTTTCCAATGTTCTGCCCGTTTGGCCGGCCAGTTGGCTACATACAAAAGGAGATCATAAGCGGCGTTGTTTCGAGCGAAAACCGGGAAACGTAAGTCGTAACAGATGAGCGGACAAATACGCCAGCCTTTGTATTCTACAATCAACCGAGACTTTCCGGGGCTGTAATGATTGGGTTCATCGCCCATGGTGAATAGGTGACGTTTATCGTAGTATTCATATTGGCCATCCGGAAACACAAAGAAGAGTCGGTTGACGAATTCTTCATTCTCATTGGCCATAATCAAAGAGCCACATAAAGCTGCCGACATCTCCTTGGCCTTGTTTTGCATCCAGGCTAATGACTCATTTTGGCTCCCGCAATTTTCCGGTTGCATGCTAAATCCGGTCGACCACATTTCAGGGAGAATAATCAAGTCAGCGTTTTCATTTTTGAGGGTTTCATCCAGGTATTTTCTGTTTTGTTCTGGATTTTCCCAAAAAATATTAAACTGTATTACACTGACTTTCAATTCATTCATGACTTTATTGTACTTTTTTCAAAAAATATTTCAAAACTGGGCAACGCACAGTAAAGATAGGGGGTCTACCCTATACAATCTTAACAAGCCAGAGATTTATATTATTGATAAAAGCCGCGCAAGCGGCTTTTTTCGTTTATTTGATTCATGAATCTCCGCCAAGGCATTCCCTATTTTTTACTGTTTTTCTGCGTTGTCTTCATTGGCCTGAATGCCCTTCGGGTTCGACAGGTTAGCCTTGAGCCGGAATCGCCCCTCGATCAAAGACAACCTTTTATGGCCGGTAAACTCTATGCTGCCGGACTAAATCCTTACAACGATGAGCTGCTTAAAGATACCTGGCATGAGGAGAGTAGGAAAGGCGAATGGGTGTATGCTAAATCGCCCGGCGGACCGGAAAACTACATGCTCTACCCTCCTTTTGTAGTAAGTCTTTACAGCCTTTCTAGCGATATGAGCTGGCAAGACTGGGGAACGATTTGGTATGGCGTTCAATTCCTTGTTCTGCTTGGCATACTGGCTTTGGCCTTTTATCACTTTGAGCGAAAAACCTTCTGGCTCTTTGCGGCACTGCTGCTCGCCTTCAAGGCGCTGATTCCCGCCCTAGTCTTAGGACAGCCCCTTTGGATCAGCCTTTTGGCCGGAATGGCGTACCTCTGTTTCCGTAAAAAATTTCCTTTGCTCGCTGCCTTTTGTTTGGCCCTTTCTGCTTTCAAACCCAGCATCGCGTTACCTCTTTTCGCCTTTGCCTTGGTCTACGATTTCAAACAATTGCTCTACGCCGGTGCTCTGCTCCTGCTTTTCCAACTACCCTTTTTCCTGCACTATGGAACAGATTCCATTTCCATCCTGATGGACTGGCGTCAGAATATGGTATCCCAGCAAGAAATCGTATTAAGCGATGCACACCCCTTTCTGGTTAGCAACTTGATTGATATTAGTCCAATTCTCGGACAATGGAGCATCGGCCTCTGGCTACAACAGCTCCTTTTGTTGTTGAGTGGTGCCTTTATCCTTTTTGGCGCCTACAAAAAATGGTATTCAGAAGAACAAAGTTTGGCCCTTTTGCTTTTAGCCGGGTTGAGCTTTTCATACCATCTTTACTACGATGCGTTTGTGCTCCTTTTAGCCCTGCCCTATTTCTTGAAAAAAGAATGGTGGTATTCCGTGCCTTTGCTGATTCTTTTCCTACCCGGCTTGAGTAGCCTGCATCTGTTTATCACGCCAATCCTCATCCTGCTCAGCTTGATTCTACATCTGAGCAGCCGGGATAGTGCTGTTTTAGAATCCTAAAGCTGATGTAAAATTTCAGCCGCTCTTTCCAATGTTTCATTCTCTTTAGCGAAACAGAAACGCAGCACGTGGTTGTCGGTTTTTTTTCTATAGAAGGACGAGGGTGGAATAGCCGCAATCTTATTCTCAACCACCAACCTGCGAGCAAAGTCGAGGTCATTTTCATGGGTGATTTTATCGTAACCCAGCATCTGGAAATACGACCCTTGGCAATTGAGCAATTTCCATTTCGATCCTTTCAAAGCCTTGCGGAAAAAATCGCGTTTCGCTTGGTAGAAATTCGATAGCTCCAGGTACGCATCTTTTTTGTCGAGGTAATCCGCTAAGGCATACTGCACCGGCGTATTCACGCTAAACATCATATACTGGAATATCTTTCTAAACTCAGCGGTTAATTTAGCCGGAGCTAAGCAATAGCCCATCTTCCAGCCGGTATTGTGGTACGTTTTCCCGAAGCTGGAAATGATAAAACTACGTTCGGCAAGTTTAGGGTATCGTGCGATGCTTTGGTGTTCCAAGCCATCAAACAAAATATGTTCGTATACCTCATCGCTTAAGATGATGATATCTGAGTTCTCCGTCAGCTTCTGAAGCTTCTGCATGTCTGCCGCTGAGAAAGCCATTCCCGTTGGGTTATGTGGCGTATTGATGATGATCATCCGCGTTTTAAACGTGATGAGTTTTCTGATCTCATCCCAATCCACCGCATAGCTCGGATACTTCAACTCTGCAAAGATGGGATGTCCGCCATTCAGCTCAATAGCCGGTAAATAGGAATCGTATGCCGGTTCTATAATGATCACCTCATCTCCTTCTCGAACCACCGATGAGATGGCAGCATAAATTCCCATTGTAGCGCCTGGCGTAACCGTTACCTCCGTTTCCGGATTGTAGATAGCCGAATACAGCTCTTCCGTTTTTGCGGCAATCTTCTCGCGCAGCGCAGGTACCCCGGGCATAGGAGCGTACTGGTTAAGTTGCTTGTTCATGTACTGGTTCACCAAGCCAATTAACTCAGGCGAACACGAAAAATCGGGAAATCCCTGAGCCATATTCAAGGCCTTATGCTCATTGGCCAAGGCAGTCATGACAGAGAATATCGTAGTGCCAACTTTCGGCAATTTGGAGGGTAGGCTTCCGCTAAATTCAGGCATATCGAAGCGGCAATATACAAAGTCCCGAAGGCTATTTTCTACTGAAATATGGTGATTTTAACTATTGTGTCATTCCTTTTTACGTTTGTAGCTAAACGTTTGAGTCCCGATGCTAATGTTCAGGGTATCGGCATCGCTAAAGCTTAGGGCATACTCAGAAAATTCCTCGTAGTCCAAATCCGTCAACACCAATTTAGCTCCATTCACTTTCCAATTCCAGTTGTGCGCTTCCTTCGGTACGCTGTATTTATTGCGATCGGCAAAATGAATCTCTGCGCGCAGAAAGAGTTCTCCCATGGTCTTCAGCAGTTTCGCTTGACCCGGGTTCACCAATTCCCATCTTCCGATAAGTAGGGAGTCGGCCTTGGCCCATAAGGTAGAATCAGCAGTTGTTTCAGCTTTCGCTAGCGAATGAAAGCTTAGTCCAAGAATGAGAAGAAAGAGGAGCTTTTTCATTGTACTAAGTTGCAAAAAAAGGGTGACCGAAGCCACCCTTTAATAACACAATTGTATTTTAATTTTAGTCTTAGCTGAAAGTTTCAAGAACCAAGGACCAAATTCCAAGTGCCTTATTTAGCGATTCTTGATTACTTCAATTTCTGCCGCCAGTTCCGGGATATGTTTTTGAATGATACCCCAAATCATTTCGGGTTCTACGGAATCATAAGCATGAGAAATAATGTTTCGTAATCCGATGATTTGCTTAGATGCACTAATTTTTAAATTAGGTTCCAAGTCCAGAATCTTTCGAATTGCTTCTCCTATAATTTGTAAATCTCGCTCTACGGCCCTTTGCAGAATGATGTCAGCTTTAAAGGTGTTGAAATCATTATTCGACTTCTTCTTTACAGCCTCTATCTCTTGAATAATACTTTGTATATCCAGTACATACTTTAAAACCCTAGGCTGCATAAAGGACTACTTTTGATTGATTAATCTCCTCAAGCAGGATGGGGTTTTTCAAAGATTTCAGCGAAACCAAATCAATCTTGTATCCCATTAGTTTTTCCAATTGCTCTAATAAAGAAAAGTAGTTATCCGGATAATCAATTACAGCTACGTCATCTGAGAACTGAACCAGAAAATCGATATCACTATCGCCATGCATCCTACCTTCCGATGCTGAGCCAAATAGGGCCATAAAAACTACATTGTGTTCCTTGCAAAGCACAATGATATCGTCCAATTTATCTTCTACCAGCTTCAGCATTGTAACTCAAAGATACATCCTTTGTTTTTTAAGATACCGGAAGAACATCTGAATCCTGTTGGCAGCCACTATTTTACAGTGGCGTGTTCGCCCATCAAGCGCGCTTTGATATCCAAGCGGTGCTGGCGAGCGGTATCTTTAGCGATATCGTAGCCTGCATCGGCGTGACGAATTACGCCCATAGCCGGGTCGTTATGCAACACACGTTTCAAGCGACGAGCAGCATCTTCGGTACCGTCGGCCACCACAACCATTCCGGCGTGGATGGAATACCCGATACCTACCCCTCCACCGTGGTGAACGGATACCCAGCTGGCGCCACCGGCTGTGTTAATCAAGGCATTCAAAATAGGCCAGTCGGCGATGGCATCTGAACCGTCCATCATAGCCTCTGTCTCCCTGTTTGGAGAAGCTACTGAACCGGTATCCAAGTGATCACGTCCGATGGCAATCGGTGCTTTCACTTTACCGCTCTTCACTAATTCATTGAAAGCTAAACCGGCTTTTTCTCTTTCACCTTGTCCTAACCAGCAAATACGGGCCGGCAAACCTTGGAACGCGATACGCTCCTGCGCCATCTTAATCCAGCGGTGCAGGCTTTCGTCTTCCGGGAAGAGTTCTAAAATCAGTTTATCAGTTTCGTAAATATCTTGTGGATCTCCACTCAAGGCTGCCCAACGGAATGGACCGCGGCCTTGGCAGAATTGCGGACGAATAAATGCCGGAACGAAGCCCGGGAAGTCGAACGCATTCTTCACACCATGCTCCAATGCTCTTCCGCGCAGGTTATTACCGTAATCAAATACGATACTGCCTTTTTGTTGGAAGGAGAGCATCAGCTCCACGTGCTTGGCCATGGTGGTATAGGCCATGTCCATGTATTTCTCCGGATTGCCTTTACGCAAGCGGTCGGCAGCTTCCACGTCCATACCTTGTGGGTAGTAGCCCACCAATGGATCATGCGCTGAAGTTTGATCTGTAAGTGATTCAGGTACAATACCGCGAGAATCCAATCTTTCCAATAAGTCTACTGCATTCGCGATAACCGCGATGGAGATGCCTAGGCCTTTTTCTTTCGCTTCCAATGCCGCATCGATGCCTTCATCAATATTGCGGAACATCTTATCCAGGTAGCGGGTTTGCAAACGTTTGCGAATTCTCCACTCCTCTACTTCGGCTGCTAAGCAAGTACCCTCGTTCATGGTGATGGCTAGAGGCTGCGCTCCACCCATGCCACCTAAACCGGCGGTAACGTTTAGTGTTCCCTTTAAGGTACCGCCAAAATGCTGACGCGCCATCTCGGCAAAAGTCTCGTAGGTTCCTTGTACGATACCTTGCGAGCCAATGTAAATCCAAGAACCGGCTGTCATCTGACCGTACATGGTCAAGCCTTTGGCTTCCAACTCGCGGAATTTCTCCCACGTAGCCCAGTGCGGTACCAACATAGAATTGGAGATCAGCACACGCGGTGCATCTTTATGGGTAGGTAAAATACCTACCGGTTTGCCCGATTGCACCAACAAGGTTTCATCCTCGTTCAGGTCTTTCAAGGCTTTTACAATCAGTTCAAGCGATTCCCAATTACGTGCTGCTTTTCCTGTGCCTCCGTATACGATGAGGTCTTCAGGACGTTCAGCTACCTCTTCATCGAGGTTATTCATTAGCATTCTGAGAGCAGCTTCCTGAACCCAGCCTTTGGTGTTGAGCTTGGTTCCGGTTGGGGTTTTGATATCGTAAATAGTCATAAAATCGGTTTATGAAGGGCAACAAAGTTACGCTTTTCAGGTTTTTAGCCGATTGAAAAAAGGCGAAAATTCTCAGGATTCAGTGCAGTCGGCACATACCCCTTGAAGCAACATATTCCATTCTTCAACCTGGTAGCCGGAGGGCAATTTGATTTCAGGCATCGGAATCTCATCGAGGCATTCTGTTTTGCCGCAGTTGCTGCACTTGAAATGCAGGTGTTCATCGTGGTGGTGGTGCTCAGAGCAGGCATCGCATAAAGCATATTTCTGCTTGCCTTCGTTATCAGGAACGCGGTGCAGAATGCCCTTTTCCAGGAAGGAATCCAAGATGCGGTAGATGGTAACCCTATCGCAATCGCTTTCCAACATCTTTTCTAAATCAGGCTGTGAAAGCGCATGGTGGTGCTCAATAAATGCGGTGAGTACCGACTTCCTAGATTGGGTGATTCTGAGCTGATGTTGAGATAAAATTGCCTCTGCCTTGGCCATGCTGCGAAGATACGATAAGCACGTTTCAATCTCGAAAACTTTCAGCTAAAAGACCATGGACCATGGACCATTGTTGTGGTACCGTTGGAAGTGGGACTGTTGGACTGAAGGTTAAATGGCGATAGAGGTAAACTGCCACGATAAACCTTCACCCGTGGGGATGTTAGTCCAAAAAATCGACCATTGCAGGGGATTTGTCACCCTATTATCTGTGCCCCGAACTGTTTAACCACAGAGTTCACCGAGCTATTCGCAGAGGGCACAGAGCGTTTCGTTTTCAACTTGCTAAACTCAAAAACACATGCTAGAAAGAGGCCATTCATAACTCAACCCTCATAATTCATAATTCCGACGTCGCGCAGCCTGCTTAGGGACTCTCCCCAAACACAAATCAAAAATCAAAGATCATAAATCAAAAATCCCCATGCCCTTAGCTCTCCGCTATTTCCCGCAACTTATCAATCGCTATGTTTTGCAAAGGCGTGTGCACTATCAATTCCACATTTATATTTGCACTATGTCAATACGCATCTTCGTTACAGGCGGCACCTTTGATAAGGAATACAATGAGCTGAATGGTCAGCTGCATTTCCAGAATACGCTCATCCCGGAGCTCCTTAAGCTGGGTAGAAGCAGACTGGATATTCAAGTTAGGACTTTGATGATGGTGGATAGCTTAGAGATGAACGACACGGACAGAAACATCATCCTCGACTCAGCGAAGCGCACACCGGAAAAGCAAATCATCATCACGCACGGAACCGACACCATGTGCGATACCGCTCGTGTTTTAGCCTCTGCAAATTTGGACAAGACTATCGTTTTAACCGGGGCCATGATACCTATTCGTTTTGGTAGTTCTGACGGATTGTTCAATTTAGGCTCTGCCTTGGCTTATGTTCAAACTCTGCCGCCGGGCGTGTATATTGCGATGAATGGCCGCTATTTCAACTGGGATAATGTACGCAAGAACAGGCAAACCGGTTACTTTGAAGAACTGGATTAGTCTTGGGCTTCTCGCCCTATTCTTCTTTTCTTGCGGCCGTCCCAAGCCAGAACCCAAGGCCTCCATTTACCATTGGAAAACGAGCTTCACCTTAACGGAGCCGGATTATGCTAAGCTGGATAGTCTGGAAATCAAACGCCTCTATGTCCGCTTTTTTGATGTTGACTTTGTGAACGGTATAGTTCGTCCAAAAGCCAGCATCCAATGGAAAGAAAAACCGGATACCGCTTATGAGATTGTGCCCTGTGTTTACATCACAGTGAACAGTTTGACTCAAACTCCTTTAGCTGCCATTGATTCGCTAGCTGATCGGTTGTATGAAAAAGTGAAGAAGCAGTGGCCTCACCGGCATTTAGGCTTTAAAGAACTGCAACTGGATTGCGATTGGAACCAGAGCACCCGAGCGAAATTTTTTAAACTCTGCGAGAGCATTCGCCAAAAATGCCGAGCCGATCAAGTACTGTTATCCTGCACCATCAGGCTGCATCAAGCGAAATACCCGGAAAGAACCGGTGTACCGCCTGTAGACCGCGGCATGCTCATGTGCTATAACATGGGCGATTTGAGCAACCCGCATATTCGCAACTCCATTTTCGACATAGATATACTAGACAGCTATACCCATAACCTGGAAAGCTACCCCTTGGATTTAGACCTTGCTCTACCCCTTTATAGCTGGGTGGTACAATTCGCAGATGGCCAAATGGAAGAACTTCACAGCGATTGGTCGGCCGCTGCGTTAAGGGAAAGCACCCTGTTTAAGCCCCTGCATGGAAGTATCTATGAATCGCTATACGATACCCTCTTCAAAGAAGATTTTATTGGTAAAGGAGATCAATTCCGAATTGAGGAATGTTCTATAAATGAGCTTGTTCAAGGAAAAAAAATGCTAAATTCACGCTGGAACCAAAACCCACCAAAGCATTTCTCACTCTACCACTACAACCCACGTGAACTTGAAGAACATTCCTGCAATCAGCTTAAGGAGCTTTATCATACTTGGGACTAGCCTCGCTATCCTCTGCTCCGGTTTCATTCAATCCATAGCCTGTGGCTGGGGTGAAGAAGACCAAACCTATTATTTAATGCCCTTGGATGATGCGTTTGATCAGCACGCCAAACATTACAGTGGATGGAATAGCCTCTTTTCTCCTGAGCCTGCACCCGAGGCGGTTACAAACCTCGAAACATGGCGTCGCTTTTTGAATATGGAAGAAGGTACACAGGAGGATATTCTGAAACTCTACCTGGAAACCACTCCGGAAGACTTTGAGAAAATCATGGTTACGGCTGAAGGCGGTCAGACGCCTGTAGGATGGGAAAATAACCGCATGCTCAAAGCCATACAATCCTTCAAAAAGAAGGAGGAACTGGTGAAATACCTGCGCTTCTCCAAAAAGCTAGAAACGGAAATAGGCTTCACCTTTGACTATTGGGAAAGCGATATCGTGCGAGACAAAATCAAGCTAGCCGAGTGGAATAAAGAACTCGAGCTACTGCTCAAGCAAACCAAAACCAAAGAACTCAAGAATCGCTATACCTACCACAAACAAAGGCTGGCCTTCTATTCCGGCAACTACGAAGAAGCGGTTCAGCTTTACGACAAAGAATTAGCGAAATGGGATCATCCACTTCGGAGCAATGCGTTAAACAACAAGTTTGGCGCGCTTTGGCATATGAAGGAAGCTGCGGGCGACAAGCCCTTCCCTAAAACCGCAGAAATGATTCAGTGCCTGTACGAGGTATTTAACCGCTGTCAGAATTGCCAAATTGTAAAATATGCTGAGCTGAGTTCACTTACGGCGGGCGATTTCTTTGAGGCGGTGAAACAAACCGAAGACCCTAAGAAACAAGTTGAAATCTGGCTGATGGCCTCTTACCAATCTGTTCCGTTAGAATATGCTTTTGAGCGAATTGCAGCCATCAACCCCAATGCGCCGGAATTGAAAATAATTATGTCGCGCCAAGTGCTGCTTTGGGAGCGCAATGCCCTTACCCGCGATCAAGTAAGCGACAGGTCGTCTGAGCCACTCAATCCCGGCTTGGTGAGAGAACTGTATAAACTTGGGAAAAACACATTGGTGGAAAACCAAAGCTTCTGGTTAAGCCAAGTGGCCTTTTACTATTTTTTAAAGAAGGATACGGAAAAAGCTTTGACCACCCTTTTCGAAGCTGAATCAGTTCCGGGCTCAGACGATGCCCTTTCGCAAAAAGCCACAAAAACCCTGACCCATTTGGTAGGCATACAAAGCTGGACCAAAGGGGATCTCAAAGCGAATCTGGTGGCCAGAAAAATGGAGAAACTGATCAAGGAAGGAAACCCGGATTTGTACCAGTATGCCCTACAACGTATCGGCCACTTGGCCATGCCACACGATTACCTCTACGAATACCAAGTTCTTGCAGAAGCTGCCCTGAACCACGCCTTAAGTGGAAGTTTTAACTTGAGCGAATTGGAGCGCTTGGAAAAAAGCCTAGCCAAACCCGCCAGCCCCTTGCTGAAAATCCTATGGGAACAAAGCGGCATCACCCAACAGGAAATACAGGCTGCAAAAGGCTATTGGTACATGAACAAACGCATGTTTGCGAAGGCCTACAGCTGTTTTCAGCAGGCGAATCACCAAGAACAATTACCGGCAGATCCGTATACCATTCACCTGGTGGATTGCCACGACTGCGATCAGGCAGCCTATAGCGCCAATGGAAAGCTGGTCGACTTTATGGGCGAAATGAAGGCCTTACGCCAAGAATTTCAAACGAAGCCCAGCGCCCAGACCGCTTTGAAATTAGCCAATGCGCATTATAACCTAACCCAGTTTGGCAACCTCCATTACTATACGTACAACTCAACATTCGACAAAAACGATCTCATGCACCCGGAGTATATCGATATGGATAGAGGTCCGGTATTTAAAAGTATCGACATCACTTTTAGTCACGACATGACCTGGGCGGCCTATTACTACAAAAAGGCCTTTGAGCTCAGTAAAGACAAAGAATTCAAAGCGAAGATGTCGTTTATGCTGGCTAAATGTGAGCAGAACCAGTATTATGTTGACAAGGTCAATCCGCTTTACAGCGATTGGAACGATGACTGCGTAGCCGAGAAAAACAGCAAGTACCGGGTTAACTTCAAGCATTTGATAAAGAACTTTTCCGATACCAAATTTTACCAAGAAGCCCTGAAAGAATGCAGCTACTTTGAGCATTTTGTGAAGGCGCATGGCTAGGCAAAAAGACACTGGGTGCAGAATGCACAGGACCGATCGCTTTTTCGCTTTGCTATCCCGCGGAAATCCATAATTTTGCGCCACGAGTAAAAAGCATTATGAGAGTTATTCAATTCAGAGAAGCCCTTCGTGAAGCGATGAGCGAAGAAATGAGAAGAGATGAAAAAATCTTCTTGATGGGTGAAGAAGTGGCTGAATACAACGGCGCTTATAAAGTTAGCCAAGGCATGTTGGACGAATTCGGTCCTAAGCGTATTATCGATACGCCGATCTCAGAATTGGGATTTGCCGGTATCGGTGTAGGAGCAGCCATGAACGGCATTCGGCCTATTATTGAGTTTATGACCTTCAACTTCTCGTTGGTGGCCATAGACCAGGTAATCAACTCTGCAGCTAAAATGTACCAGATGAGTGGTGGTCAGTTTGGAGTACCTATCGTATTCCGCGGACCAACTGCCAGCGCGGGCCAATTGGGTGCTCAGCACTCTCAGGCTTTCGAAAACTGGTATGCCAATACACCCGGATTGAAGGTGGTTGTTCCATCCAATCCATACGATGCGAAAGGCTTATTGAAATCAGCTATACGCGACAATGACCCGGTTATCTTTATGGAGTCAGAGCAAATGTATGGCGATAAAGGTGAAGTTCCTGAAGAAGAATACCTCCTCGAGTTGGGCAAAGCTCATATTGTAAGAGCAGGAACCGATGTTACCGTGGTTTCTTTCGGTAAGATTATTAAAACCGTTTATGCAGCAGCCGATGAGCTAGCCAAAGACGGCATCAGTGTAGAAGTTATCGATTTGCGCAGCGTTCGTCCTATCGATTACGCTACCGTTATTGAAAGTGTCAAAAAAACCAACCGATTGGTGGTGGTTGAAGAGGCTTGGCCATTGGCTTCCATCTCTTCAGAAGTATCGTATATGGTTCAAAAAGAAGCCTTCGATTACTTGGATGCTCCGATCAAACGTGTAACAACACGGGATACGCCGCTGGGCTATGCGCCTACCTTTGTGGAAGAGTTTCTTCCTAACCCTAGCCGGGTGATGCAGGCCATCAACAGTGTTTTATATCGCAGCTAATTACAAGAAAGGCCGGTAGCGATACCGGCCTTTATATTTTATACCCCACATGAAGGCTTATTCTCCGCTGGCATACGTGCTCCTAATCGTTCTTGGATTTGTCTGGGGTAGCTCCTTCATTTTGATTAAAATTGGCTTAAAGAACTTCACCCCAATCGAGGTTGCGGCCATGCGCTTGTTTAGTGCGGGTGTTGTTTTACTCCCCATCTTCATCGGCTGGTACAGTCAAGCGAAAAAGAAAAATTTCAAGTGGTTTCTGCTCAGCGGAATACTGGGCAGTGGTTTGCCTGCATTTATGTTTGCCTTTGCGCAAACCAAACTCTCCTCCTCCATCACCGGATCGCTCAATGCCATGACCCCACTTTTTGCTTTGCTGGTGGGTTTGGTGGTATTTAAGATTGAAGTGAACTGGACCAAGTGGCTGGGAGTACTCACCGGCTTGATTGGAGCCCTCATGCTGATCTTATTGAAGACAGGAGCACAGGTGAGTGGCGATTTGCAATACGCTGCCTTGGTGGTGTGCGCAGCGATGTTCTACGGCATTAACATCAACATCATCAAGCAGAAATTTGCAGAGAGTCGGCCTATGGTCATTGCCGCCTTCCCTACCGTGTTTATGTCGGTACCGGCTTTGGTTATACTGTTGAGCGATGGCTTCTTCACCAAATACAACTTTACCGGTCCTCACTTAGAGAGCTTGCTGGCTGTATGTACTTTGGGAATCGTAGGGACCGCCCTAGCCTTGGTGGCGTTCAATCGCTTAATTCAACTTACCAATGCTGTGTTTTCTTCTTTCACCACCTACCTCATACCGGTTGTGGCCTTGTTTTGGGGTGTGCTGGACCGGGAACAAGTGAACCTGTGGCAGATTCTAGGACTCTTTTTTATCCTCGGCGGAGTTTTGCTCGTGAATAAACGAAGTCAAGGACGGTAACCCGATTCTTTCAAAATCAAATCGGCATTCACATTCACCATCAACTCGCTAAGGCTAATATCCGGGTTCTCTTTCATGTACTTCTTCACAATGCGGTAACCGCTGTAGGAAGCGATTCTTGGCGCACTTTCAGGTGGTACGTTTGGCGCTGCGGTATACGGCGCATCCACCATCAAATCGCCGTAATCCTGAAAATTGGTGGAATACAGCAGTTTGGAATCGATGTAGTAGGTCCACATTTGAAACTCATTTTGTTCCAGCCATGCCAGCTGTTCGGCCGTCCAGCCGCTGCGAATTGTATCCGCCTCATCCGGCAACATCAACTCCATGAAATAAAGTTTCTTGCCTTCCATCAGCATACGGTCTAGCATTCTATTGCCCAAAGGCATCTCGCCAAATTGCTGATCAAACCAGGCGTCCATGGCAAATTTGATCAAGTGCGCCTTGTTCATGCGGCGAATCTTATACTCCGGCAGGTTAAAGCCTGAATAATACGGGTAATCAGAACCCAAGAAAAGCTCCAGGCTCAGCACCAATAGGCTGTCGTCTGTTGCTGTAGGATACGAGAATTCCGTAAAAGCCGTTACAATTTCCGGAACCGTGAGCTGCGGGAAATGGTGGTGGAATCGCTTAAAGGCCTCCAGCAGTTTTTCTTCCTGGTCTTTGAAATCGCCAAAAACCATGTTGACGGTATCTCGGAGATCTTTCACCGTGGGGTGGGTAAGCAAGATGCGCGCATTGTTTTCTATGGCGGAGTCGGGCCATTGCATGATCTCACGGGTATAGAAACCGAAGAAATTCGGATAGGCTTGCTCCAGCTTGCTCAAATCCGTTTTGAGCTGACTTGGATTCATGCCGAAAAACGCTTCATCGAATCGACGTACGGCCGTTTGATCCGGAATATCGCTCAGCGAATAATCGTTGCGAGGCTCATCACTGCATGCCGCAAGGAACAAAACAGCGAGAGAAAGTGTTGTTAGATAGATATGACGGATTTTTCCCACCTTTGTGTCTGTTGAATAAACAAGCCCAAAATTATGAAAAAACTACTGTCCACCTTATTAATCCTTTGCTTTGCTTTGAACAGCCAAGCACAAAACGATTCTACAGAGAAAAAATTTCACCTGGGATTGATCACTGTTAGCAAATTAAACTGGCTTTCTGCTGAAACAAAAAACCTAAGTGGTGATGGTGTTAATGCGGGAATAAGCTTAGGCTTAAGCTTCGATCAGTTCTTCGCTAAGAATTATGCCTTCAGCGTTGAACTTTTACATTACTCCGGGTCGTATAGTGCACTTGCGGATAGCATCTCCCAGAACTCGCGACGATTTGGAGACGTGAGTATCACGTACCGTGAAAGAGCTTTTCAGATTCCGGTGAGTTTAAAGCTTCGGACAGGTGAAATTGGCTATTGGCGCTATTTCGGCCAACTGGGTATCGCTCCTTCATTTAATTACCGGAGCATACGAGCAGATTTCAGTGTCGATACGCTTTTCGGCAAAAATCCCGATGATGCGATAGACCGCTTGGTGAATGAAAATGAAAATGATTTTGACTACGCTGATGCAAATATCGTTAGCGATGTGGACCGCCGCTATTTCTTGGAGGAAGATAATGTAAGTGGTATCCGCTTGCCGCTTTTTGTGAGCGCCGGTGCAGAGTGGAATATCAGCGGACAAACCAATATCATCATGGGCATTCGCTATGAATACGGCTTGCTCAATGTGATGAAAGGCGAAGGCGCTGTGGGACGTGTTTCCTCTTTCGGCATCATGGCCGGCGTACGTTTCTAACCTATTTAAAGAATAGACTTTGAAGATTGCCTTAGCTCAGCTAAACTACCATACCGGTAACTTTGCTTTTAATACCGGACAAATTATTTCCAGCATTCAAAAAGCCAAAGATGAAGGCGCCGATCTGGTGGTTTTCGCTGAGCTGGCACTTTGCGGTTATCCCCCGCGCGACTTCCTTGAATTCAGTGAGTTTATAGATTCGTGCGAATACCATTTAGCTGAAATTGCCTCCCATTGTCGAGGCATCAGCGCCATTGTAGGTGCTCCCAGCCGTAACGATTACGGCAAAGGCAAATCGCTTTACAACTCAGCCATTGTAATGAGCGATGGCCGGATCCAAGACCGGGTTTATAAAAGCCTTTTACCGACTTACGATATCTTTGATGAGTACCGCTATTTTGAGCCTTCTCATGACGTACACTGTGTGGAAATCAAGGGCCAGAAAATAGCACTCACCATTTGCGAAGACCTCTGGAATCTGGGGGCCGAGCAATTGTATAAGTTTACGCCCATGGATTTGTTGAAGGAAGAAAATCCGGTATTGATGATCAATATCGCGGCTTCCCCTTTCAGCAAAAACCACATTGAAAAGCGAAAAGAAATCCTGATTCAAAATTGCCAAAGCTATCATTTGCCTCTCCTCTACTTGAATCACGTCGGTGCCCAAACCGAATTGATTTTCGACGGAGGCTCATTAGCCCTCAACGCCGATGGCAGCCTAGTGGATGAGATGGCCTATTTCGACGAAGAGTTTAAATGCTACTACTTTGAACAAGCTCAGATTAAACAAGCGAGCGATGATACCAGCTTTTTACCTACCGACCGAATCGAGCTGATTCACGATGCGCTGGTGACCGGCGTTCGCGATTATTTTAAGAAACTCGGTTTCACCAAAGCGATATTGGGAAGTTCAGGCGGAATAGACTCTGCCGTGGTGCAAGCCCTGGCTGCAAGGGCGCTAGGTCCGGAAAATGTGAGAGCGATACTTTTACCGTCTCGCTATTCTTCTGATCATTCAGTAAGCGATGCAGAACAACTCAGTAAGAACCTGGGCACACCTTACGATATCCTGCCGATTGAACAGAGTGTATCAGCCATCGAGCAAAGCCTCTCACCGCATTTTACCGGCACCCAAGCCGACCTTACCGAAGAAAATATCCAAAGCCGGGCCCGCGGACTCCTTCTCATGGCCCTCTCCAATAAGTTTGGCTATATCCTACTCAATACCTCCAACAAGAGCGAAAACGCAGTAGGTTACGGCACGCTGTACGGTGATATGTGCGGCGGACTCTCCGTTATTGGCGACTTATATAAAACCCAAGTCTACGAGCTTGCGCGTTTCATCAACAAAGACCACGAAATAATTCCGGAGAACATTCTAACCAAAGCTCCTAGCGCGGAGTTACGTCCGGATCAAAAAGACAGCGACAGCCTGCCGGAATACGATATCTTGGATGAAGTGCTGTATCAATACATCGAAGAGCGCAAAGGCCCGAAAGAAATTGTGGCCGCCGGCTTTGACGAAGCCCTGGTTAAACGTATTCTAAAAATGGTGAACATGAACGAATACAAAAGGCATCAAACCCCGCCTATTCTGCGTGTATCCGCCAAAGCCTTTGGTATGGGCAGAAGAATGCCGATTGTGGCGAAATACCTTCAGTAGAAGGGCAAAGGGCTGAGGGCGGAGAGCCAAGTTCCAAGAGCCAAGAGCCAAAAGCCAAAAGCCAAGAGCCAAGGGCAGGGAGCAGAGAGCGGAGAGACAAGGGCAAAAAGCCAAGTTCCAAGAGCCAAGAGCCAAAAACCAAAAGCCAATAGCTGTGAACAAAACTCCTATCCAGAATGCCTTCGGGACCAAAAGTTCTAATACAGATCTATCTTGAAATATTCCTGCCTTGTTGAATGAAAATTGATATTCAAACCTTCCAGTAGCAAGTGACGGCGCATCTAATTCAAACTAGAAGTTGTCTTAGCTAAGATTTTCTAGTTAATTTAGCGGAACCCGTGAACCATGAACACAACTACTAAACTACTATCCTTCGCTTTAGGCTTGGGTATTGCGCTTTTTAACCTCACTGGATGTTCAGATAAACTTCAAGACGATAAACCTTGTATGGAATCGAATACGGTATGGCATATACAGCGCTTTAAAGATTTCTATTATTTCAAGGAAGGCAGTTGGTGGGTGTATCAAAACCTAGCTGACACGACAATTAAAGATAGTCTTTGGGTCAATTTTTCTGCCGAAGACCTGAAAAACAACACAGTGCAAAATCGAGATTACAGTGAACCCTACTGTTTTGAAGTACTAACAATGCACATTCAATCAAAGCTTAATTACTCAGAGCCTTATTTTGTTGTACGCCAATTGGCACTAGACTTTCAAAGTAGTCCACAAGATGTCTTTGGGACATACTATCATTACTCTTCCATTTCTCCTGCTACAAGTACTTATTTTCATTTTGAAGGTGATTCTATGTATTCGCAAGAAACTGCCACCGGTTTAGCTTTTAGAGCAATAGGAGATACTACAATTAATAATATAGCATTTAGTGATTTAGTTTCTTTTTACTATCCAGGTATAATTAAATCAATAGGCTTATACAAAGTGCTAACATTTGCCAGAAACGTGGGTCCTGTTTACTACGAAGAGGTAAACGGCAGCCGTTGGAGTTTGATTCGGTACAATGTGGTGCAATAATTCAGACTATCATGCATTTAATTAACCCCATCAAGAATTGTGAATCTATGTTTAAACATCGCTTGAAAACCATTACTAATATGGCAACTCTGGCTTTTGCCTTTGGTATTGCGCTTTTTAACCTCACGGGTTGCTCAGATAAACTTCAAGACGATAAACCTTGTGTGGAATCCAATACCGTGAAGCAGGTACAAAAGCTGAAAGACTATTTCTACTTTAAAGAGGGCTCATGGTGGGTATACCAAAATATAGTGGATACAAATATTACCGATAGTTCCTAGATTCCGCAGGTCATAAATAAAAAAAGCCACAAAGCTTTGATAACAAATGCTTTGTAGCCTAGTATTATTCACCTAAATTGGTGTTGGACAATAACACTAACGTGAAGATACAACAAGGCAATCCAATTTCCCCTTTTGGTGGGATTAATTTTGTTTTTGAACACTTAGATTCTCTTAATATTGGCAATCTTCTTTATGCCAATCTACCAGCCTTACCCGCTCAAAGTCAATACACTTGGAGAGATATATTCTATGCTTTTTTAAGTATCTATTTCTGTGGAGGAGATTGCATTGAGGACCTTGACTCTAATTTGAAGCATCGTATTGGGAAAAATCCCTTTTATAATTTGCCAAGTCCAGATACGGTATTGAGGAGATTTTCTGGTTTGGCAACTGAAATAGAACAATGCAGAACCGAAAGAGGAATTGTTGATCATGACTTCAATACCAATACCTTATTAGAAAAGCTGAACATAACTTTACTTAAGAAGCTTGGGGCATTTGACTCTGAAGAGGTAATTCTAGATTATGATAACACCATAATCTTTAATGAAAAACAGGATAGCAAAATGACCTACAAAAGAAACCCCGGCTATCAGCCAGGGGTTTGTACAGTGAATGAGCACTTTGTTCTAAGTCTTGAAAATAGAAATGGTAATAGCGATGCTAAGTCCTTCCAAAAACAAACCCTAGAGCGGATGTTCAGTGCTTTGAAAAAAGCACAAGTTGCCAAGCCGGATCATTTTCGAGCTGACGCTGCCTCCTACCAATATGAGGTAATAAAACTGCTTCAAACTGAAGTGAAGAACTTCTATATAGGCTGCCGCAATAGCTACGTAGAAAAATACTTTAATCAAATAACTAGCTGGGAGCAGTTAGATGACTCTATACAAGTTGGTGAGATCCGAATCACTCCATTTCAACAGCAAGCAAAAGAAAAGAATGAGACAACGGACTCATTCAGACTCATTGTAAAAAGAAGTCCAAGAAAAGACAACCAGGTTGATGCCATTACTCAAGATGCCAATGAATACAGGGCAATATTGAGCAACAATGAAAAGTTAAGTACAAAAGAAATTGCCCAGCTCTATAATCACAGAGGCAATATGGAAAGGCAATTTGATATCCTGAAAAACGACTTTGGATGGAACCGGATGCCTTTTTCAAAATTGGAACAAAATACCGTGTTTCTGTATTTTACAGCAATTTGCCGCAACCTGTACCACCATATCATCCAAAAATTCTCAGAAAAAGTCTCGACACTTAGGCCAACAGATAGGCTAAAAAGATTCATCTTTCAACTCATACTAATTCCTGCTAAATGGATAAGGCATGGACGGCAAATGAAGCTTAAACTCTTTGGAAAGGTCAATTTCAAGACTTAGCAAAAGCTTATCTCAATGTATTGATTACTAATTAAAAGCATACCTACAAGGGCAGAGGTGTGTCCAATAGCCAACGAAAGCATAAAAAATCGCAGCAAATAAACTACTTCAACGAACAGAAGGTAAACAATCAGAGTAATTAGACCCTAAACAGCAAGATTTCCATCACTAAACAACCATCAAAAAACCGAAAAAAAACTGAAACCGGCAGACTTGCGGAATCTAGGAGCTATCGGGATCTTCATCATAGAGTTGCTAATGCGAATCTGAATACCATTGACATTATAATAACTACCACGAGGCAGAACAGAGCCTCCATGGTCTATGGACAAATTATGAGGGGTGAATTACGAATGTCCCGAATAGTAGATACTCCGCTGCGCTGCGTCGCACGTTTGGACAAGAGCTGGGGGATTTTTGATTTCTGATTGGGCTTGGGGAGTTTGTTCGTATAAATGATGAAGCGGATCACAATTTACACCTGCGTGGCATCCTGTTTGGCAACTTGCAGCGCTCGGTTCGGAGGGAACTTAACGAAAAAGAGAGATTCTGGAGATTTCCAAAGACGGAATAGGGGTGTAGTACCGTTGGTTTGTTTCAAAATGAAAGCAATCTACCATGAAGAGAATCATTCTCAGCTATCTAAGCTTGCTAATTGTGCTGCTATCGCATGCGCAAGAGAAAGTTACGCTATCCGGCTTTGTGAAAGAAGCGGGTAGTCAAGAGCCGCTCTTAGGTGTCAATGTGTATTTGCCTGATTTAAAAATAGGAACCATCACCAACGTGTTTGGTTTCTATTCCATCACACTCGACAAAGGCGACAGCATTTCGGTAGTGTATTCGTATGTGGGCTACCAAGCTCTAGAAGCGCTAGTGCCGCGCAATAAAGACCAAGAATTGGATATTTTCTTGAAATCGAGCGTAGACCTTGCCGAAGCGGTAATTAGCGAAAAACGCGAACTAAAACCGGCAGAGATGCCGCAGATGAGCAGGGTAGATATTCCGGTTGCGGCAGTAAAAAACCTGCCTGCCCTTTTGGGAGAAAAGGATTTATTGAAAGTAGTGCAGTTGATGCCCGGTGTTCAGTCGGGAGGGGAAGGCCAAAGCGGACTCTACGTTCGCGGAGGTGGTCCGGATCAGAACCTGATCATCCTAGACGACGCCACAGTATACAATGCCTTTCACTTGTTTGGCTTCTTTTCACTATTTAATGGCGACGCGATTCGCAGTGTAGAGCTCACCAAAGGAGGCTTTCCGGCGCGGTATGGAGGCCGACTTTCTTCCGTATTAGACATCAACATGAAAGAAGGCAACAAAGAAGGCTTTCACGGCGAGGGCGGTATCGGCCTGATCTCCAGCAGACTTACCCTGGAAGGGCCTATCAACAAAGGTAAGGGGTCATTTCTCTTTTCCGGGAGACGTACCTATATCGATGCTCTGGCGCGGCCGTTTATGGCTATGCAAGGGTATACGGCGGGATATTTCTTCTACGACTTTACCGGCAAGCTGAATTATGAGCTAGGCCGAAATGACCGACTCTTTTTAAGTGTCTACTCAGGCCGAGACAAGTTCTTTTACCGCGAAAGGATTAACGATGATGAATTTGAAGGCTCCTTTCGCTGGGGTAACCTCACCTCAACCTTACGCTGGAATCACCTCTTTAATAAAAAACTTTTCGCTAATACTTCTTTGATCTACAGTCAGTATGGATTGAATATAGGTTCGTCTCAATCCTTTTCAGGAGAAGAGTTTTCTCTTGGCTTCAGCTCCGGCATTCGGGATTGGAGTTTGAAATACGACATGGACTACCTGCCCAATCCTAGGCATTCCATAAAAACAGGATTTCAATCCACCTACCACCTCTTTACTCCCAATGCCTTTGTGCTCAAGGAAACCAGCAGCAACTATTCGCTAGAAGAAGTGGAGCAATATAAGACCGTGGAGAGCGGCGTCTATGTGCAAGACGATATCAAGCTTAGCGCCAGATGGAGAGCACTTGCCGGATTGCGCATCAGCCACTTTGTGGCCGAAGATCAACATTTTATCAGGCCGGAGCCGCGCTTTTCTACCAGCTATATGATTGCCAGCGATTGGTCAATCAAGGCCAGTTATGCTCAAATGAACCAGTTTATTCATTTGCTGAGCAATACCGGTATCGGCTTACCTACGGATTTATGGGTGCCGGCTACCAAACGGATCAAACCACAGAGTTCACAGCAGGTTGCTTTTGGGGTAAGCCATGATCTGAAGAAGCCAAAACTCAATCTATCCTTTGAAACCTATTACAAAACGAGTTCTAACGTCATTGCATACCGCGAAGGCGCAAGCTTTTTGGCGATTGATAACGACAACGGTTCGCAGGTTTCTTGGGAAGACAATGCTGTAAGTGGTGATGCGGAGAGCTACGGGGCCGAGTTTTTAATCGAAAAGAAGCTTGGTAAGTTTACCGGCTGGGTAGGCTATACCTTGGCTTGGACCTGGTTGAAGTTTGATGAATTAAACAACGGCAAACGTTTTCATCCAAAGTATGATCGCCGCCATGATATCTCTGTGGTGGGCATGTATGCATTGAGCGATGCCATCACCATATCAGGTACCTGGGTTTACGGAACAGGCAATGCCATCAGCTTGCCTCTAGCCAATGTTTGGCAATCGGGCTTGGATACCCGCGGCGGCCAAGTGTTTACCTCGGCTTCTTACTACGGCGAGAAGAACAGTTTCCGCATGGCAGCGTATCACCGTTTCGATTTTGGTATTCAGTTCCACAAGAAAAAGGAAAAATACGAGCGTACCTGGGAGCTTAGCTTCTATAACCTGTACAACAGAAAGAACCCGTTTTTTTACTATACCTCGTATGAAAATAACCGGACTGTGTTAAAGCAGGTTACCCTATTTCCTTTGATTCCTTCCATTTCGTATGGTTTTAAATTTTAATGCGATGAAAAAGATATTGATCCTATTGAGTATTGCCTTGTTTGCCGGTTCATGTGAGAAGGATGCCGATATAGAACTACCCAAAATTGATCCGATGATTGGGGTATACGGATTCTTAGCGGCAGACTCTTCCTTGCGAATTGAATTGAGCGATGTTCGTTCCATCTTTGAGCCCAATAACATGGGTTTAATGATAGACGGCGCACTCGTAATCATCAGACAAGGCGCGAATACCTATACGTTAACAGGCAACGGCAACGGTGTGTATACACATAGCCACCTCGTAAAAGCAGGTGCCACCTATGAGCTTGAAGTACAAAAGGCAGGATACAAAACCGTGCGAGCAACCTGCACCATGCCTACCTATGCAGTGCCGCGGCCTGAGCTGGAATACCTTGCTCTGCCAGATATCGATTCCGATAGCATTCGCCGCTTTGGACTGAGGTTTCAAGACAAGTTAGGTGAGAAGAACTACTACCGTTTTGGAGTGGATGCGCACTACCATAACCCAAACCTCATGGAGGCTTATTTTACCAGCAATAACCTGAGCGATCAAGCCAAAGACGGACAAGAACTCTTTAGCGGATTCGGTTCCGTGTATAGCTATGGCATGGACGAGCCATTGAGCCTAACAGCCTTCGCCACCATCAGTACACTGAATGAAGACCTCTACAAATACATGACAAGCTACGACGCCTATTGGTTTTCAGAAGATAACCCCTTTGCCGAGCCGGTCATCATGTACAGCAATATTCAAAATGGCGTTGGCATCTTTGGTGGCGTGATACATCAGCACTACGTTTTCCCGATTTACTAGAAATTTTTTTAGATGGATAGGGGTAAACGCTTTTTTGACTGTCATACCCATACATGCATACACGGAATACCCAGTTAACCAAATCCTGCATTGCACAGAACTTTCGAGATTCAAATTGGGGGAAGAGCGAGAGTTTAGGATGCCTTACGGCATCTTGCTTGGCAGGATTTGGGTATTCCAATTTTAGTTTCCCCCAGCTAAATCTTCCTCCCCATGATTACATTTTTCTACCTCCAAAAACCGGATGGCCCCTGCTATGCCCGGATGAAACATCACCAATTGCCCAATGGCAGCGAAGGACATCTCACGCTTTCTAATGCGGCATTATTGCATCTTTTACCCGGTTCCTCCTATGCAGAGTCTCTTCATGTGGATCAGGCTGATGAGACCTTTATTCGTGGTGAAGCACTGCTGCAGTTCACTCAAAAAGGCTCTTACGTGCTCTTTGCAGATGATCTGGAGTTTACTTTGACCCATGGCAAAATCCACGTAATAGCCTATCCCGAATGCAGGCACCTTTTTGTGCAGGCCCTTACCGCAGAAGTAAAGCTCTTGTATCGAGGAAATCGCATCGTGTTGGAAGCAGGCCAAGCACTGCTTATCGATAAACAACTGCGTATGCCTTTTCTCCGACAGAAAAGTGTACGCTTTGCTTCTTTAAACTGTTTGCCGCTCGACATTTGTATTGCCATACTTTCCCGTAAATTCGACTGCAAGATTGAACTAGCTACGGAAATAGATCAAGCCGATCTGGTTCTGTTTAACCGAAAAGCAGCTAAACTCAGGCAAGCGCTTGAGCCGGTTTGTGAGCAGTTAAATCTGAAAATGAGCATGCATGAAGCGAACGTCAAACTCAGCCTATAGCGCCCTCTCCGCAATCAGGGCCTTTTTGAGTCTGTTCATTTTATTTCCTCTTTTTGTCTTAGCGCAATCCTCCCGCTACGATATCGATATACCCGAACAGGAACTGAAAACCGCCTTGCTCAAAGTGAGTGAAATAACAGGCTATCGCTTTTCCTATAGCGAGAGCATGGTGCCTGCTCAAACGCGGGTTAAACTCAAACTTAGTCAGGCCTCGCTAGAAGAAATTTTGAAGCCACTTTTACCTCCGGGAATAGAGTATTTAATCAAAGAGAAGGAAATCATTCTCTATCAAAAACGCCCACTCTTCGATCCAAATAAACGCTTTACCATCAGCGGATATGTGAGAGAACAGGGCAGTGAAGAAGCCCTTTTAGGTGTCCATGTTTATGTCAAATCAGAAGGCGGGGGTACGGTTTCCAATGCCTATGGCTTTTATGCTTTAACCCTGGCTTCAGATTCCCAAGAACTTAACTTTTCCTATGTGGGGTATCAAAGCCGTTCTGTTCGCATAGCTTTATTAAGCGATACCGTCTTGAATATAGAACTGAACCATGCCTTGGAACTGGCTGAAGTTGTGGTGCAGGAGAAAAGCACAAAAGAACTTCAGAACGTACAGGGCGGGAAGATAGCCTTGCAGTCGCAAGAGGTGAAGAACATGCCGGCACTCTTAGGCGAAAAAGATGTAATGAAAGAGTGTCAGCAGCTGCCCGGAGTTCAAGGCGGAAGCGAAGGGCAGAGTGGCTTTTTTGTTCGCGGAGGCAATAACGGACAAAACCTAGTGATTTTAGATGATGCGCCGGTATACTATGCCTTTCATGCTTTGGGTTTTCTGTCGGTTTTCAACGGTGATGCCATTAAAAGTATTGAATTAAACAAAGGCAGTTTCCCGGCGAGGTATGGCGGACGTGTATCGTCTGTTTTAGATATCAACATGAAAGAAGGGCATAGGGAAGCTTACCACGGGGAGTTTGGGCTGAGTATATTAAGCGGACGCGGACTGGTGGAAGGCCCTATCCAAAAGGGGAAATCGAGTTTTATGGTTAGCGGCAGGCGCAGTTACCTGGATTTGTTGATTCGCCCTTTTTTACCTGGCGGACAGAAACTGGATTTATCATTTCATGACCTTACAGCCAAAGTGAATTGGGACATTGGAGCGAAGGATAAACTGTACTTAAGCTTTTACCGAGGCCGCGATAAATTTGGGTTTGGCATGGATCAGAATGGCGTATTTGAAAATTCCGGATTGAGTAGCGGCAACACCACAGGCACCTTACGTTGGAACAAAGTGCTGAATGCGAAGCTCTTTGTTAATACCTCTTTGATCTTCAGTAATTTCAATACCAACTTTTTTGATGAGCGAAAGGTAAACGGGGTAGGCTTGAATTCTGATTTAAGTTCAGGTATTCGCGATTGGAGTTTGAAATCGGATTTCGACCTGTACTATTCCAATCGGCACCGCATCAGGTTCGGCACCCTGCAAACCTATCACTATTTCAGGCCTCGCGTAATGCGTTACCAAAGCGATTACAGCGGGGTGCAGCGCGAAATTACCGAGACATTTCATTCTTGGGAAGGTGCTTGGTACATTGAAGATGAATACAGTGAAGGAAATTGGATTGTGAATGGCGGATTCAGGCTATCGCATTTTTTGATGAAAGAAAAGGGTTTTATCAACCCAGAGCCACGCCTGAGCGCGCTTTACCGTCTGCTCCCCGGCCTGCATGTTAAAACCGGCTATGCCCGCATGAGCCAATACGTTCACCAGCTGTCAAATACGGGACTGGCCCTGTTTACTGATCTGTGGGTGCCGAGTTCCGACTTACTACCGGCCCAAACCAGCGATCAAGTGTCGTTCGGCCTAGAAAAAATTTGGCCTCGCCTAGGTTTGCAAATCGAAGTGGAAACCTATTATAAGCAGTTAAATCAAATAGTAGGCTACCGAGAAGGCGCAAACTTCGTAGACATAGCCGACCCAAGCCAAGTAGAACGAACACGTTGGGAAGAGAACGTGATTAGCGGCAGTGGGAAGAGTTATGGTATGGAGCTTTTTATTAAGCGAAGTGGCACAAAATACAGCGGATGGCTGGCCTATACCTGGTCTAAAAGCTTTCAAACCTTCGATGAAGTGAACGAAGGAAATCCTTTTTATGCGCCATTTGACAGGCGGCATTGTGTTAATATAGTGCAGACTTACAAGATTAAACCGGGGCTGCACCTCACCGCTACGTGGACTTACCAAACCGGACGTCCCGTTACACTTCCACAAGGTGAATATTTCACCCCTATTCACGACCCCAGCGGGAATTTCAGATTTAGCGATGTCTCGTACGGGTACTTTTTGCCGGATTATGCCCCGCTAAACTCCTTTCGGATGCGCGCTATGCATCGATTAGATATTGCATTACAATTCATTAAAAAATACAAAACCTTTGAGCGGAACTTGGAGCTAAGCGTTTACAACGTATACGCCAATAGGAATCCGCTATTTTACTCCATTGAAACAGATATCACCGGCGAAAACAGAACGGTTCGGTCGTTTAGTCTGTTTCCGTTGCCTATTCCTGTCTTGAGTTATTCCCTAAAATTTTAAACGAGATGCAGAGAACGTGTTTAGCCTTTATCGCGATTGGATTATTCTTGAGCGCCTGCTGGGAAAAGGCCGATGTTCCTTTACCCGTTGAAGGTCAGAAAATGGCCTTGGGAGCATTCATTTCGCCGGAAGACACCTTCAGGATGAGCCTGATTCGTGTTGAGCCCATACAAGCCCAGCTCCCCGAAGAACCTTCTTATATCTTGAACGCCCTCGTTTTTTTGAGCGATGGACAAGACACCACCCAGCTCATTTCGGATCCCGACTTTTCAAACCTTTATACCATCCCGAACGGGCAGCTTCCTATTCGAGCCGGGAGGCGTTATTGGCTTTGGGCCAGTGCACCGGGCTACCCAGCTATCCAAGCAAGTTGTGAGATACCTTCTTACCGCTTAAGTAGTCAAGGGGTGCTATCTGCCCTAACACCTTACACAGGAGGAAATGGCGAAAACCTGCTCAGTTCCAGTCATACGTGGATAGACAAAGCAGGGGAAAAGAATTTTTACCGATTGAGTCAGTGGCTCATAGACAGCAACCGAGTAACACAGAGAATTCAAGATAGGCAACTAAGTGCGGGGGCAGCGGAGTTGGTCTCCGACTCAGAATTGGATGGGCAAAGACTGGAGCAGATACAAAATCAAATTTTTATGGAGCCTCGTTCAAGCGACTTTGACCGGTTCTTACAGCTGTATATTCTCACCACAGACGAGGCGTATTACCGTTATCACCGCTCTGTGATGAACTATTCTGGCGATGTGCCTTTTGGCAACCAAGAAAACGTCTATACCAATGTGAAAGGCGGTGTGGGTATATTTGCCGGCTACCGCAAAGACATCAAACGTGTGCCGGTGCCGCAGTAAAGGCAATTTGTCAGGTGTTGCTGCTTTGGTTTGATAATGGCGTAAAGGATTTGAATTACAATGGCAAGACGCGGAAAAGACAATGGGCCGGATATGCCCAAGGCTAAAATCAACAAAGACTCGCTCAAGAAAGGCTGGCAGCTGTTCTCATTTGTGGGGCCCTATAAGTGGAAATTTCTTCTTGGCTTATTTTTTTTGGCAGGCACCGGAGCCACCGCATTGGCTTTTCCTTACCTGCTTGGCGACCTGCTTCGTTCTGCGAGCATCTCCATGGAGCGTATCAATCAAGTAGGATTGATTTTGTTGGCTGTATTTATCGCCCAGGCTGTCTTCTCTTTTTTCCGAATCTACCTGTTTGTTGATGTAACCGAACGCATGTTGGCAGCAGTACGGTCAGCCGCGTATAGCAAATTAATCTCCATGCCAATGGAGTTTTTTACCCAACGCAGAGTGGGAGAACTGGCCTCGAGAATCAGTTCAGACATCTCGCAGATCCAGGATACCTTCACCACCAATATTGCCGAGTTCTTGAGGCAGTTGATTATCATTATTGGCGGGATTGCATTTCTCTTTTTCACGTCTACCAAATTAGCTTTAGCGATGCTATTGCTCATTCCGGTATTGGCGGTCTTAACGGTCATATTTGGCTACTTTGTTCGGAAACAATCGCGAAAAGTTCAAGATCAAGTAGCAGAAAGCAATGCCATTGTTGAAGAGACCTTGTTGGGTATTCAAAATGTGAAGGCGTTTGCAAACGAGTTTTATGAAATAAGCCGATACGGTTCATCTGTCAATCAAGTGCGCCAATTGGCAGTTAAAGTAGGAAAACTCCGCGGGGCATTTGCCTCGTTTATTATACTCGGCTTATTTGGTGGCATCGTAGCCTTGATTTGGTATGGCGTTTATCTGATGAACCAAGGGGAGTTAGACAGCGCCAACCTGGTTCAGTTTATCATGTATACCTTGTTTGTAGGTGCTTCCATAGGCGGTATCGCTGAACAGTATAACCAGATTCAAAAGACCTTAGGCGCTTCTGATCGGGTTTTAGAAATTCTTAACGGAGATGCCGAAGCACTTCAGGCCGATGCCGCAAAAGGAAAATCAAGCGTTCGCGGCTCAATTGAATTTGCTAACGTAGCCTTTTCCTATCCCGGAAGAAAGGAAATGCCCGTATTGAAGAACCTGAATTTTAAAGCGAAAGAAGGACAACAAATAGCCTTGGTTGGTCCGAGCGGCGCAGGCAAATCCACCATCGCTTCTTTGCTCTTGCGATTCTATGAGCCGGACGCGGGAGAAATCCGCATTGACGGGAAAGCCAGCACAGCGTTCGGACTCACCGAACTCAGAAACCAGATGGCCATTGTGCCGCAGGATGTGATCTTGTTTGGAGGAAGTATCCGCGAGAACATCCAGTACGGTAAACCCGGCGCTAGCGATGACGAAATTGAGGAGGCGGCCAGAAAAGCCAATGCCTGGGAATTTATTTCCAGTTTTCCGGAAGGCTTGGATACCGTGGTTGGCGATCGGGGTATTAAACTTTCCGGCGGACAGCGTCAACGTATTGCCATTGCTCGGGCCATTTTAAAAGATCCCGCGATTTTATTGCTTGATGAAGCGACCTCGTCTTTGGATTCAGAAAGCGAACATCTGGTGCAAGAAGCTTTAGAGCGATTGATGAAGGGCAGAACAAGCCTGGTTATTGCGCATAGGCTTTCCACTATTCGGAATGCCGATACCATTTTGGTATTGCAAGATGGTGAAATCAAGGAACAAGGAACCCACGATGTACTTTTCGCTAATCCGGAAGGCCTTTACCGGAAATTAAGCGCCATGCAACTGCAAAGTTCAATTCAAATTAAGGATTTGTAAATTTTACATCCTTTTCAAGCAACTTTTGGTCTTCTTTTTGGTTCTATTAAGCAAGATCATGAAAAAGTTTTTTACATACATCTTTAGTATTCTTTTCAAAAAGCGTCGGAAACCAGCCACCAATAGCGATTTCCACCTCTTTATCTGAAAAAGTGCACGCCAATGAATAATTCAAAGGGCAATTCCCTGCTTGCCTATATTTGAATTATGAGGCTCCTTTTTTTCTTTTTGATCAGTTTATTCATTTTTGGCTCGTGCTCAGAGGGAACGAAGGGTCGACAGTACATTCTTTTTACTCATTTTTCGGGCAGCTCCTTTGAGGGCCAGTCTGAAACACACTTTACCGGGCTGCTTTGTGAAGGCGACCGTGTTGTGGCTGTTGGTTCTGCTGACAGCCTGGCAAAGCTCTATCCTGAGGCAGAAACCAGACGATTGGAAGGCCGCTATGTTTATCCGGCCATACACGATGCTCACACTCATTTTTATGCTTTCGGCAAAGGCTTAACTGAGCTGAATCTTAAAGGCGCAACGTCTTGGTCGGCTGTGCTGCTGGCTTTGGAAGAGTATGCACGATCGCATGGTCAGGATTCTTGGTTGATCGGCAGAGGTTGGGATCAGAACCTGTGGGCAGATGGTGCGTTTCCAGACAGGCATCGCTTGGATAGTCTCTTCCCCACAAAGCCGGTTCTTTTGAAGCGAGTAGACGGACACGCTGCTATTGTGAATGCAGCAGCCCTTCGCTTAGCCGGTTTAGATGAACGCAGCATTGTTCCCGGAGGAGAACTTATCAAGCGAGCAGATGGCAGTTTGAGTGGCGTGCTGGTAGATAATGCCGTAGATACCGTAAGCCGATTGGTACCTGCACCCCAATTCGAACAAATCAAATCGGCGTTGCTGGCGGCACAAGACAAGTGCCTCAGCTACGGTATTGGTGTGGTAACAGAAGCGGGACTCGACTTAGCCATTGTAAAGGCTATCGATAGCCTTCAAACATCGGGGGAGCTCAAAGTACGGGTTGTAGCCATGTTGAATCCCGGAGAAAGGGAATTTCGCTTTGCAGAAGAAAAGGGTATCTACCAAACATCCCATTTGCGTGTGGGGTCCTTTAAACTCTATGCCGATGGCGCTTTAGGTTCTCGCGGCGCCTTGCTGAAGTCGCCTTACTGCGATGCGCCCACGCAAGGACTTGCCTTGCAAACACCAGCGTATTTCGATCAAACCTGTGCTCGGGCGCAGAAGCTGGGTTATCAGGTGTGCACCCATTGCATTGGCGATTCGGCCAACAGCCTCATTCTCCAAGTCTATGCATCGCTCTTAAAGCCAAATAACGATAGCCGTTGGCGAATTGAACATGCCCAGGTACTCGACTTAAAAGATTTACCGCTTTTCACCAATTGGCGTATTATTCCCAGTGTACAGCCAACGCATGCCACCTCTGATATGCATTGGGTAGAAGATCGTTTGTGTTCGGATCGTGAAAGAGGCGCTTATGCTTACCGGAGCTTGCTGAAGGCGGCAGGTCTTTTGGCATTGGGTACGGATTTTCCGGTAGAAGAAGTGAATCCCTTCTTAACCATACTCAGCGCTGTGCATCGAAAGAATGCCTTTTTGCAGCCTCAGACCGGTTACAGAAATGACGAAAGTCTCGGTCTATTTGAAACCTTAAAGGGAATGACGTATTGGCCCGCCTATGCTGCTTTTATGGAAACAGAATATGGCTCACTTCAAACCGGCATGAAGGCAGATTTTATCGTCTTAGATAAGCCTATAGCTAAGTATTCGCAGGCGGAACTTGCCGAGGGGAACTTGGTGCGTGAAGTATGGATGGGTGCTGAGCGAGTTTGGAAGCGCTAGCTATTCATCATTTCCTTCTTCCAAATCCTTTTTTACACCGGCCTTGGTATTTTGAGGTAGTTGCACCGCGTAGGTTGAATTGGACGTGTTTTTCAATTTCCTATCCCGTATCCACGGATTTAGAATCTTCAAATACTTATAATTTGTTCCTTGCTCCAAGGCAAATTCAGGCCAGCTTTCAATGCTGCCTTTCACTTCCATGCTTCGTGTTTTATAGGGTTGGTAAAGCGTTTCAACGTTCAGGTTAAAGCCGTACTTTTTTGTGTCGCTGTGAATCTCCTTGGCGGCTAGAATACGAAAAAGGTAGCGTGCTGTTTCGGGATTGAGGTGTAAATCGTAGTACGAGTCAACCCCTTGCGATTTCAACTGTTTTTCCACCCCATTTTCGCCCATGTTATACGCGGCAGCGGCTAATGTCCAGGAGCCTAATCGATTTTTATTGTCTTTCAAGTAAGCGCAGGCGGCGCGGGTGGCTTTTTCCAAATGGTAACGTTCATCCACTTCACCATTAACCTCCAGTCCGTAGCGCTTCCCGGTGCTGCTTAAAAATTGCCAGAACCCGGCGGCATTGGAAGGAGATACCACATTGGCCAGCCCTGATTCGATCATACAGAGGTACTTGAAATCGTCAGGCACACCTTCTTCTTTTAAGATGGGTTCAATTACGGGGAAGTAGCGATTGGCCCGTTTCAGCATTAAAATGGTATTGCTATGCCAAAAGGTATTTACGAGCAGCTCTCTATCTAGGCGTTCCATTACTTCAGACTCGGTCATTGGCACCTTTTCTCCGGCAAACTCCAATTCTGCCGGCATGCTCGGTACGGATAAAACAGCGTTGGGGTTATTGGTGATGGTATTAGACTGTTCTGCTTTGCCGGCAATGAGCAGTCCGGCGCCGAGTGCTAAACTAAAACCTACGGATAAAAAGAGCCAATTCTTCATAGTATCAAAGTTAATCAAAATGTATTCCCCAATTGGAGAACGGATAACCATGACTAGGGCGTATCGGAAGATGCAGAAAGATCTTCTTCTTCTGAAGTTTTCCGCGTGCGTTGCAACCAACGAGGGAAAATGAGAAGTCCGATGAGCAGATACGGGTAATAGCTGAGCAAGCGCCAGATGAGCGCCTGGAAGCCGGAGAGGTTAGGCAGGGTAAACTCTGCAAGGAATCCTTGGAAAACCATTTCGGCAACACCTGAACTGCCGGGCGTTGGGCTAATGAGCATGATTACCCACATCACCATCTGTCGGGCATAAATAATAAAGTGATCCGCACCGGCCATAAAAGCGAGGATCAGGCAATTGATAACGAGGAATCGGGCGGTCCAACTAAAAAAAGTGGCCGCAAAACAGCGAAACCAAAAAAGCCAATTTTTACCCTTGAGTTCCTCGGACGTTATGACCACCTCATCGCCAACGTGCGTTGCGTTTTCGGCCCAGCGGTTGAGCAAGGGCAATTTGAACAAGGCCACCAGCACCGTTCTAAATCCTTTTGGGAAAAAGAATACAGAGAGCAGGATGATGGTGGTGAGTAAAAAGATAAATGAGTAGCCAGCATAAAAAATGCCTTTGATACCAAGGGAGAGTCCGAAGAAGTTCTTCTCCATTTCGATAGGAAAAAGGCTATCCCAGCCAGCTAAGAGTATACATAAAGGCACCATGATGATGTAAAAAAGCTCATCCAAGAGGGCGGTTACCAATACGATTGCGGTGCTTCTACCGAGGGGTATTTTTTCGCGGTTAAGAATAAACATAGCGATGCCTGATCCGCCAACTACGCTAGGCGAGAGGGCAGAAGCAAATTCCCAAAGCATAATCACATCAAAGCTCTTTTTCCAGTTGAGTTCTTTATCCGTAAGAATGCGAATGCGAACCATGTATCCTAAGTCGCGGATGGCCATCATAACAAGGCACATAAAAAGCCAGAAAGCCGTTTGAAAGGTCCAATCGATCTTTGCAAACGACTTTCCGTCGAAATCTCTATACAGTAAGTAGGCCGTTACGGCTAGCCCAATCAGTATTGGTAGTATGATGTTTCTACGTCTGAATTGTTTGGGAGCCGCGGGCTGCTGTGTCATGGCGATGGCCTTTATTGTCCTTGCGCCATCGAATATCCTTGCTTTTCTCCGAAATTCCGCAACATTTCCATCGAAGTAACAAAGAGTTCACCTGAAATAGCTTGGATATACTGCCATACCTCATCCGTGCTGGCGCTATCAGAATCGTTCGCTAGGATAACCCGGCATCTGTGGTGGTTAACACACTCGGTCAGAATTGAGCCGGTAGGCCAAACTTGGGTTCCTCTGTTTGAAATCATCAGCAGTTTGAATTTAGCCGGCAACTTCGCTTGCACAATTTCCGCAACCTTTTCAACAGGCAAAGCAGAATCGATAAACAAGTCGCTACCTACTAGTTTTTCAGTCGCTTCTCTTGGGCTTACCATCATTCTACGCTGAGCCGGGAACTGTGGCTTTTCCCACATTTTCTTTTGTTCTGTAGCCTGGCGTGGCTTGCTCTGCTCAGGTGTTTTACCCAAGTTAGCGATGATGGCATCGGCAAACTGCGTGGTATTCACGGAAGGGATTGACTTATCACCGAAATCGCCGGTATGCACCCCTTGTTCTAAGGTATAGCGAAGCGCGTTTTCAATGGTAGCCGCTTTGGCGCTCATGCCGAGGTGACGTAACATCATTAAACCGCTTAAAAGCAGGGATGTTGGGTTAGCGATATTTTTACCTGCAATATCAGGAGCTGTGCCGTGCACTGCTTCAAAGATGCTGATTACATCTCCTACGTTAGCAGAAGGAGCGAAGCCAAGTCCGCCAACGAGTCCGGCACACAAATCTGAAACGATATCACCTTGTAGGTTCGGCAATACCACTACTTCAAAGCGATCCGGCATGGAAACCAATTTCATACAGAGGTCGTCTACGATGATATCGTAAGCCTCAATTTCAGGATAGTCTTTGGCTACTTCATAAAACGTTTCCAGAAACAGACCATCGGTGATTTTCATGATGTTGGCTTTGTGTCCGCACGCCACCTTCTTAAAACCCTCTTTACGAGCCATCTCGAAAGCAAAGCGGTGAACCTGCTCTGAGCCTGGTCTGGTAATAAAGCGGCGTGTGATGGCTACATCATGGCTATTCATGTGTTCAATTCCACCGTAGGTATCTTCAATATTCTCACGTACAATGGTGATATCAATGGGAATTCCGGCTTTTGAATATACCGTATCGACACCGTGTAGGGTTTGGAAATGGCGACGGTTAGCGTACGTGCTCCAGGTTTTCCGGGCGGTTACGTTGATGCTCTTCATCCCCTTGCCTTTAGGCGTTTCCATCGGACCTTTAAATACAATTCCGTTCGACTCAATACTCTCTTTTGCCTGAGGGGTCATGCCACTGCTAAATCCTTGCAGGAAGTAGTCTTTGCCCATTTCAACAAATTCGTAGGTCAGGGGTACTTCAGCTGCATCAAAAATTTTCAGAACGGCATCCATAATTTCCGGACCGATTCCATCACCTTTCGCAACTGAAATTTTCATCTTATCCATATAGTCTCTTCTTGAACGTTTTTTATAAGTCGTGCAAATGTAATAAACCCAAATTTTCTTTGCTGTGTTTAATGGAATAAATCATAGAATGAGCTGCTTAGCGATGCAAAGCCTTTTGAAAAGGGCGCATTCGCTTGGTTTAGACTAGAAAATTACCACAGCATTAAGTAAACTTGGAACCTGAAGTATGTCTATTCATCCACTACATCAATTGATACTAAGCGGAGAAAGCGAGGTGCTCGACTTCAAGCAAACCGTAAATGATCCGGCCAAGATCGCTAAAGCCTTGGTGGCATTCGCTAACCGGAAGGGTGGCCGTTTGCTGATAGGCGTTCGTGATAATAAATCCATTGCCGGAGTTCGGAGTGAAGATGAACTATACATGCTCGACTTAGCCGCTACATTTTACTGCAAGCCGGAGGTGCCCTTAGAAATTGAAGAATGGACTATGGAGGGCAAAACCGTATTGGAAGTGCGCATCCCGGAAGGCCAGCATAAACCCTATGCCGCGAAAGATGATTCAGGTAAGTTTTGGGTCTATATCCGCGTGAAGGATCAGAGTCTGTTGGCTTCGAAAGTGGTGGTTGATGTATTGAAAAAGGAAAGTCAGGGGCAAGATAACCTCATTGAATACGGCCCAAAAGAGAAGGGCTTATTGGATTTGCTGGCCAACAATGGACGTATCACCTTGAATGAGTTTGCTAAGAAAATGAACATCTCCCGGAGGCGGGCATCGCGCATTTTAGTGAGCCTAATTCGAGCGGGCGTTATCCGATCTCACAATACAGAGAAAACCGAGTTTTATACTTTGTCGTAAATCTTGTAGCAATTTATGTATCTTTGAACAACCCGCGTTGTTTAAACTAATCCTAAAGAAAGAGTAATGCGTAACACGATTTTAATTTGGCTCCTGGTATTTCCGGTTTTTCTTTCTGCTCAGCGCAGGCAAGACAGATTTGAGCTTGTTTTTATGGGAGGTGGGGCCTCCTATGCTGGAGATTTAGGTTCTGACCAAACTAAATTTACCAGTGATCACCTTGAAAAACTGGGTCCAGCCTTGGGTTTGGGCCTCAGAATGCACATTACCAATTTCCTCTCGGTACGCGGTAATTTCAACTACGCTGTGGTGAGTGGCGCGGATAGCTTAGCGAATGACCCCGGGCGTATTGCTCGAAATTTAAGCTTTAGATCGCCCATCTATGAAGGGTCTTTGTTACTTGAGCTGAGTTTATTTAACTGGCGCCACCTCATTGGTGAAAAGGTAAATGCTACCCGAGGAGGCCGCACCAACTTATACCTCTTTGGCGGCATGTCTTTCTTTAAATTCAAACCGGAAGCCTATTACCAAGACCGTTGGTATGAGCTGCAGCCATTTGGTACAGAAGGACAAGGAATTAAGCCGAATACGCCCTTGTATCAATTGACATCCTCTGCCCTTGTTTACGGTGCAGGTTTTAGGTTCTTAATTGGGGGCCGCACTTCATTGGGCTTTGAACTAGGCATCAGACAAACCAACACCGATTATTTAGACGATGTATCAAAAGAACATTGGGACAATGCTCAGATTGAAGCCACCTATGGACAGGTTGCGGCTGCTTTAGCTGACAGACGTGTTGAAGATGGCCCTGTTCCCATTGGAACCCAAAGAGGGAATTCAGGCGTAAAAGATTACTTTGGCTTTGGTCAATTTACCTTGGCATTTAAGCTCGGTAAAAGTGGTAACAGTCAAGGTGGTGGCGGAAAAGGATTCCGCACAAGAAACCGCTGTTTCCAATTCTAAGAATCAATTCATTTTCCTACTTTTGCTCCATGAAATTTGGAGTAGTTGTATTTCCCGGATCCAACTGTGATCGCGACCTTATTTGGGCTATTGAGCGTTTAACAGGCGAAGCCCCTGTTGAATTGTGGCACAAAGATACAGACTTAAAAGGCGTTGATTTTGTTCTTGTTCCGGGAGGATTTTCCTATGGCGACTACCTCAGAAGTGGCGCTATCGCTAAGCTTTCTCCGATTATGGGAAGTATTCAAGCCTTTGCCGCCAAGGGTGGTTATGTGATGGGAATTTGCAACGGATTCCAAATTTTATGTGAAGCAGGTTTGCTGGAAGGCGCCTTGTTGCGCAATGAAAGCATGAAATTCATCTGCTCTAACGTGCATCTGCTTCCACAGAACCATTCCATCTTAACGCAAGACCTGAACCCTACTCAAGCTCTTAAAATTCCAATTGCTCACGGAGAAGGACGCTACTACATTGACGAAGCAGGACTGGAACGTTTGAAAGCCAACGATCAAATTCTATTTCGATATTGTAGTCCGGAAGGAGTTATTTCAGCTGAAGCCAACCCCAACGGCTCCTTGGAGAACATCGCCGGTATTTGCAATGCCGAAAAGAATGTATTTGGCATGATGCCGCATCCGGAGCGCGCAGCAGACGCAGAAATATGGAATACAGATGGTAACCTGATCTTTCAGAGCATCTTGAATTCTGTGGTGAACGCTTAGACTCATCGAAAAAATACCCGAAGAAATCAAGGGAATCACTTCCTTCTTCTCTCGGTTTGATTATTTTCGCTCTTTCCAAAAAAAACCATGTACGCTCATATTAGAGGTAAATTAGAAGAAATTAACCCGGCATCTGCTGTCGTAGACTGCTCTGGCGTAGGCTATGAGTTGCATATTTCCCTCTATACATTTGAGAAGATAAAGTCGCTAGATCAGGTGAAATTGTATACGCACCTGAGCATTAAGGAAGATGCGCATACCCTGTATGGCTTTTTTGAGGCGGCAGAAAGAACGCTTTTTCGCTCATTAATTAGCGTACAGGGAATTGGAGCGGCAACAGCTAGAATGATTCTCTCCTCCGTTGAACCTTCCGAGCTTAAGCAAGCAATATCGCACGGTAACTTGGCGTTACTGAAAAGCATTAAAGGCGTAGGGCCGAAATCCGCCCAACGTATTATTTTGGAATTACAAGACAAGATGCAACGTTCTGCCCTTGAATTGGGTTCTATAGGGGGTAAGTCTTCTCTCAAAGATGAAGCTTCAGCCGCCTTGCAAATGCTTGGCTTCACTAAAATGGCCGTAGAAAAAGTAATTCAGAAGATTGTAGATGAAGACCCGAACAAAGAATACCAAGTGGAAGACATTATAAAAATAGCACTTAAACGATTGTAAAAGCCTATAGAAAACCCATACCAGACTAAAACTAGACATTTTGCAATTAAAAACGCTTTCCGGTTTGTTCACTGCGGTGATACTTTCAGGGCTACTCTATGCTTTTGCATCAAGCCCAAATGGAAGCATAAATGGACAATTCCAAGAATCGCTGAGTGAGTTTTTTTCAGATTCAAGCAAGACGGCTCAGGATAGTACGAAAAAGGATACCACGAAACTGATTTACCCCATTCAGGATAATCCTTTGTACGGTGAAAAGCCCAAAAACAACATCGATCTAAAAGACCCGGAAATCCTCAAGACAGAGGTAGTATACGATACGGCTACGGGCAAATACACGGAAAAACAACTAATAGGAGATGAAAATTACCGTCCGGAAGAGGAATTTGACTACCAAGAATACCTCCGGAAAACCGAAAAGCAAGAGATCAACGAATACTTCAAGCAAAGGTCCCAGGCCAGCAGCTTTGTGCGCGGTGGAGGCCTGATTCCCCCTATTAATGTTGGTCCGAAGATCTTCGATAAAATTTTCGGTGGAGGAACGATTGATATTCGCCCGCAAGGATCAGCTGAACTCATCTTTGGCTGGAATTACAACGTAGTACGTAACCCGGCCCTTACGGCAAGACAGCAGCGGAACGGCCAGTTTGATTTCCGACAAAAAATTCAAATCAACCTCACAGGGAGTATTGGCGACCGCTTGAAACTGGGGGTAAATTACGATACGGAAGCCACGTTTGAGTTCGATAACCAAATGAAGCTCGACTGGGAGGGTGGTGAAGATGATATCCTCAAGAAAGTGGAGCTTGGTAACGTAAGTCTTCCGCTTAATTCCAGTTTGATCAATGGCGGACAATCGCTATTTGGTGTAAAAGCGCAGTTGCAGTTCGGACGTGTTACGGTTACCTCCATCTTTACCCAGCAAAAGAGTGAAACCACAGAAACCCAAGTAACCGGTGGGGCCCAGATCACGAAATTTGATATCCAAGCGGATAACTACGATGTAAACCGCCACTTCTTCTTAGCGCACTACTTTGCCGATAACTACGACCGCTTTTTGCAAAACCTGCCGGCAATCCAATCGCCTATCATCATCAACCGGGTTGAGGTATGGGTAACGAATCGCCAGAAGGATTTTGCTACCACGCGGGATATCGTGGGGTACATGGACTTGGGAGAGATAGACCCATTCAATAATTCCTGGACGCCGGGTGTGGGACCTTATCCCGACAATGAAGCGAATTCCTTGTATAATACGGTGAATAGCAACCAACAAGCACGTTCGTCTTTTGAAACGGTGAAAGTGCTGGAAAGCGCTCCGTATAACTTGGATAAAATCCGCGATTTTCAGTTTTTGGCCAATGCCCGTTTGCTGAATTCGAATGAATATACTTTCCACCCACAACTCGGCTATATATCGCTCAATACACAACTTAACAACGATGAGATTCTGGCAGTAGCCTTTGAATACACCGTGAATGGAGCCGTGTACCAGGTGGGTGAATTTTCTGTAGATGTGCCGGATAACCAAGCGGATCCAAAAGTATTGCACCTGAAATTGCTCAAAGGGGCTACCATTACTACACAATACCCTATCTGGGACTTGATGATGAAAAACGTCTACTCCCTAGGCGCCTTCAGCATTCAAGAGGATAAATTCTATTTGGACGTAATCTATGCGGATGACTTTTCGGGTGCGGATTATACCTACCTGCCGGTGCAAAATGAGCCTCAGTTGAACAATGACGTATTGATCAAAGTGCTGAACCTGGATCGAGTCAACGTGCAGAAAGAAGGTACACCGGATGGGGTATTCGACTTTATACCGGGCTTGACCATCAACCCAACAAATGGGCGTATCATCTTTCCGGTAAGGGAGCCCTTTGGTTCCTATTTGGCTTCCAGATTAAACAACCAGGAAAACGTTGAGAAATACGTGTACCAAGAACTGTATGATTCAACTAAATGGCTCGCTGAGCAGGTTGTTTTAAAGAATAAGTTCTTTTTGCGAGGCAGTTTTCAATCGGCTTCGAATAATGAAATTTCGCTGAATGCCTTCAATATTCCACAGGGCTCTGTAAAGGTTACGGCCAATGGTAGTTTGCTGCAGGAGAACGTAGATTATATTGTAGACTATACTCTTGGTCGTGTTAAGATCATCAATTCAGGGTTGCTGGAATCAGGCGCTGTGATCAATGTTTCTTCTGAGAATAACTCGCTCTTCAATATTCAGCAGAAAACCTTGGTGGGTTCCAGGGTAGACTTCAAAGTGAACGAAGACCTGATTTTGGGTGGAACGGTTATGCACCTCTGGGAGCGTCCGCTTACACCGAAAGTAAATATTGGTGATGAACCTTTGCTCAACACCATCGTAGGTTTCGACGGTTCGTACAAAACGGAATCTCGTCGACTTACCAAATGGATCGATCGCCTGCCTTTGATTGAGACGAAAGAAGTGTCGAACATCACCATTACGGGTGAGTATGCTCAGCTCTTTCCGCATCAGCCGAGAACCATTGGCGAGAGAGGAACTTCGTTTATCGATGATTTTGAGGGAACAGAAACGCCTTTCGACTTAAAAAATCCAACAAACTGGTTTATAGCATCTACACCAGAAGGACAACCTGATATTTTTCCGGAAGCGAACCAAGTTGGAGCAGCAGCCTCGGGCAGACGTGCAAAATTGGCGTGGTATACCATTGACCCAATTTTCCAGAGGGATCAACCGAATACCAATCCACCAACCCCGCCGCATTTGATTGGCAACACGCAGAGCTCATCCAATCACTATACCCGTATTATCCAAAACGACGAGGTATTCCCCAATAGGCAGTTGCAGAACATGCAGCCGCAAAACGTTCCAACGCTCGATTTAGCCTATTACCCAAATGAGCGCGGACAGTATAACTACAACGCTAGCTTACTCGACAACGATGGAAACCTGAACGACCCGGCAGGTAACTGGGGAGGTATACAGCGGAGGATAGAGACAAACGATTTTGAAGCGGCGAATATTGACTACCTGGAGATGTGGGTGATGTCGCCATTCATGTATGACCCAAGCATCAAAGGGACCTTGTATATCAACCTCGGACAGATTTCTGAAGATGTGATTAAGGATAGGGCGAAATCCTTTGAAAACGGTTTACCTACCGATCCGAATATTCCGAACCAAACAAGGTCTACCGGGATAGCGGTTATTCCAACAGGGCGTACCATGAACAACGCCTTCGTAAATGATCAAGCCGCGCGCGATTTGCAAGACTTGGGATTAGACGGCATGAATGACCAAACGGAACGAGATACCTTCAGCACATTTTTGCAAGAAGTAGCGAACTTATTTGGTGCCGGATCAGCCGTTTACCAAAAGATAGCGGCAGACCCTTCTGCGGATAACTACAGATTCCACTCTTCCGGGGAGTATGACGGACAGCAATTGCCGGTTTTAGATCGCTATAAAAACATCAATGGTCAGCAAGGAAACTCCCCATTGGCGTCTTTCCAGCCGGATGGGTATCCTATCGCTAGAACCAATTTACCTGACGACGAAGACATCAATGGCGATTTCTCACTGAATACCATCGAAGAATATTTCCAGTACAAGATTGAGATAGACCAGACGAAGCTTGTACCTGGGCAGAATTTTGTGGCTGATATCCAATCGAATTCTGTTCCCTTGCCGGATGGAACAAATCCGGAAGTACAGTGGTACCTCTTGCGTATCCCGATTTCTGCCTTCGATAAAAAAGTAGGAGGAATACAAGACTTTAAGTCGATTCGGTTTATGCGGATGTACATGCGTGGGTTTGATAAGCCTGTGGTGCTTCGCTTTGCGCAGTTGCAATTGGTCAGAGCAGAATGGCGTCGTTACCTCAAGAATTTGGCAGAGGCAAAAGATAGTCCGCCAACCAACCCGGCAGACAATACCATATTCTCAACCGGAACTGTAAACATTGAAGAAAACGGCTTCCGCAGTCCGGTACGCTATGTTCTACCTCCGGGCTTCTTCAGGGAGGTTGACCCAACTACACCTGCCAATATCCAACAGAACGAACAATCGCTGAGTGTGCGGGTATGCAACTTAGAAGACGGGGATGCTCGAGGTGTATTTAAAACAACCCGATACGACGTAAGGAACTACAAGAAATTGCAAATGTTCGTGCATGCTGAAGCAGCCGGAGAGCCGCTTAGCGATGGTGATTTGCAAGCCTTTATCCGCATCGGTACCGACTTAGAAAACAACTACTACGAATACAGCTTTCCGCTAACTGTAACCACGCCAGGTTCTACCTCAGCCGAAGCCATCTGGCCGGTTGGAAACCGCATGGAAATCGTTTTGGATACACTCTATGCCGTGAAGCAACGTCGCTCATTTGACCGCGTGCCACTCACCCTAGAGTATACGCGCAACTTACCGAATGGCGCTGTAGCGAAGGTGAAAGGCTTGCCAGACATGAGTAATATCCGGGTTATTATGATGGGTGTTCGCAACCCACTTCAGAAAAATAACCCGGGGAGAGATGATGGTTTAGCGAAGTGTGCTGAGGTATGGTTTAACGAGCTCCGCGTATCTGAATTTATTAACCAGGGCGGAAACGCAGCCAACCTCCGAGTGGTGACAAAGTTGGCCGACTTAGGAACTGTAACAGGCTCTGTAAATTACCAAAGCATTGGATTTGGGGGTATCGATAAAAAGCTCAATGAGCGAAACTTGAACTCAAGCTTGCTTTACGATGTGAACGGAGCGTTTGAACTCGGTAAATTTTTCCCTGCCAAGGCCGGTATTTCTATCCCGATGTTCATCGGACACAGCGAGCAGCTCATCAACCCGAAGTTTAACCCACTCAATCCGGATATCTTATTAACCACAGCGGTAGAGACTGCGCCTTCTGAAGCAGAGGCAGAAGCGATCAAGCGAAATGCAGTAGACCTCACTGTGAGGCGGAGTATCAACTTCACCAACGTGAGAAAGAATAGGATGGGGGCAGAGAAGCCACATTTTTATGATATTGAAAACTTCAACGTTTCCTATTCCAGAACAACTGTTTACCACCGGGATCAGCAAACGGCAGAAGACTTACAAAAGACTTACCGAGGCAGTATAGGGTACAATTTCAATCCACAAAACAAACCGTGGCAGCCTTTCAGAAAATTAAGCAGTTCCCCTTGGCTGGCGATTGTAACAGAATTTAAACTGAATCCATTGCCTAGCTCATTCGGAACCCGACTGGATATTGATCGTTTCTATTCTAGACGAACCAACCGGAACAATGATAACCCGAATACCATTGCGCCAACGAACTACAACAAGAACTTTACATTAAACCGTTACTACGATTTCCGTTGGGATTTAACCGGAAACCTGAGTTTGGATTATTCTTCGGTTGCCAATTCAAGGGTGGATGAGCCTACCGGAAAAATTTCAAGGGAGGAGACCCCGGATTCGATTCAAGTGATCCTTGACAACCTCCGAAAGTTTGGCCGATTTACGAATTTCAACCAACGTTTCAATGCCACGTATACCGTTCCAATCAACAAGATCCCATTGTTCAATTGGGTGAGCTTAAACGCGGGTTATACGGGTAACTTTGAATGGAAAACGGCGCCACCGGCAACGGCAAGCTTAGGTAATGATATCCAGAATTCGCAGACGTACAACCTCGTTGGACAATTTAACATGAGGCAGTTGTACGACAAGATACCGTACTTCAAAGCCGTTAACCGGGGCGGTCCAATCAAGTCGAAACCGGCTCCTAAACCGAAAGAGGGTGAAGAAGGCAAAGAAGGGGATGAAGACAAAGAAAAGAAGAAAAAGGAGAAGGATGTAACAAACGGTGCAGGACCATTCTTGGCCAGGTTGGTGATGTCTGTGAAGAATATATCATTCAATTACACCGTAACCAAGGGCATATACTTGCCGGGCTATTTGGGCACACCGCAGTTCTTTGGTAATGATTTTGACGCCAATGCACCGGGCATGGAGTTTATCCTCGGTAGCCAAAATCCGAATTTCCGTTTTAATATGGCTGAGGCAGGCTTCATATCACGCGATGAGAACGTGTTCAGTCAGTACTCTCAAAACTCTACCGTCAACTTTGCACCCAAGGCGCGTATTGAGCCTATTCGCGAATTGGTTATCGACTTGAACATGCAGCGAACGGAGATCAACAATGTGCTCACTACCTTCAAGTTTGATCCGAATACCAATACGTTCCAAAGTTTCGGTTTGCAGAGCTCAGGAAGTTATACCATCACGTTCAACTCTATCCGTACGGCTTTTGACAAATTGGATAGTCGTCAGCGTTCAGAGACCTTTGCACAATTTGAAAACAACCGGTATTCTATTGCCGTACGTTTGGCTGCTGAAGATGCCCGTTCTGTGGGTATAGATCCAACTACAGGATTCCCGGATGGCTATAACCGAAACAACCAAACGGTAATGATGCACTCTTTCTTGGCTGCCTACAGTGGTTCAGATCCAAGTACCTCTAATTTGTCTATTTTCCCTCGTATTCCATTCCCAAGCTGGAACTTAACCTATACCGGCTTAAACCGAATTAAATGGATACGCGAGTACTTTAATAATGTTACGCTGCGTCATGCCTATAGCTCCACGTATGCTGTTTCAAGCTTCCGTTCATCCATTAACCAAGATCCAAGGTCCCCGAACAACGAGCGGAACTTCTATCCTGAGTTTATCATCGATAACTTGGTGATCAATGAAACATTCAGTCCTTTGATTAAAATCGATTTGGGTTGGAAAAATAACCTCACAACCGGCGTGGAGTATAAATTGTCTCGTATGGCTCAATTGATGCTCAACAACGGACGTGTGAACGAAACACGGAGAAGGGAATTTGTGATTGGCTTGGGCTACAAAAAGACGGGATTGAAGATCAACTGGATGCGTATAAACGGCAAACGTGTGAGCTTGCCAAACGATTTAAACATCCGCATGGACTTCTCGATTTTAGATACCAAAACCCTCACCATGGAGCCAGACGATTTAACGGGGACTCCGCAGAATGGTAACGTAATCGTATCCATCAAACCAACCATAGATTACAACATCAACTCGAAGTTGAACCTGCGTATCTTCTACGATAGAAAGTCGACTAACCCATTAGTGGCGACCTCTTTTCCAACGGCAATTACCTCAGGAGGTATATCCCTCCGGTACACGCTACAGTAGCATTAAGGTAATTTAAGCGTTGAAGGATTTTGATTCGGACTTGGAGCGCAAATCCTACGGGTAGTCAAAATGACATGGCATAAAAAAAGCCCCTCAGAAAGGGGCTTTTTTCTTATAGTTTATTGAGCTTGTGTTTTAGGTTGCTGTAACTGGTTATATCCACTTTAATGGATCCCACAGCTAAGGCGGCTTTCACCCGGAGTGGTATTTTGTTCTTATCATCGCTAACCCAAAGCTCCAGTCCTTCATCTTCCTTGAATACCCGGTCTGCAATGACCATCGGGATTACTTTCACCGCGCGGACTTTGCCTACATCGGTATGGATTACTTCTTTGCCAATGTATTTGATGCGAAGCGGATACACCACGCCATCCAAATATACTTGCAAGGGGAAGGTGTCGCCAGAGCTTGCTTTTGAAATATCCAAGGTACGCGCATAGTAGATGGCCGATATCACGTCTTGCACACCAGGTTCAATTCGCAGGTTGCCCTTTTTGGAGCTCAGCCATTTCTTTTTGTGGTTGAACAAGGCAAAGTCGCTATCATTATAGCCGCCTTCTTGCATGCTTTTTACAAACTGATGAGGAATGATTGAAACTTGGTCGATGTAAGTTTGGAAATGATCGCGAACTTTAAAAAACCAGTCAAATCCGGAATAGGATCTTCCTTTGGCGTTGATATGCCAGGTTTTTCTTTTGTTGATTTCAACGGCCTCTTTTTCAACCGACATTTCAATCTCGCCGGCATTGATGAGTCCGTAGTGAACGCGGTATTTTAAATTCTCACCTCCGGTCCAAGCATCGTTTGTCCAAGAACGGTAAATGGCATCGACTTTTTTAGTCTCTTCTGATGTTTGGTTTAACTCCGGAACGTGCTGCGGTGGATTGGTTTGTATACTCAATGCCGCAAATAGTGGAAGTAAGTAGCTCATAATTTGGTTCCTCCTTCACGTAAAATTTCAATAAACGTTCCAAAGTACTCAACGCCTGATAGTTTGCCCTTTTCCGCGGCCTTGGGTTTTCAAAGATTCTATCGGATCTGCATAGTAATAAACATGTCCGGTATTTTCAATATACGATTCCAACACCTTGTACGGTTGAACATGTGCATCGTTTAGTCCGTAGTTAAAAACGAAACAATAATCGGATTGAAGCGAAGTAGAATGCAATGGGCCGGTATCGAATAAGGTAGCAACTAAAACGGCTGTGTATCCGCTTAGAATGATATCGCCGGCTTGATAGCTATTGACTTCAATTTGTCCGCCTTTTACTTTGAGGTTAATGCGTCCTGTGCTTTGCTGTTCGAGGGTAAACTTGGGAAGGTATAAACTATCGTTAGAAGAAAGTGAGGCAGAACCTTCCACGGTCATCCCGATGAGTCTATGCACATTAAGCACCAGTTTTAGCGATTGATTTGCTGATTTAAGCCATTTGCATCGATTTCGATTTTTAAGCTTGAGCACACCCGACTCAACCTTGCTTTCTATTCCATCTACGATATCTGAAGGCCCTTCGAGGCGCAAAGAGAACGTGTCGTTGAAATTCTGAACAAGCTCTAGTTCGAGCAGTCCCCCAAATTCAACCCGGTTAAAGGGTTCCAGCTCTCGAAGCACGGATACGAGTTCTCCTGTGCCACTAAAGCAGTCGCTTTCACCTTTTTGACAAGCGAAAGGGAAGACGAGCAATATCAGCGCGATATGGTATAACTTATTCCCCATTCAAAATAATCTGCTCTTGAAAAATGTGCTTTAATCGTTCCTCGCAGGATCCAATTCGGGTGAATACGGTATTTGAATCCCAGTCTTTGGTATAAGAAATCTTTTAGTCTGCTAGGCCGATAGGCATAAACCCCAACATCGCTTACAAAACCAAATCGGCCAAAGAGCAATTCATGTCCCGCAACCACGGCTAATTCGCTTGAATTTACCATGTTGGGCTCTTCGGTTCTGGCCTCCGGGTTATCCCGGTATACGTGCTCAGGGTCATAACTGTAATCCAGCCCGGCTCCCCATTGAGAACGTCCGGAAACCCGATAGAAGTACCTCAAGCCTCCTCCCCAAACCAACATACGTTTCGGGTAGATCAGCCCATTTACCTTGCTACCCGCGAAAGGGGTAAATTCAAAGTGATGGTGTTTTAAGCTATCAAAGAGCCCTCTTGTTTTGGGTTGCGAAGGTGGCGTTTTGGATTTTTTATTCCAGTTCAAGCCCATGAAAAGTTCGATGCTATTGACCCCTAAGTTTGGCATTTTGAAATTCCCATTGGAGTAATGGGTAATGCCCGCACCAAGGGCTAATTCCAGGTCTTTGGGAAGCGGAATATTCATTACCCCGTGCGCCCGCATATTGCCGTTTATATGGCTCCCAATGGCCTTATTTAGGTTATTGGTTTGGAGGTCCCATTTCTTATTCAAGTACCCGAAGCCCGTCGCCATTTTGAGGTTGCATTCAATTTTCCCGAGTCGAAATACAGGGAACTCAATAAACGGCAATAGCCCGATGGCGTAGCCACTTAGCTCCGGTATGCCCAAGTCTAAGTATGAGAGCGTGATACCAATTTTCGGATTGCCGTAATAGCGAGTCCAGTATTTAGAGCTGCCGTAGGTGAGCAAATAAGCTTCGGCTTCGTATGCTTGGGTTGGGGCTTCCATCACCAGCAAAATAGGACGGTGTGCCCAGTACATGCCACGGTTGTGCTTGAATCCAAAGCCAAAGTCTCCCTTGTAGGTAGTTTGTGCATGGATGTTCAGGCAAAGGAAGAATCCCAGCAGGAAGCCAAACAGACGCATTGCTATATATCGAAGTGTATGCCTTGAGCCAACGGCAATTCAGTTCCGTAATTAATGGTGTTGGTTTGTCGGCGCATGTAAGCTTTCCACGCATCTGAACCGGATTCTCTGCCGCCTCCCGTTTCTTTTTCGCCACCAAATGCGCCGCCAATTTCAGCGCCCGAGGTGCCAATATTGACATTCGCGATTCCGCAATCGGATCCCCAAGCAGAAAGGAATTTTTCTGTTTCCAAGATATGGTTAGAGAAGATGGAAGAGCTCAAACCTTGTTTCACACCATTTTGCATAGCGATAGCCTCATCCAATGTACGGTACTTCATCAAGTAAAGGATAGGCGCAAAGGTTTCTTGTTGAACAATGGGAAAGTCATTCTGCGCTTCGGCCAAGCAGGGAACAACATAGCATCCGCTCGTATTACGCTCGCTTTCAAGCACCGTGCCTCCGTAAACTATTTTCCCACCTTGTGCCTTAATGGCCTCCACCGCTGCCAAGAACTGCGTTACAGCCGCTTTATCGATCAAAGGGCCAACTTGGTTGTTTTGGTCTAAAGGATCACCAATCTTGAGCTGTCCGTAGACTTTGATCAAACGTTCTTTTAAGTTTTCGTACAGGCTTTCATGGATAATCAATCGGCGGGTGGAGGTACAGCGTTGTCCGCATGTGCCCACTGCGCCGAAAACCACAGCTCGGATAGCCATGTCTAAATCGGCATGTTCCGAGATGATGATAGCGTTATTGCCTCCCAGTTCAAGTATCGATTTCCCGAGGCGCGCCCCTACGGCAGCACCTACCTTTTTACCCATCCGAGTAGACCCGGTTGCTGATACGAGCGGCACACGTTCGTCGTTCGACATCAATTCGCCAATTCGGTAATCGCCTATGATAAGGTTAAACACGCCTTCCGGGATTTCATTATCTCGCAGCACGCTGTCTAGTAAGTTTTGGCAAGCGATAGCCGTAAGTGGTGTTTTTTCTGAAGGTTTCCAAACGCAAACATCCCCACAAACAGCGGCGAGCATTGCGTTCCAGCTCCAAACCGCTACCGGGAAGTTGAAGGCCGATATGATGCCCACAATACCCAAAGGATGCCATTGCTCGTACATGCGATGACTTGGTCTTTCGCTGTGCATGGTCAAACCGTGCAGCTGTCTGGAAAGACCAACCGCGAAGTCGCAGATATCAATCATCTCCTGAACCTCTCCTAAACCTTCTTGCAAGGATTTCCCCATCTCATACGATACCAAGGAGCCCAAGGCTTGTTTGTGTTGTCGTAGCACGTTACCATACTGCCTCACAATTTCGCCTCGTTTTGGTGCAGGCATTTGTCGCCACTGGAGGAATGCTTTCTCTGCCTGGGTAATTACCTGGGCGTAGTCAGATTCATTCGCTAGGTAAACATCGGCAATAACCTGACCGTCTACCGGACTGCTTATACTCACTTTTTCTCTCGAAGAATCGCTCAGAAAGTGGAGGCCTGTTGATGCTTGAGGGTTGATGGATTGGAGGCCCAGTTCCTTTAAGAATGGAGCCATGCTTGTGCTGGTTTGCGACATGTAGCAAAGGTAAAAAATGCCTAGAGAGCCACCAAGCCCTGTTCGCTCTATTCCTTACTTTTTCCTAGGCTGTTAACTGCATTTTTCAATGGCCAACTTTACCTTTGTGGCATGAAGCGTTTACTGGGTTTGGTTTTCTTGTTTTGTTTTTCTGTGGTGGCAAGGGCTCAAGACTTAGGCAGCCGCAACTATGACTTCAGTCTAGGCATTGGTGCGGCTACCAATTATTACGATGATTACCGTTCTTCTGCCGGCGCTGGCATTCGACTAAGTGCCGAAACACCAGTTAAATCGGCTTTTGGGGGAATACTTAAGTTGGGTCTTAGCGGAATTTTTTCTGGAACCAATGCCGGTTATGAAACGCCTTTTTTCAGAGCAAAATACTACTGGCGAAATTATGCTTTAGCCGGGAGAGCTGTTTTCGCTTATCCTTTTAGCACCGGTTTGCAGGGCTATGCCGGACTCCATTTGGGTTTTAGATCTACGCAGTTCTTCTATACTTCGAATGGTGTTCCCGGATCCTATGTGGTTCCGGACTATTCGCGCGTTCATCTGCTAGGTGGGGTTTTTATAGGGGTAGATTACCAATGGACAAATAAGTTTTTTATCTTTAGCGAAGCCGGCTACGATCAATTGTGGTTTACGCTTGGTGTGAAGTTGAAAGTCTAGTCCATGAAAACGAAACAGCAAATAACAGCAAACTGGTTACCCCGCTATACAGGCTTACCGCTAGAGGCCTTTGGCAAGTATATCCTACTCACCAATTTTCATCATTATGTGAATGTTTTTGCTGAAATACATGGGGTTGAAGTGCACGGCAAAGACAAACCTTTTCAAGTTAGCACCAGTGGCAATATCAGTATTCTGAATTTTGGGATGGGCAGTGCCAATGCGGCTACGGTTATGGACCTCCTTTCTAGCATTTCGCCCAAAGCCGCTTTGTTTCTAGGAAAGTGCGGCGGGTTGAAACGCAAGAATAAAATAGGCGATTTGATTCTGCCCATAGCAGCCATACGGGGAGAAGGAACGAGCAATGATTATTTTCCGGCTGAGGTTCCTGCTTTGCCGGCTTTTGCGCTACAAAAAGCGATTTCCACCACGATTCGGGATCACGGGCAGGACTACTGGACAGGTACGGTCTACACAACCAATCGCCGTGTTTGGGAACATGACAATGCCTTCAAAACCTACCTGAGAAGTATACGGTGTATGGCCATTGATATGGAGACGGCCACCATCTTTATGACCGGTTTCAAAAATAAAATACCCAGTGGAGCCTTGCTTTTGGTATCAGATCAACCCATGGTTCCAGAAGGGGTTAAGACTGAACATAGCGATAAACGCGTTACCGATGAGTTTGTGAACTTGCACCTTAAAATCGGCATCGACTCGCTAAGGCAATTGATAGACAATAAACAAACGGTGAAGCACCTGCGTTTTTAGAAATCGAGTCCAAGGGCAGCTATAAATTGCGCTTTTCCTTCGTTTTCCAATGCGCCGTTTTGCAGTCCCCAAGCTAGATCAGTTCTGATATAGTACCCAAACAGCCGCGTGCGCAAACCGGAGCCAAAACCGCTTACAAAAGGATTGTTTTTCGCTACCCTCTTTATTCTGACGGAGCCTTGGTTGATGATTGAGGTATTGTAGTGTTGCTCGCCAAATGGTGAAACCCCATTCCACGCCGAGCCTAAGTCAAAGAAGCCTACCAGTTGCAGGTTACGTAAGATGTCGATTTTGATGGGTGTTTTTTTGAAGTAACAAGCGATAGGTATACGTAACTCGGAACTGAACAACAGGAAGTTTCCTCCGTTGCGAATGTTACGGCTAAATCCACGTAAGCCCGTCACCACTGTTTGAATGGGATAGGTATGGTCTTCGTTGGTACCCAATGTCTCTGGTGTTTGAGGTCCTAGCCAATTCTCCACACCGCCAAGGGTATACAAAATGGAAGATGGGCCAAAACTAGCTCCGGCACTCAATCGATTGGCCCAGATAATTTGTTTTGGCAAGGGCACATAGGCACGGAAGTCGGTACCTAAAACGTAGGCACTTTGGGTGGCATCGCTCACATTTTGAAATGCATGGAGGTAGAGCTTGGCGCGGTAGCCTTTTCTTCTGTTCAGGCCTTCCAGGTAACTGTTTTCCCAATGGAGTTCGGCCTGGGCACCCACCCAATTGCGCGTCACATCCGGTGCTGCGGCATTAATGCGGTCTGTAGACAAGGTAATCACTTTATCCTGCCGAAGGAAAGGCGCAATGAGTAGGCTGAGACCGTGTGAAAAAGGTTGGATGGCTTTGAGTCGGACTTCTTGCAAAAACAAACGATTCAATGGAGCGCTTGCACCGGCTAGTCTGGATTGCCTGTACACGCTAAAACCAAAATCGTGTTTGTATTTGCGGTTCATGTAATCCAGGTAAAAGTCGGAGCCATATAGCATAACCGGGAGCCTACCTCCAATGCGGATGGCATGGTTGTTAAACAAGTCTGTTGCGCCCAGCTCTACCCGGGCATTCAGCTTATTGAACGAGTTAAACTGACCGGATAAATCATCATTATCGGGGTAATAAGGATGGTAGTAAGTATTGATAATGCTGTTGTCAATTAATTGCGTAGCGAAGTATTTTGGCTGAAGCGTTATCCGGTAAGGCTTAGCTCGGGTATCGTAAACAACAGGCTTTCGCTGCGTTTTTCTGATTTTCACGGTTTGAGCGATAGGCGGAAAACCTGATTGGAAATAGTAGTCGCCCTCTGTTCTTTGCGTTAAACTATCGAGCACCAAGGTATCGCTGGTTGGAACATCGTTTTTGCGTTCAATCAAAAAGGCGTTAACACTGGAATCGCTCACAAAAATTTGGTAGCCGGTGGATTTTCGGAAACCGGTAGGTTTCACCTGAATATACTTTGCATCCTCCTCGAGCTGCCGGCTTTGATCTAACACACTAATGTAGTAACGGCTATTAAAGCGCAGTATCGTCACCTCTTTGTTTTCACCTAGCGAAAGGAGTTGGACATTTCGGGCATAATTACTCAAGGCGTAATGTCGGTAAAGTTGTTTGTAGCTGTGTTTTATCGGTCCGGCAAGCAATCCCGCTTGCTTCGCTGAATCCGGTATCGGTATCAAATCTTTTTGAATCCCGCTAGGCAGCGAAAGTTGTATCGAATCGCGTGTGTTTCCCAATGAATTTTGAAGCTTCACGGTGGATTGATGGTAGGCTAATTCGGATACACTCACATAGGTATTGAATAGCCCGTTGTTATCGCTCAGGTAGCCTATGGCGTCTCCATAGCTTTGCGCTTGGATCTCGTGAATGAAAGGGCTGGAGCTGATTCGCTTTAGTTTATTTTCTTGAAAGGGATAGGGAATCAGGTAAATATCCAGGCCGGCAGAATCGCGCGAAAATGAATCGGGTAAAAGGTATGTGCCGGGCAATTGCTTGCCTCGGTCTGAACTAAATAGAATTCCATTTCCATCTGCGGTGAAGCTTGGGTAAAGGTCTTCAAAACCATCTTTATACAGCTGCTGCGCCTGATCTGAACCCGGGGTCCAGAGAAACAGGTCTGTGGTAGCGTCGTTGTAGGCGCTCAACACCACAACTGATTCACTGGGGTGGAAGCTAGCCCAAAGCACACCCTTTACGCCTCCGAGCTTGACATCACTCAGCACCTGACCTGAAATACTGAGGTTCACCACGTGCACTTGCCCATTTTGGCGGTGAAAGAAATACACTTGGTTTTGCCTATTCCAACAAAGTGCGCCGGTAGCTTCTTGGATGGCTACTTTCATCTTCTCGCCTGTCTTGTAGATACGGGTGAGTTTCTGGGATGCTAAGTTAAATACGACCAACTCATAGCGGCCTTTTTCTTCAAACAAAAGAGCTAGATTTTGCTCATCCGGTGAAAGCTGACTTTGAACAAGCCTTTTGGGCGACCATTTGCTCGGCAGCGCGTAGGCCGAACTGAACGGTTCTGTACCTCCGTCTTGGTTATATTGGAGCTCAAAGAAAGAGATCCACTCGATAAATACTGATTTTGAACGGGATCCTAAAACAAACACCAAGGCATTCTCGTAGCCTTTGCTGAGGCGAGTGAGGTAGAGCAAATCGGCAATGCTTTTTTGCCCGTAATTCTGAGCGATAAAGTGCCACCAGCTATGACCCGCCAAGAGCGCTTGTTCTGGTGTTAGTAGGTTAAAGTTGGCAAAGGCTTTTTGCGCTACCGCATCCCGCATTTGCCCATCAAGAATTGGGTTCCATCCTTCCGCTAAGTAGCGAAGCAGTCCTTTGTAGTACCATTCAGGCAGATAGAGCAGGGTATTGCTTTGAATTTTTTCTTGAAAGGATCCGCCGTACAGCAGCTCCGACACGAGTAGTTCTGCGATTCCATAGCGCACTTGCCTTTCCATATCCGCTTTCACGCCGTTGTAGGCCACCAATACTTGGCTGTTGAGGGTGTATGCGTAGGCTCCGGTTACAAATCCGGTATTAGCGGTGAAGATATTGGACTCGCGCAGCTCAGCGGCATTGGTATACACCATGATTTGAGCCTTGCCACTCATGCGGTAGTCCACCAATTCTTCCAGCTCTTTCAATTGCCTTTCTGCCGATTCAAGTGTAAGCTGAGCCGCTTCTTGCATGGAACCGGTGAAGTATGCATCAAAGTGATCTGAGGAGATATAGTACCAATCTAAAACTTGATTTTGTTTGTTGCTCTCAATGAAATCAGTGTAATAGCCCTGCGACTGAGCGGTTTGACAACCAATCAGATACATTAGAAGGTAACAGACTACTCTGGCGCTTTTCAAGGGTGTACAAGTTACGAAATTAGAACGGTAAATACTGCTCTATCGTATGAACTGCCTAACTTGCAACCCATGATTCAATTGAAGAAATTCACGTTCAATCCGTTTGCAGAAAACACGTATTTACTCTACCAAACAGGGGGGGAAGCCTGGATCGTTGATCCGGGGTGCTATGACGAATCCGAAGAGCAAATACTGTTGGAATTTTTAGCCCAAGAGAATTTGAAGCTTACGCGTTTACTGCTCACGCACGCGCATTTGGATCATATTTTCGGTAATCATTTTATTTACAAACACTGCGGATTGAAGCCGGAACTTCATGCTTTAGATTTACCTGTTCTGGAACGAGGTCCGGCCAGCGCGGCCATGTATGGTGTAGCGATGGTTCCCTCGCCTGAACCCGCTGCCTACTTAGAAGCCGGACAGCGATTAGACTTCAACGGCACAAGCTTGGAAGTCCGTTTTTGTCCGGGCCATGCTCCCGGGCATGTGGTTTTTGTTTGTGCTGAACAGGAGTTTGTGATAGGCGGTGATGTGCTTTTTCAAGGCAGCATTGGCAGGACTGACTTACCCGGCGGCAATCACGAGGTGCTCTTGCAATCCATTCGGGAGCAGTTGTATACGCTTCCGGATAATTATACCGTATTTTGTGGACACGGGCCTGAGACCAGTATTGGTCGGGAAAAGGCATCTAACCCCTTTGTTCGCGGATGATTTGGCAATATACTATAGTAGGATCGGCGCTTGCCTGGGCACTTTTTACCGTGCTGCGCAAGGTGCTGCCAACGAAAGGCAAAAAAAAACAAGCCTGTTCTTCATGCCAGGCTTGTTCTTCTATTCAGGTTCCTGAATAAGTATTATTCTGCGTCTTTAAACGCTGCAAAGTCGAATAGGAGGGAGAAACGCAAGGTATTCTGCAATGGGTTACGTTGCTGAATGGCTGCCAAATAAGACAAGTCTAAGCCAAAGACCTTGTAGCGAATACCCATGCCAAAGGTCAGGTATTTACGGTTTCCTTTGTTTACATTTTCATGGAAGTAGCCCGCACGCAAAGCGAACTGCTCACGGTACCACCACTCAAAGCCAGCCGAGATACTGATTTCTTGCAATTCTTCTCTGAAACCATTCGGTGCATCACTAAAGGATTGGAGCATACCTTCAATAACCGGAACATCATTGCTTTTACCGGAATAAATTACCGGACCATTTGGACCGTTCGTGATTTTTCCTGAAGAATCGTCGATTAAGAATACAGGTGGTGTTGGTACGAGTAATTTATTGAAGTCGAGCGCAAAGCCGATGCTGTTGTAATCGTCAACTTGGTATTTTGTGAAACCACCTAAGCGCATGTTAATTGGAATAAAGTCGCGCTGTGCATCAGAGGTATAGGTAATTTTGTTACCGATATTGGTGATAGAAAGCCCTAAAGCATAAGCCAGGTCTTTCTTATTCTTTAAACGTTTTTTATTTTGGTAGTACATACCAATATCGCCGGCTCCGGCAATACCCGGACGGGAATCTACGCCTCCAATATTGATGTTTCCTACTAAGTTGGAGTAAATGAATCGCATGGCGATACCCATGGAGAAATGCTCGGATAGTTTCACGGAGTAGAATCCGTCGAGGGCCAATTCGCTTGGGTTAAACGAACCTAAAGAAAGGGCATTTTCATCGGTATATTGAATAGAACCTAGGGAGAAGAAGCGCAAACTTCCACCCATTACGCTGTTTTTGTTGATGCGGCCATATCCTGATAAGTAGGACAAGGACACCCCATCAACCAGCTGACGAAGCCAAGGTGTGTAGGTGATGGACAAGGCCCCAGGCTTATCGATAAAGGCGAATTTACCCACGTTGTAATGAATGCTATTGGCATCCGGGGTAGTAGCAGCTCCAGCATCGCCCAAAGCACCACCTCTAGCATCCGGTGCAATAAGCAGGAAAGGAACGGTGGTGGTGATGGCATTCTGACGGCCTACTAAGTCGCGAGAGGTTTGCTGAGCCTGTGCTCCAATGGTACTCAAGGCTAATACACTCCAAAGAGCTAGTTTCAATTTCATGCGTTCGTGCTTCATTAAGCTGGGCAAATATAAGATTAAATGCTATTTCAGGTAGTTTTAAGGGTTGGGGATATAAACTATCCTTTCAGACTCAAACGCTTCTTGTCCATCTGTGGTTTTCACATGGAGTTTGAACAGGTATAAACCAGGACTTACCTGTGATCCATTTTTATTTTGACCGTACCACGTGAGTTGGTTAAAAACAGCTCCGGACTGAACAGCGTTTGCGTTCAGGGTAGTAACGAAGTTTCCTTTACTGTCGTATATGTTCACGGCTATTTCCAGGTTTTTTCCTGTTTGGTTGTGTTCAAAGCGAAATTGAACGGAATCAACAAAGGGATTGGGGTACGAAATCAGGTTTTGTATGGCCAGTTCAGCCGATTTAGCCACAATGAATTCGGTGGATGCTTCAGCGGAATTGTTGTGTACATCCCAAACTTTGATTTTTACGCTGTGCGACCCTTCAGCCATATCTTTCAGTGGATACTCTACCACACCTCGGGTGAAATCATCTGTATTGGATGTATAGTATTCATTCAAGATGAGTAATTCTTTCGCTTGATCTACCTGTCCGGTCAGGTCGCGCCCAATACCCAAACCGGTGGTATTGATGCCACTTTCATCGTAAACGAGGGCGTAGATGCGTGGATTCTCATCGGTAATTCCGCCAAATTGAAAGGTCGTATCATTCATGAAAAGCCTGATTTTTGGTCCTTCATTATCGGCCTGTGCAGCCGGATCAATTTCTGGAGTCATGTACAGCAAATCACTGCCATTGGCGTCTTCTTTTCCATTTTGCGCATAGTAGCTAATTTTACCAAAGCCACCATTGATGGGCAAATCCAAAGGTGTAATATAGCTGATGCTGAATTTACCGTCTTTCACACTGGCTTTCCCTTTGTACACGATGCTGGTAAAAGCTTCAATTTCTTGCTCTTTGGATTGAGGGTCGTTTACGAGGGTTCTAAATTTCTGGCGGCTACCAAACACGGTAACATCCACTGTTCCATTGAAGTCTGACAGGATAGTATTGGCATGGTCTTGCACTTCACCTTCGATGCTCACTTGTGTTAAGGCTTGCACAGAGTCTGCCGCTTGGGCAGGCTTTCCGTTGATGGCCGTGGTCACTACCTTGTGTTTTGGATAGGCCAGTTTCATGGCTGGATCACCTAACAAGGTGAAGCTTCGGGTATTGGTCATGTTGTTGGTATTGGTATTGTTTTTCATGACCCGGTAAACATCACCCAGGGCAGGTTCTTGTCCCGGCGCATACGAAAAAGCATTGTTAGCATAGAGATTGGTATTGAGTAAGCGATTGGGATACGCATACACTAGCCTAACGGTGGTATACAAGGCTATCGCGCCACCTTTTGGATTGAGCAAGGTCAGTTCGCCAGCCGAAATCAAGCTTGGGTCGTCATAAGGTGCGAACTCGCAAGTCGCTGTAACAAACAGCGGCATAGAGTATTCATTTTCCCAGCTATTGATTTGCGGAATTTCAAGGAATTTTTCATGGCCTAGCAATACTTCTCCACCGTGGCCCGAGTAGTTTACGATTAAAGAGCCGCCTTCAAAAGAGCGATCAAATTCTCTGGTAACATCCGGGTAGCGTTGCCCTGTTCCAACCGTTACTTGGCGGTAAGCGTCAGCATAAACCTTGCGGATGGTATAGTCAGGATCTTCTCTTTCTATGGTATCGGAATAGGTTTCTCCATCGTTTACGTGGATATTGGAATCTTCGTCGTCTGCAAAGATGCTAATGCGGTTGCGCCATTCGCCTAAGGATTTAGGATCATGGTAGCGAATCACTTTATCAACCATATTTTTGGCTTGTTCCAATGTGCTTACCGGGAAACGGCCAATGCCAATATCCACCAAGCCGGATTCTATGTTTCCACCTTCGCTTTCATCGAGCAAGCCAAAGAAGTCATCAGAACAATAGGAACCTACCGGCATTACTGAATTTTCGGTTTCAAATGTGGGTACCACGTTTGCGTTCGGGTGAATGATTTCTTTAAAGTCGTAAGATGCATCTCCAAAGAGCAGGAGGTATTTTAGTCTTTTAGCCGGGGAGCCATTTTCATAAAGGAAGCGTGCAAAGTTGCGGATGGCGCTGATATCGGCTATGCCGCTTGAAAACTCATTGTATACCTGCTCTGTTGTAGCCACAGCCACACTGAGCTGATTGCGGTTTTTGTGGAAGTTGGCCAGTCGGCTGGCTTCTAAAAGGAGTGCAGGGTGTGTTACAATGAGGTATTCGATGTTTTGTAACGCGTGCAAATTTTGGTTTGCTACGGCTTGAAACTCTGTAATGGCTGAGGTTTTCGCTGGATTAAAACAAACGAACCTGCGCAGTATATCGTTTTCACGCGTGAATTTGATGCCCGCTCCATCCGATACGGTTTCTTGTCTGAGCGGGTTCAGAGGGTCGCTAACTTCCCAAACCTGGCTAAGCGATCCTTGAATTCTGTACTCATTGAATTTACCGGCTCCAACACTGCGGCTATCGCTAAAAACAATCTGATTGTCGCCATTCAAAGCCCTTCTGTAATGAAATCCGAAATAGTCTAAATAGCCGATGGCCAAGTTTACCGGTTTAGAGTAGAAATAGCTTAATTCAAAATTTTCAGGTGCTGGAAAGGAGGTTTTTACGCTTGTAGGGAAATTGGCAAACTGCGAGGCGTAATCGTACAAGGGTAGTGCGGCAAAGGGATGTGAAAGCACAGGAGTTCCGTTAATGCTCACCGTAAAAGCGCTGTTTACATTGGAATGAGCGGTTCCTCTGCTAATTAAGGTTACTGGTTCGCTGGCTACTTTTCCACTTAAGCTAACGTTGAATTTTTGCTCTTGATTGCGGTCGAACTCGTGCCAGAACCACTGGCGACCGCTTTTCAGTATATTCTTTTTATTGTCTTCAAAGTGCGCGTATGCATCAGCGTGTGTTGTGCTGTAAGTAGCTGCTTGAGCCGCGTTCTGCACCTGCGTTATGCGCTTACCATTCTGGCTACCTACATGAATGAAGTACGCGGAAACATTGCTGTAATGATGCGATTGTTTCACGTATTCGTTGATCGAATTATCGTAAATAAGGGCATTGGGATCTTGTCCGAAAAAATAGATTAGATCACCTTGATCGAATTTACCATTTCCGTTTTGGTCTCTTACCTGAATCGCAATTTCCTCGAGGTCGTCAAATTCAGTCAGCTCATTTTTTTCAGGGAGCATACCACCAGGGTAGCCATACATGCTGATTTTTGTTACATCGGCATTGTCTAATCCAATGTTCATGGATTGCGCAAATTCAAATGAAATGCTATGCACACCTTCAGATCGGGTGAACACCTTAGCCCACTGTCCGCTGCTTAATAAGGAGCTATTCTTCCAGTTTACACCCGTTTTATTCAAGGTTACCGCGCCGGGTTTAGTTTCGTACTTCAGTGTGATGAAGGTGATGCGTCGGTAAATACCGTTTTCATCTAGCTCAATGAGCGGCAAGCGCAGAATGGCATAGCGATCTGCTTGCGCTTCCAAAATTTCGACTTGAGGTTGGGCAGCCCCTACCGGCAGATTGAGGCCTTTGAGGTAATGCAATACCTCTATATCCGTAATGTTTTCATACAAAGCGAAGAAATTAGAAGCCACCTGCAATTCTTCTCCTGCTTCGAGTTTTGAAGTCCATTGGTAAGTGGGTATGCCGTTCGAGGCTATGGCCCCGGGTGAAGCATTGGGAATGGCGTTAAACGTATTCTCGCCGTAACTAAGGGGTAAGGCATTCCAAGTAAATTCTTGCTGGATATAGGATGCTTTTTGAGCGATCAATTGTCCAGAGAAAAGAAAGCCAAGCAACATTGAACAGAGTATACGGGTCATTATGCTAAACGTGATTTAATTTGATAATTTGTTCAATTACGCACGAAATCCTGACAAGTGTCGTTATTTTGTGAGTTGCACAAATTTAGGTTCATGCTAACAACGACCTCAAGTTTTTATTATTTCGTTAGAATAAAAATATATTTTTGAAAAATATGACACCAAATTTACCCAAAAAGTTGCTTCAACACCTGGCTGTTTTGGCGGCATCTTTCCTCATAGCTGCAGAGGCTCAGGCTCAAGACCCGGAGCTCACGCAGTTTTACGCATCTCCGTTGTATACCAACCCTGCGTTTGCCGGTACAGGTAATTGTGGAGGCCGAGTGGTTTTGAACTACAGAAATCAGTGGCCAAGTTTGCCCGGTACCTTCAGGACTTTTGTTGGTTCATATGATCAGCACTTTGATGCCATTGGCGGCGGTGTTGGTTTATTGGCCATGCGAGATGTTGCTGGCGACGGACTCCTAACTACCACGGCTTTCAGTGGTATTTATTCATACCAAATTGATGTAACGAGACGCTTCACTGTTAGAACAGCGATTCAGGCTACTTTTCAGCAAAGAACCATTGATTTCTCGCGTTTACGCTTTGCTGACCAGATTGAAGCACGGAGAGGTTTTGTGAATCCAACCAGTGAGGTACTGCCAAATACAAGCGTGTCATATCCAAATTTTGCAGCCGGCTTCTTGGGTTATACTAAAAATTTCTTCATTGGTGTAGCAGTTCACAATTTGAATGAGCCAAACCAATCATTCTTTGGTAACTCAGATCCGGGTACCACGGTACCACGTCGTTTTACTTTGCACTCCGGTTTGGTAATTCCATTAGAGAAAGTGAAAAGAGGACGTGAACCGGATTTGGCTATTTCTCCAAATTTCTTGTTGATGGTTCAAGAGAAGTTTATGCAAGTGAATTTTGGATTTTATGTGAATAAAGGTCCATTGGTAGCCGGACTATGGTTTAGACAAACATCGCCTAACTCAGATGCCATGATGGTATTGTTAGGTTTCAGACATAACCAGTTCAAATTCGGTTATAGCTATGACGTTACGGTTTCTTCTGCCAGAGCAGCGGCACCGGGTTCGCACGAGATTTCTGCGGCCATCGAATGGTGCTCCAAAAAGAGACCAAAGCGCTACCGTAAATTGTCTTGTCCAGATTTTTAATTTGGAATCCAAAAATAACTACGTAGTTTAGCATTGGGAAAACGGACAACTGAAAGGCATCTGATTCAAGCACAGAGAACCTATGAAAGTTGAATAAGTTAAAGTGATAACATCTTATCGAAAAGGCCATCTTCGGATGGCTTTTTCATTTTATATCCGATTGAAAATGGCTAACTTAGATTAAACCTCAAGCCATGAGAAACCTATTCCTATCCCTGTTGCTTTCAGCTATTGCGGGAGTCAGTTCAGCCCAAGACCCTCATTTTTCTCAGTTTTATGCGTCGCCTACTTTGTTAAACCCGGCCATGACCGGTGCGGGTTTATGCGGCGGGCGGATAGCCTTAAACTACCGAAACCAATGGCCCTCCATAGGGAATAACTACCGAACCTTTGCGGCGGCCTATGATCAATACATGCCCGGTGTGAGCAGCGGCATCGGTGTTCAAGTGATGCAAGATGTAGCAGGAGATGGGCTCTTAAGCACCAAACAGCTTGGATTAAGTTATGCATACAGGGTTCCGTTGGGAAGGCATTGGAACATGCAGTTCGCTATGCAAGGCACTTGGTTTCAGCGAAGCATAGACTTTAGCCGTCTCTACTTTGCAGATCAAATCGTCGCTCAGAAAGGCTTTGTTCTGCCTACCTCTGAGCAATTGCCTACGGAGCAGATTAATTTCCCTTCCCTGAGTTCGGGTGCATTGGTTTTTTCGGAACGGTTTTATGCCGGATTTTCAGCGCACCACATGAATCAGCCGTTTCAAAGTTTTTATGGTAATTCTGGCCCGGGAACAACCTTGCCCACCCGGTTCACCTTACACGGGGGATTAAACTTGGGAGCTGATTCTAGAAAGCTGAATGAGGCTTGGCGTTTTAGTCCTGCAATTTTGATTATGCTCCAAGGGGCTTTTACCGAAATGAATTTAGGATTTTATGCCGGAAAGCAAGGGTTTACCGGCGGATTGTGGTTTCGCCAGTCTGGAGCTACGTCTGACGCCTTAATTCTGCTTGCCGGTTATCAATGGAACGAATTCAGATTGGGGTACAGCTTTGATGCGACGGTCTCATCAGCACGTTCTGTGGCCACGTCATCTCACGAACTGAGTTTAGCATACAGCTTCTGCAGTTCGCCGAAACAAGGGAAGAAACCGAAAGGGGATATATGTCCTCGCTTTTAAATTCTGCTCAAGATTATATACTATTGAACAATTTTAAGCGCCAAAGTTGCGTTTATTCAGTAAACTACCTTAAAATTGTACTTCGCACTATTATGAAAAAAGTACTCATAGCAGTTCTTGGTGTTGCAACTCTCGGAATGGGAACTTCCTGTAAGAAGGAAAAGTCTGCAACTACCGGCTGGACTTTGAATGACACCAAGTGGGGTGGTATTCAAAAACTAGAATACGAAGGTCAGGAAACTGGTCCGGGTTTGGTTCTAGTTCAGGGTGGTACCTTTACAATGGGTTCCACAGAACAAAACGTAACGTATTCTCATGATAACGTTGAGCGCCGAGTTACGGTGTCCAGCTTTTACATGGATGAAACCGAAGTTTCAAACCACCAATACCGTGAATACCTGCAATGGTTAGCGCGCGTTTTCGTGGATTATCCGGAGGTTCATGACAAGGCTCTTCCAGATACCAACTCTTGGAGAAGGAAATTGGCCTATAACGAGCCACTTGTGAAGTATTACTTCCGTCATCCGGCCTACGATGATTATCCTGTAGTAGGAGTAAACTGGATTCAAGCTACCGGCTTTGCAGCGTGGAGAACAGACCGTGTTAATGAGATGATTCTCATTCGCGAGAAAATTCAAGATGTGAAGGTTATTGCACAGCAGGTAAACGAAGATAACTTCAATACAGATGCTTATTACAATGGTCAGTATGAAGGTTTGGTGAAGAACGAAATTCGCGATATCACGCCAGGCGGAACAACCCGAAAAGTGGCCATCGAAGACGGTATTTTGTTACCGGAGTATCGTTTGCCTACTGAAGCTGAGTGGGAGTATGCTGCAATGGGCTTGATGGGTAATTCGCAATACGAAAACATCAACACGAAAAGAATCTACCCATGGAATGGATTGACTGTTCGTAAGGGTGCACCAGAAAGCGATCGCGGTAAGATTCAAGCGAACTTCAAAAGAGGACGTGGAGACAACGCGGGTGTGGCCGGTAATCTGAACGATAATGGTATTATCACCACTCCGGTAAAATCATATTGGCCAAATGACTTCGGACTTTGGAACATGGGCGGAAACGTATCAGAATGGGTAATGGATGTGTATCGTCCGCTTTCAACGGCAGACGTGGATGACTTCAACTCATTCCGTGGTAACGTTTACAAAACAAAACAATTGGATGCCGATGGTTACGTAGAGGAAAAAGATTCCTTAGGACGTATTAAGTACAGAGACGTAACAGAAGAGGATAATGTAGGCCGCAGAAATTATCAAGTGGCGGATAACATGGGTTACGTAGACGAAGAAGTATACGATAATGGCAACCAACAGTACGAATACGGGGTTACTACCCTGATTAATAACCGTGCTCGAGTATACAAAGGAGCTTCTTGGGATGACCGCGCTTACTGGTTGTCTCCAGGTAACCGCCGCTTCTTAGATGAAGAACAATCACTCTGCACGCTAGGTTTCCGCTGCGCCATGGTAAGAATTGGCAGTCCAGCTGGTAACTAAGTTGAACTTTCAGCAAAAGACATAAAGAAAAAGCCTCGTTCGCGGGGCTTTTTTATGGCATAAAAAAAGCCGGCTCTAGGCCGGCTTTGCTGTTTTTTTTGCTGTTAGCAGTACTCATCGAAAGCCGCTTTCAAGTTATCGGCAATCATCTGAGCAGTTCTGCCTTCAATGTGATGGCGCTCAATCATGTGAACCAATTCTCCATTCTTGAACAACGCAATAGAAGGAGAGGAAGGAGGATAGGGCATCATATACGAACGAGCTTTGTCTACCGCATCCTTTTCCATTCCGGCAAAAACGGTCACCAAGTTGGAAGGCAACTTATCGTTTTTCATGGCCGCAGCAACACCCGGACGGGCTGATCCAGCAGCGCATCCGCAAACGGAGTTAACCACAACCAAGGTTGTACCTTGTCCTTGCGGAATCGCAGCATCTACTTCTTCTGGAGTTTTGAGCTCCGTAAATCCAATATTGGTTAATTCAGCTCTCATTGGAGCTACAAGCATTTCTGGGTACATATTCTAAAACTAAAATTTTGAATTCTTCGACAAAGTTAAGGCCATTCCCCTTAGCCTGCCAAAACTTCCTTTTTTCTTGTAGGCAACTTGAAAACGGAATGTAAGTCTATTCATGGAAAATTAACGGCATTCCTCAGGGGGTGAACAATAATTGAATATCTTTGTACCGTTTTTTAAAAATACTATTTTATGACAACAACCACACAGCTTAACTACAAAGTTAAGGACATCACGCTTGCCGAGTGGGGCAGAAAAGAAATCAGGTTAGCAGAGGCTGAAATGCCCGGCCTGATGGCTATCCGTGCCGAGTACGGACCACAACAACCTTTGAAGGGCGCTCGCATTGCCGGCTGCCTTCACATGACTATCCAAACCGCAGTTTTGATCGAAACATTAACTGCATTGGGTGCGGAGGTAACTTGGTCATCCTGTAACATTTTCTCAACGCAAGACCACGCCGCAGCAGCAATCGCTGAATCGGGTGTGCCTGTGTTTGCCTGGAAAGGTATGAACGAGGAAGAGTTTGATTGGTGCATCGAGCAAACCCTTTTCACTTTTAAGGATGGTAAACCGCTAAACATGATTTTAGACGATGGTGGTGACTTAACCAACATGGTTTTTGATCGCTACCCTGAATTGGTAAAAGACATCAAAGGATTGTCTGAAGAGACAACTACCGGTGTACACCGTTTGTATGAGCGCATGCGTAAAGGCACTTTGCCGATGCCTGCTATCAACGTAAACGACTCCGTTACCAAATCTAAATTTGATAATAAATACGGTTGTCGCGAATCTTTGGTAGACGCAATTCGCCGCGCCACGGATATTATGATGGCCGGTAAAGTTGCGGTTGTTGCCGGTTATGGCGACGTAGGAAAAGGTTCTGCTGAATCGCTTCGCGGTGCTGGCTGCCGAGTTTTGGTAACTGAAATCGACCCAATCTGTGCATTGCAAGCTGCCATGGACGGATTTGAAGTGGTTACCATGGATGAGGCTGCTGAAAGAGCAAACATCTTTGTTACAGCTACTGGTAATAAGAAAATTATCCGCGACCGTCATTTCTTGAAGATGCGCGACAAAGCTATTGTATGTAACATTGGTCACTTCGACAATGAAATTGACATGGCTTGGTTGAATACCCAACACGGTGCCGGTAAATATGAGTTAAAGCCACAAGTTGACATCTACAACGTGAACGGAAATGAAATTATCGTTCTAGCTGAAGGTCGTTTGGTTAACTTGGGTTGCGCTATGGGTCACCCATCTTTTGTTATGAGTAACTCATTCTCGAACCAAACGTTGGCTCAAATTGAGTTGTGGAACAACCACAGCAATTACGAAAACAAAGTGTATGTGCTTCCTAAGCACCTAGACGAAAAAGTAGCTGCCTTCCATTTGGAGCAAATTGGTGCTAAGTTGGAGAAATTGGATCCAGACCAAGCCGATTATATCGGGGTGAAGGTTGAAGGTCCATTTAAACCTGAGCACTACCGCTACTAAGAGCATAGTGATAAAACTAAAAAGCCCCTGAAAAGGGGCTTTTTTTATACTCAAATATTTTTGATTACTAGCGCAATGCTGCGAACAAGGCCAGGGGTAAGACGACTAAAATCCCTATCCAAAAAACATAAAATGCAGCATGGGTAATTTTGTTAACCCAGGGTTTTTCTGCATTTACCATCACGTACCCCTGCCAAAGGCATTTTTTGCATTTGTGGTGGGTTACATGATGACCGCTCAGCTCGTATGTTGCTCTGGCGATACCGCCAAACCGAAATGGGTTCAGACCATTGCGGTGCCCACATTTCGGACAGGTTCCAAACTTGCTGCTTTGACTTTTGTAGACCTTGGCGCCTTTTTTCACTTAGGATTAGTTAGGGTACAAATTTCGACCTTCGAAATTCAATTTACAACCTAAGCGGAAAAAATTTATTCTATTACCCATTTGATTTCATCAATACCCTTTGCGAATGTATCTTTTGCAGTCGTTGAATTTAGACTAGAAAATATAGCCGAATTTTAGCTGGGAATTTTCTCATTTGCATTGAACAAATATTAACTTCGCAGCGTTTTCAAGTTCTAGGAAATAGTTCAGCATTAAGCGAAAAAAGAGATACGATGGACACATTAAAGGAGAAGTTTTTTGAGGTAGCAAAACCGGCATCGGTTGAGATGAGAAATCTCATCAAAGAGAATGGCGACATGGTGATGGGACAATACACACTGGAACAGGTGTTTAGTGGTATGAAAGGCATCATTGGTCTCATTACAGAAACCTCATTACTTGATGCAGAGGAAGGAATTCGTTTTAGAGGGTATACTATTCCTGAGCTTCGTGAAAAACTTCCGAAAGCTGAAAATGGCGTTGAGCCACTTCCAGAAGGTTTATTCTATTTAATGTTGATTGGTGAGTTGCCGAGTGTAGAAGATGTTAGAGCCATCTCTGCCGAGTGGGCAAAACGGGCTGTAGTTCCGAACCACGTTTTCAAAGTATTGGATTCCTTGCCAAAATCAACCCACCCGATGACTCAGTTCACCATCGCGATCAATGCGCTGCAAACCGAGTCTGAATTTGCGAAGGCCTATGCTAAAGGCATGAGCAAAGCCGATTACTGGGATTACGCCTACGAAGACGTGATGAACTTGATTGGTCGTCTTCCGCGCATTGCAGCCTACATCTACCGCAGAACATACAAAAACGAAGAACATATTGAACCGAATCCGAAATTGGATTGGGGAGCAAACTTTGCTCACATGCTCGGCTTTGGTGAGGTAGAAGGTTTTAAACGATTAATGCGTTTGTACTTGACTATCCACGCTGACCACGAAGGCGGAAACGTATCCGCGCATACCACGCATTTGGTAGGTTCAGCCTTGAGCGACCCGTACTTGGCATTTGCTGCTTCGATGAATGGTTTAGCCGGACCATTGCACGGCTTGGCAAACCAAGAGGTAATCAAATGGATCTTCGAAATGCAAGATGCTTTGGGAACAAAAAGCCCAAGCGAAGAGCAAATTGCTGATTACGTAAATAAAACCTTGAAAGAAGGCAAAGTAGTGCCGGGTTACGGACATGCTGTATTGCGTAAAACTGATCCCCGCTACACAGCACAGATGGAGTTTGCAAAGCGCAACATTGAACACGACGATACCATTGAAACCGTTTGGAGAATTTACAAAGTGGTTCCTCCAATTTTGGAATCACTCGGTAAGGTGAAAAACCCTTGGCCAAACGTGGATGCCCATTCAGGTTCTCTGTTGGTGCATTACGGCATGGTTGAATACGATTTTTACACTGTTATGTTCGGGGTATCCCGCGCTTTGGGTGTACTCGCTTCTTACTTGTGGGATAGAGCTTACGGTATGCCAATTGAGCGTCCGAAGTCTGTTACCTCAGAGTGGATGAAGAATAAGATCAAAAGTGCCAAGGCCAACGCCTAAGCGCATTGAACATACAAAGGAGAGCCTTCTTGCTTCGCAGGAAGGCTTTTTTATTGGAAGCGATAACGGAGTCCGAGGAAAAATCTCCTACCTTGATTTGAAGCATACACGTAGCTTGGATCAAAGGTCAAGGCATAAGGGTTATTCGTAGTGCGCAACACACTTCCGTCTGCGGCAAAATCCACTTCCTTATCAAAGGGATCATGCGCCCTCGCAATGGCCGCGCGTATAGGCACAAAGTCGAGAAGATTTTTTACACCGCCATAAAGTTCAAATCCCGATTTAGCCTTCCACGTAAGCTGGATGTTTTGAATAGAATACCACGGTGAAGTCCCCGGCCTAGGATCCCACTCACTCAGCAAGGGTAAAAGCATGGGCCCATAGAGGTTTCCGGAATAGTCAAGGCTGATGTTCGTTTTTTGAAAGGTATACGAGGCGGTCCAGGTAGCGGAATAACGTTCGGTTAGAAGCTGTCGTTCTTTTTCGCCCTGTGCGTTGACCTGGAATACGTCCATTGCGGTAAAGCCACTTTGAATTCGAAGCGACTCAGTGTGCGCTAGTTCTGCGCTGAAGGAAACCCCTTGCGAAACGGCGAAACCTGCCAAGTTCGCATAGCGAATTTCTTGCGTATTGGTTTCGTAGTCCGGGATAATTTTGTTGTTGAAGTAGGTATAGAAACCGGCTAGTTCCAAATTCAGAATACTGCGTCCAAAACTAAAAAAGCGAAGTAGGTGGGTATTGATGTTCCAGCTTCTTTCCGGCTCAAGCGATTCTTCAAACACAACAGTTCTGGCACCGGTAAGGGCGGCATGGTCTTCGGTAAAAACATTGGCCACCCGGTATCCGTTCCCGGCACCAACGCGTAAAGTAGTCCACTTGTCTATGGCCCATTTGTAGTTAATGCGTGGCGACAGAATAGAACCGTGTAAGCTGTTGTAGTCGTAGCGAATGCCGCTGAGCAGAGAATGGGATGAATTGATGTCCCAGCTGTGTTGAACGAAAATGCCGGGTAACTTGATAAGCGAAGGTTCATTCCGCTTCGCCAAGTTTTCAGTGGCTGTGGTATTGTCGTCGTACCATGTATAGCGAAAGGCTGCACCGCTGCTTAGCTCATGACGAGCCGATAGTTTCTTGTTCCATAGTAATTGACTGAAAGCGATGTGTTGTGTGCCGATATACGACATGGTGCCGTACCAGCTATCTTGGTAATGACTACTGGCTGAAAACTGCAAGCGAAAGGTTTCTTTTTTAAGGAGAAAGGGAATCTGTCCGAGCACTTCCAAACGGCGGGTTTCAATTTGTTCGCCATACACCGAGTCTGAACCAGCCCAGCTTTCGTTAAAGTTGAGCTGGCCTCCCCAGCGGTCTTCTCCCAATATTCTGAAGGCTACTTGGGCTGTTCCTCCCGAGGTCTGCCAAGCCGATTTATGGAACAGGCTGAGTCTTTTGGCTAAGGTGGCATCGGTAAATCCATCGCCATTATGGTCTGCAGGTGTATCGTAGTAGAATAGGTTTGCACCAAGTATATGCCGAAGCTTACCGGTTTTGTATCCGGCACCTAAGTCTATATTGTGTTCATTCCAGCTGGTGCTGAACATATCTGCAGAAAAAAAAGACTTGTTGTATGGCATTTTAGTGATGATGTTAATCAGGCCACCTACCGCTTCAGAACCATACAAGGTAGAAGCCGGTCCTTTCACGATCTCCATTCGCTCAATCAAGGCATTTGGGATTCCGCTTAAGCCATATACGCTGGCCAGCCCGCTCACAATAGGCATACCGTCGAGGGTTATCATGGTATACGGACCTTCCAATCCATTCATGTGGATATCGCCTGTATTGCAGATGTTGCAATTAACCTGAGGACGCACTCCGTTTACAAGTTGAAGCGACTCAAAAAAGCTGGGTGTGGGATTTTTGAGAAAGAAGCTGGGACGGTATACTTCGATGGCAACCGCACTCTTCTCTCTGCTCACCGGGTTTAACGTTCCGGAGATGACCACATCCTCTGTATGGATGGCTTCGGGCTTTAATTCTACCTGTACAATTTTGTGCGAGCCGCTGTCGAATTGAACGGTGAGATTATGCGGGGAATAGCCGAGAAGTCGGAATGTAACCACATGGGATCCGGGTTGAATTCCTTTCAATGTAAACTTACCTGATTCGTCACTCACGGTTCCTATACCCAGTTTTTCAATACCGATGGTAGCAAACGCCAAGGGCCCTTTGTCATCGTTAATAGTGCCGCTGAGCATAGCCAACTGAGCGAAGCCTAAAAGCCTTGCAGTGAAGTAGAATAGAAGAAATAGACCTAGCCTGAAGAAATTCACAGGGCAAATCTAAAGCTAAAAGTAGAAAAAGCGAAAAATAAATTTAGATAAGTCTAAAAAAGAAGTGAAAATGAACAGGGTAAAACATAAAAAAAGCGCCCGGAGGCGCCTTCTACTGGTTCGATTGTTCTACATGCTGGATTGGTCAAAGTACGTATAGACCTTTTTGTAGATGCTATAGGTTTGGATTGCGGTCATTGCCGACCATTCTGTATCGCTAAAGCGCTTACGCGAATCTTCTGCATCTTCCCAATACCAGGCATGGTATTTATTAAACTTGCTCATTTCGAAGGTTGGAGCCACCATTTCTAGCTCAAATTCTACTTCTCCTTCCTTGATGTCGCTTTCACTTTCATATAAAAAGACCCAAGCGTTTATAGCTAAGGCATTGGCTGGGTGGTGCACCACATCTACTTCATTTGGCGTTCCTGCATAATATGTGCTGGTATCCCACAGACTTTCTTCGGTTAGTTGAATCTTTTTCTCTTGATCAGCATAACAGTTTTTACCAGGTGCAAAGAACTTGCTAGCTAACTTTTGCATGAAATCAATGCTTTTATCGCCCAATACCACAACGTTAACTTCGCCATACCATTGGCTGAACAGCTTAAGCAAGTTAAGACCGTCTTTCGATTTAATTTCAGAAGACGCTTGTTTTTCAGCTAGGTAATAGGTCTTGATTCCGTCTAGTGTGTTGATCTGAACTTCAATTGCTTTGTCTGTCCATTTCCAATGCAGCGCTTGTTCCAGCGCTTTGTTGAGGAAGACCACAGAGTCTACTAAATTATAGGGATCTAAAGGTGTTGTTGGATCAATAAATTGATACGTATACGGCATGAGCGTCTGTTTTTTATACTCAGCTGCATCAAGCTGCTTTTTCATTTCCGCATCGCTGAAGATTTTCACTTTTCCATTGATCAAAAGAGCGTCGAGCTCCTTCGCGCATTTTTGGAAGTAATAGAGTCCGGCATTTTTCACATCTTTTTCGAGTGTATAAACCGGTAGTTTGTTTTCATCGGAAGCCTGCACCGTAGCAAGAAATCCGAATCCAATTAAGAGTAAAAGTAGTTTTTTCATGGTTTTAGGTGCTTAGTTAACAGTAAGTTAACGAAAATTCTTCAGTTAAATTGCCAATCACCTTGTTCGATTTGGCGTAAGGGTCTAAAATAAAAAATCCCGACCTGAAACAGATCGGGATTCTTGAAAATTATGGAGCCGGATTAACCGTTCATCGCTACAATAAACTCTTCCTGGCTGCGGGTACCTTCCATATACTTGAGTAGGGTATTCATCGCTTCCTCGCTGTTCATGTCGGCAAGGTGATTTCTCAATACCCATACTTTTTGCAGGATGGCTTTGTCCATCAATAGGTCTTCTCTTCGTGTGCTGGAAGCCAAAACATCGATAGCCGGGTAGATACGCTTGTTAGAGAGCTTTCTATCCAATTGCAATTCCATGTTACCGGTACCTTTAAATTCTTCGAAGATCACCTCGTCCATTTTAGAACCGGTATCGATCAAGGCAGTTGCGATGATGGTTAATGAACCGCCGTTCTCAATTTTACGGGCTGCACCGAAGAAACGTTTAGGCTTGTGTAAAGCATTGGCATCCACACCTCCGGAAAGGATTTTACCGGATGCAGGTTGTACGGTGTTGAAGGCACGGGCCAGACGCGTGATGGAATCCAAGAGGATAACCACATCGTGACCACATTCTGTTAAACGTTTCGCTTTTTCCAAAACGATGTTTGCCAATTTCACGTGCTTGTCTGCAGGCTCATCAAAGGTAGAAGCGATAACTTCAGCCTTAACGTTACGGGCCATGTCGGTTACTTCTTCCGGACGCTCATCAATCAATAAAATGATCAAATACGCTTCAGGATGGTTTGCCGCAATTGCGTTAGCCACATCTTTCAACAAAGTGGTTTTACCTGTTTTCGGCTGGGCCACTATCAAACCACGCTGTCCTTTACCGATTGGCGAAACCAAGTCGATAACACGGGTAGAGTAGTTGGTAGCGCCGTTGAACAAGTTGAATTTCTCATCCGGGAACAGCGGCGTTAAGTGTTCAAATGAAACACGGTCGCGCACTTCTGCCGGGTCTTTTCCGTTTACGCTTTCAATTTTGATAAGCGCGAAGTATTTCTCGTTCTCTTTTGGAGGACGAATCGTTCCTTGCACGGTATCACCTGTTTTCAAGCCGAAACTTTTAATCTGCTGCGGTGATACATACACATCATCCGGAGAAGGCATGTAGTTGTAGTCTGAAGAACGCAAGAAACCATAGCCATCTTGGATAATTTCCAAAACGCCAATATTGGTTACTGCGCCTTCCAATTCTGCATAGGCCAATGCGGCTTCAATGCTGCGTTTATCTTTATCGCCACGTTCGTTGCGGTTTTCGCGCTCCTGGCGTGGTTCACGTTCTTGGCGTGGTTCACGTTCTTGGCGTGGTTCACGTTCCTGGCGAGGCTCACGCTCTTGACGTGGTTCACGGTCATCGCGGTTTTCAAAGCGGCGATCACGGCGATCTTGGCGTTCAGGCTTCTCTGATTTTTCGATTGTTGGCTCTTCTGCCTTCGGTGCTTCTGCCTTAGGCTCTCGTTTCTCTGCTACAGGCTCTGCAGCTTTTGTTTCTTCCTTCTTGCTATCTGCCGGCTTGCGGGTTCTGCCTTTTTTTGGCGACTCTGCTTTTTCCTTGGCCTCAGGCTTTGCCGCTTCGGCTTTCGGTGCTTCAGACTTTGTCTCTTTCGGAGTGTCTTTTGCACGACCTTTAGGCTGGCGTTTTTCCGGTTTTGGCGCAGGGGTGGTTACCGCTTGGTGTTCCAGAATTTTGTAAATGAGATCCTGTTTCTTCAGGTCTTTGTAGTCTTTTAGCGCGAGCTGCTCGGCTAAATCACGAAGCTCGGACACGAGCATGTCATTCAAAGTAAGAATGTCGTACATCTATACGGTTTAATTGTCTTAAAAAATGCTTTTTGGATAATGTATCTTGAAAGCCGGTCCCGGGAATATTCGTTGCTTCTTGAACTAAAGTGCTTGACCGAATAAGAAACCGATGCAATTTTAGAGTATAAAATCAACATTGGCAAGCACTTCTGTTCTTTGCCTAGCTCAAAGAGCCCTATTTTCGCTTAAAAACAGTTTTCTCACAATTCAAATCCCTAGATTTGATTGATTTTGTTGACCTTTGTCATTATTTTTAATCCATGCAAAAAGTTCACATAGACTGCGCCAGTTGTGATGCCAGAAGCATATCCTTCTTAAAGGATTGCACACCAGAACAGGTTGAAAAAATCAACCGCGTAAAGTCCTGTGTTCATTTTAGGAAAGGGCAGATAATCTTTTATGAAGACAACCTTGCCCTGGGCGTACATTGTATAAGTCACGGTGTGGTTAAGCTTGTTAAAAGCAGCTACGACGGTCGTGAGCAAATTATCCGTTTCGCGAAAACGGGAGAATTTTTAGGCTACCGCGCCTTGATTGCAGATGAACCTTATGTGGCTTCTGCTGAATGTGTGGAAGACTGTGTGGCTTGTTTCATTCCGAAAGACCCCTTTATGGAAGTGTTGTCGGAGAACCCCATTATCAATAAAGAGATGATGAAATCACTGTGCCATGAATTAGGCATAGCCGATGAAAAAATAACCAGTTTAGCCCATAAATCCGTTCGTGAACGCTTAGCAGAAACCTTACTTGTTCTTCATGATAACTTCAAAACAGAGTCGAACATGGATGAATCCACCATTCAAATAGTTTTGCCCCGAGAAGACATTGCTAACATTGTAGGCACCGCAACTGAAACGGTAATTCGACTGCTATCTGAATTCAACAAAGACCGACTCATTGAGTTGAAGGGAAAACGCATCAAACTACTCGATACCGCGAAGCTCCGCAAGATTTCCAACATGGGTTAATGAGAGCATGATTTAAATCATGTTTTAGCCTGATGACCATCATAAGGCCTGAATGCCTTGCCTGTTACTTTTGAGGCATAGCTATTCAGGTGAATAACAAAATTCTACTCATATCGCCATCAGCCGAAGCAGCCCATGTTCAGATTTCGCATTTGCGGGAATTTGTAGACCAGGGCGATAAACTCCTTTTAGGTATTGGCGAAGATGCTTGGCAAAGCATGGGCTCGCTCAGCATGTACCTTCCTTTTAAGATTTATGCGCTTTCTTGGCCTCTTTTAACCAGCCCTAACCTACCTCAGGTATTGCAGAGAGCGCATCACTTGAGAAAAAAAAGTGCGCAGGTAGTTTTAAAAGAAACGGCGTTTTTAGATTTTGTTTTTTTACCTCGCCACGCCCTCAAGGAAGCCTTAGCTAATCCATTTATCAAAACCGTATTGGAAGAAGTGCGCTGTCCGGTTTTACTGATGGATGAGAAACAGGACGCTTTCAAAGAGATTTTTCTCTCCTACAACGGCGAGGAGATTTCTTTTCAGAGCATCAAATACTTTACCTACCTCTTCCAACACAGGTATGCCGAGTCTCAGCTCCACCTTGTTTTAAGGGTGAATGAGAACAGCTTAGACAGTGAAAACTGTGTATACGATTACCTCCACGCGCGCAAAAAGAACTTTGCCATTTCGCGTTTCTTTTCGGAAGATTTTGATCAGGGAATTGAGCAAATTTTAAGTCAAAGTCAATCTGCTCTGGTGGTATGCGGTGGAGAACGATTAAAGAACCTAGAGCAGTTTCTGAACTTCTCGGAGCGACAGGAACAGGCTATTTCATTATTTCTGCTATGAAAACAAGTGAGGTAAAGGAGGTATGCTACCACTGCGGCGACCAATGCCAGCAAGAGGCCATTCAATGGGATGACCATGTGTTTTGTTGCGAAGGCTGCAAAACCGTGTATAGCTTGCTGAAGGAAAATGATCTATGCAACTACTACGCTATTGAAGAAGACACAGCCCGTTTAAGTCGGAAACCGGTGGCTTCTAAACTATACGAGTACCTTGAAAATGAAGAAATAGCCGATAGCTTTTTGCAGTTTAAAAGTGCTGATAAAGCACAAGTAGTGTTCTTCATTCCGGATATGCACTGCAGCTCATGTGTTTGGCTCTTGGAGAAATTGTATAAAATTCTGCCGGGTATTCAGCATAGCCGAGTCAATTTTGATCGGAAAGAACTGCATGTAGCGTACGATCCAAGAGAGCTGAACTTCAGAACCTTGGTAGAAAAACTCAGCGCCCTAGGTTACGAACCGGCACTTCACAGCAGAGATGAATCCAAACGCGGACAGAAGTCGAATAAGGCTTTACTGTATCGATTAGGCGTAGCCGGATTTTGTATGGGCAACATCATGCTCTTCTCTTTTCCGGAATACTTGGGCATGGATGCAACTAGCCAACTGAGCTTCGCTAGGCTATTTCAATTCCTAAATTTAGCCTTAGCAATTCCGGTGGTATCGTTTAGCGCTTTCCCCTTTTTGAGTGGCGCCTACAAAGGGCTCAAATCAAAAAGCTTCAATATTGACTTACCCTTAGCCATTGGCATTCTTACCTTGTTCAGTCGCAGTGTGTATGAGGTAGTAACCCAAAGTGGTCCGGGCTTCTTTGACTCGCTCAGTGCTCTTGTTTTCTTTTTGCTGGTGGGGCGCTGGATGCAAGACAAGGCCTATGAGGCTTTATCGTTTGAACGCGATTATGCCAGTTACTTTCCTGTAGCGGTAGAAGTATTCAGGCAGGGCGTTTGGCGTTTTTCATCGCTAGATAAACTTGCGGTTGGCGAACGTATCCGAGTGAAAAGCAATGAATTGATTCCGGCAGATGCCAGGTTGATGGAAGGCGACGCGCGAATCGATTACAGCTTCGTTACCGGCGAATCCTTGGCTGAAAAAATTGGAAAAGGGGAGACCGTGTATGCGGGTGGCCGACAAACAGCCGGCATTCTGCATTTGGAAGTGCTTAAGCCGGTTTCCCAGAGCTACCTCACCTCCCTTTGGAACCAACATAATACAGATGAAAAAAGAGCCGGCATGAAGGTTTTCTCTGACCAAGTAGGGAAGTGGTTTACCTTAGTGCTCATTGCATTGGCCTGCATCACCTTGGCCTATTGGCTTCCTATAAATCCGGAGCGAGCCTACCTCGCATATACAGCCGTTTTGATTGTAGCCTGCCCTTGTGTTTTGGTTATTGCGGCCCCTTTTGCTTTTGGTAACGCTATGCGCTGGTTAGGCAAGAAGGGTATATACCTCAAAAACATGGATGTGGTAGAGAAGGTAGCTCAGATAGACACCCTGGCATTCGATAAAACAGGTACCTTAAGTGAAGGCAGCTTAGTGAGCGATGTTAGGGAGTTTAGCGAAGTTACCCTTGAAGAATACACGCTCATTCGATCTGTGGTAGCCGTTTCATCTCATCCGCTTTCCAGAGCACTGTATGCTCACTTAAATGTATTTCCGACTCAAGACTTGGAGCATGTGTTAGAAGTACCGGGTAAAGGCATCGAAGCGTGGGTTGAAGACCAGCATATCCGCATCGGCTCTGCTGCATGGCTTGAAGTGCAACAGGAAGATACAAGCGGCGTTTTCGTGAAGATAGATGAGCGATTGATGATGCAATTGAAACTTCGTCCGCGCTACCGCGTTGGCCTAGACGCCGTATTGAACCTACAGTTATCGGATTTTCCGAAGTACCTGTATTCCGGCGATCAAGCCGCTGAGCTTCCTATTTTACGTCGCTGGTTCAAACCCGAGCACATGCGATTTGGCTGCTCCCCAATGGATAAGAGAGAAGCCATTGCTGAACTGCAAGCAAAAGGTGCCCACGTTATGATGCTGGGCGACGGACTCAATGATGCCGGAGCTTTGCAGGCTGCCGATGTAGGCGTGGCCATTACGGAAGACATCAATCGGTTTACGCCGGCTTCGGAGGTCATTATGGTGGGAAAGTCCATCAACGATTTACCGAAGTTTATTCAGTTTTGCCGCAATACCTTGAGGGTTGTAAAAGGCAGTTTTATCTTTTCACTTCTCTACAACAGCATCTGGATGTTCTTTGCCATGCGCGGAGAGCTTCAGCCTTTAATTGCCGCACTGCTCATGCCGATTAGCTCCATTACGGTTTTCACGATTAACACTTTGGGCATCCGTTATTTTGCCCGGAAAGGAGGAATACAATGAGTATCATTCTGCTTTTGATTGCGTGCAGCTTGGTGTTAGCTTCCGGTTTTCTGTTCGCATTTATCTGGTCAGTAAAATCCGGACAAATGGACGATACCAGCACACCGGCTATGCGCATGCTCAATGATGAAGAGAAGAAGGCTTAGCGTCCTTTAAACTCCGGCTTCCGCTTCTCATTGAAGGCTTTAACACCTTCTTTGTAGTCTTCGCTGCGACCGGCTATTTCTTGGCAGTAGGCTTCGTATTCCAGCATGGTGTCTAAGTCGGAGTGGAATGACTTGTTCAGCATGGTTTTCATCAAGGCGATGGCTTTGGTAGGAGCTTGGCGGTAATAGGCCACCACTTCTTCCACAGCTGCATCCAATTCTTCAGCGGGAACCACGCGGTTAACCATTCCCCATTCCAAAGCATTTTGAGCAGTCACCTTAGAACCCATGGTTGAAAGTTCGAAAGCTCTGGCAGAACCTACCAAGCGAGGTAAAAAATAGGATGAGCCTGAATCCAAAACCAATCCCACGTTGACAAACACTTCAATCAAGGAAGCATTTTCTGCCGCTATGATCATATCAGAAGCCAAGGCCAGCGAACATCCCGCGCCGGCAGCTACACCGTTTAATCGGCAGATGATGGGTTTTGGCAATTCGCGCATGGCCTTGATAATGGGGTTGTAGCGCTTGTATAATGATTCACTCAAAGAGCGGTTTTCTGATTGAGCGATGGCTTTTAAATCCTGTCCGGAACAAAAGGCTTTTCCGGCACCGGTGAGAATAACAACACGTACTTCAGCATCCCGCTTGGCTTGTTTGAGTGCATCTTGCAGCTCATAGCTCTGTTGGTCGTTAAAGGCGTTGAAAACGTCAGGTCGGTTTAAGGTAATGGTGGCCACACCTGCCTCCACCGTATAAAGAATACATTCGAAACTCATGCTTGTAAGATTAGATAGATTACTGAAAATCCGGTCAAATATCCTAAATAGACTTGAATAGGCCTATGCGATCCCAAGAAAACCCGAGCCATTCCCACCAAGCCGCTCAACAAGATCCAGCCAACTACCCAATAGCGCACATCGTTTTCCATTACAGGGGCTGAGGTAACCAAAAGGGCCAGGATACCACCTAGTCCGATACCATGTAAACTTATCTTATACCATTGATTTATCAAAGCCGCAATCACAATGCTGGTGGTGGTGCCAAGCAGATAGCCTTTGATAAGAAATGGGAGTCTGTCGCCAATTTTATAATTAAACAGGTAGAATACGATGAGCACAAAAATGGCGGCGATCAGAAGAGGCACACGCCTGTCTTCCGGACGATCCATATACAGATTCTCTATTTTACCGCGCACCTTAGAAAAGTAGATTGCTGAACTTGGAAGTAAAAAAGTGCCAATAAAGATGATGCTGGTATAGTACAGCAGTTGAATTTCGTTGAGTGCTAAGCGGTATACGGGGTGGGTCAGGAATATAAATAACGCACCAAAGGTTACCAGGAGCAGGGGGTGGAACAGAAAGGAAAGGAAGAGTGAAAAGGCTCTCATCTCCTACAATTGTTTACGTAATCTAGCCACCGGAATATTCAATTGCTCGCGGTATTTGGCTACGGTTCTGCGGGCAATATTGTACCCTTTTTCCTTCAAAATTTCCATCAACTTCTCATCCGGCAATGGCTTGGATTTGTCTTCCGCCTCAATAGCGTCTTTCAAAATTTTCTTCACTTCCTTATTCGAAACCTCTTCACCATCTGCCGTAGTTATGCCTTCTGAGAAGAAAAATTTCAATGGAATGATTCCAAAATCAGTTTGTACATATTTGGAGTTCGCCACACGGGAGATGGTAGAAACGTCCAGCCCAACTTGATCGGCGATGTCTTTCAAAATCATCGGACGCAGTTTGGTTTCATCCCCTTCTTCGAAGAACTCATATTGGTACTGCAAGATGGCGTTCATCGTGGTAAGCAAGGTATTTTGGCGCTGCTTAATGGAATCGATAAACCACTTTGCTCCGTCTAATTTTTGTTTGATGAACTGAACGGTTTCTTTCAGCTTTTTATCCGGATTTCCGCTTTGTTCATACGCCTTCATCGTTTCCATATAGGAACGAGAAATTTTCAATTCCGGCGCATTTCGCGAGTTAAGTTGGATTCCGAAGCGTCCGTTATTGTCAACCAGAATAAAATCCGGCACAATGTATTGGCCTTTTACCTCACCGGAAGATCCTCCCGGCTTCGGATTCAATTTGGTAATCAGTTGAATGGCGTCGCGCAGTTCGTCTTCCTCCACTTTCAAGGAGCGCATCAATTTTTCATAATGCTTTTTGGTGAAGTCCTCCATGTAATCGCGGATCAAGCGCATGGCCAGCTCTACCTCCGGATGCAGTTCTTTGTCTTTTCGCTTCAGCTGCAAAATGAGGCATTCTTGGAGATCGCGAGCGCCAATGCCCGGAGGGTCGAGTGCCTGCACTTTCTCCAATACCTTTTCCAGCTCTTCTTTGGTGGTCATCACATTTTGAGAAAAGGCCAAATCATTCACAATAGCGGCTAAAGGCCTACGTAAATAACCATCCTCATCCAAGCTGCCTACTATTTGCTCAGCAAGGATTTGCTCGTGTTCTGTGTTTACGATAGCACCAATTTGATCCAAAAGGTTTTCATAGAATGAGCTTGAGGTAGCGATGGGCATTTCTTTTTTGTCTTCATCGCCGCCCCCGTCTTCAGAAAGGTGGAAGCCGTCTCTATCGTCTGCTCCTTCGGTGTATTCGGAGATATCATAGAGGTCGTCGCTTTCGTAAATATCGTCGTCTGCCTCGTTATCTTCTTTGGTATCTGCTTCTTCTGCACTGAACTCCGGTTCATCGGATTCCTTTCCGCTTTCTAAAGCCGGATTATCGATTAACTCCTGTTCAACCCTTTGTTCTAAGTCTTGCGTATTCAGTTGCAAAAGCTTGATGAACTGAATCTGCTGAGGAGATAATTTTTGTAGTAATTTCTGACTGAGATTCTGTTTTAACATGCCAAATGGCGCTTAATTGCTTCAAAAATAAATCTATTTTTGCCAAGATTTTAAGCCGAAGAGGAAATAAGACGATGTACATAGAAGAATTGTCGAGATACGAAGGACAGGATATTGAGCTGCAGGGTTGGGTTGCCAACAAAAGAGACAGCAAAGGATTGGTGTTTATAATTTTACGCGACGGCACCGGATTGGCGCAATGTATTGTCGATATCAATGCAGTGGGTGAGCCAGCTTTTGAACAGGCCAAATCGCTTGGTCTAGAGAGTTCATTGAAGCTGCAAGGAAAAGTGGTAAAGGATGAACGCCAGGTGGGAGGGTATGAACTTCACGTCACCTCTCTGGGCGTATACCAGAATACAGAAAACTACCCTATCTCCAAGAAAGAGCACGGTGTGGATTTTTTGATGGATCACCGGCATTTGTGGCTGAGAAGCAACAGGCAGTGGGCCATCATGCGCGTTCGTAATACGATCAGTTTCGCCATCCATCAATTTTTCCAAAAGCGGGGTTTCGTGCAGATGGACGCGCCCTTGTTCACCGGCAACGCGTGCGAAGGCACAACCAACTTATTTGAAACAGACTTTTACGGAGCACCGGCCTATTTATCGCAGTCCGGACAGCTTTATGGCGAAGCGATGGCGATGGCTATGGGCCGCATTTATACGTTTGGTCCTACGTTTAGGGCGGAAAAATCCAAAACGCGTCGTCACCTATCCGAGTTTTGGATGATCGAGCCCGAGATGGCTTTTTACGACATCTTCCAGAACATGGATTTGATCGAGGCTTTTTTGCAAGAAGTGGTTACGGCCGTGGTGGAAAATTGCGAGAAGGAGTTGGAATTGATTGGCCGTGATACGGAGATTCTGAAAAAGATTAATCAGCCTTTTCCTCGCTTAACATACGATGAGGCGGTTCGCATCATCAAAGGTGAACAAGATGTAAACGGCAAGAACTCCATTGGAACCCTGGAAGCAGATTTAGCGAAAGTAAAATCGCGCATTGCAGAGGTGGAGTTAGAGATTGCAGATAGAGAAGCGAAAATCAAAACCCCCGGAATGAAGAAAGGGGAGATTGCGTTTAATCAGACAAAAATCGATAACCTAAAAAATGAACTGCGCGACTTGCAAGAAGATGAACGCAATATTCCACAGTGGCTGGAGTCGGCACGTAACTTTGAGTACGGCAACGACTTCGGCGGCTCGGATGAAACAGTAATTACCCGTTTGTTTGAAGTGCCTATTATGGTCTACAACTGGCCACATGCTGTCAAAGCATTCTACTTAAAACGAGATCCTGAGAATGAGGCTTTTGCTCGCGGGGTGGATGTTTTGGCGCCGGAAGGTTATGGTGAAATTGTGGGTGGAGGCGAAAGGGAGACCGACGAAGAAAAGGTTAAAGCGAAAATCATTGAACATGAACTGCCTATGCAAGAGTTTGAATGGTATTTGGACCTGCGTCGTTTTGGATCTGTGCCGCATAGCGGATTTGGTCTTGGGCTGGAACGTCTGGTTGCCTGGGTCTGCAAATTGCCACACGTGAGGGAAACCATTCCATTCCCGCGCATGTACGGCCGATTATTCCCATAAGGGAGTTGGTTTCAATTTGGGAATTCAAACTCCCGAAATGGCACAATATCGGGATTGCACTGTCATGTAAAATCTTTTTTATCTCTTTGTTGTCAAAGTGTTGCAATTATTGGCATACTTTTTCGTTACTTTGAGGTAGGATTAGTAATTTTTGGTTCATAGTTGAGCGAAGGCGGGTTAGTAATAGCCCGCTTTTCGTTTTTTATCCGATTTGGGAATCGCTCCAAAATCCCGTCATTCTAGAATTGCGCGGCTTTGTCCTTTTCCACCTTTTGTGGATAGTTCCGCGACACAAAGACTCCAATGAAAGAATACTTTGCAGTTGAATTGAAATTAGCTGCGATTGATATCGGCTCCAATGCCATGCGTCTGCTCATTACCCGGGTGATGACTGCGAACAAAACACCTGAATTTAAAAAGGTGGAGTTCATTCGAATCCCGCTGCGTTTAGGCGATGATGTGTTTAGAGAGGGAAAGCTGGGTACTGAAAAACGTAAGATGTTTTTAATGGCCATGCAGGCGTTTAAGCTGATTATGGAGATTCACAAGGTCGACCATTACATGGCTTGCGCAACCAGTGCCATGCGGGAGGCCAAAAACGGCAAGCAGGTAGTTAAATCGGTATTAAAAAAGCATGATCTCAAAATTGATATCATCAGCGGAGAAAAGGAATCGGAGCTGATTCTACGCTCCATCATGGAGGATATCAACCGCAAAGGAAATTTCATTAACATCGACGTGGGCGGGGGAAGTACAGAACTTACCGTAATTCGAAACGGCAAACCCGCTGAATCGGTCTCCTTTCCGGTTGGCACTGTCAGACTGATGGATGACCAGGTAAGCGACAAAGCTTGGAAAGACCTGGAGATGTGGGTGAAAGCACGAACTCATGCCTTGAAAGAATTGAAAGCGCTGGGTACCGGAGGAAACATCTCTAAACTGTATCGCATGAGCGGAACGGAGCAGGGCGATTTCATGAGTTTGAGGTTGTTGAAATCCATGTACTTTAGAATTAAGTCGATGACCCTCAAAGACAGGATTTACGAGTTAAAGTTGAACCCTGACAGAGCAGATGTGATTGAATATGCAGCGGAGATTTATGTTCGCATCATGGAATGGGGTCAGATTGGTGGAATTATGGCGCCTTCTGCCGGACTCAAAGAAGGCATCATCTTAAATCTTTTTGAATCGCTAGAAACGAAGAAGTAAGCCAAGCAGTCCACTGAGCATAAGAATTTTGCTCCAAAGACTGGCTTTTTTCCAATTGGGCTGCGACTGCCAGATATACTTCATAACCATACCGGCGCAAGCTAAAACAGCTAATTCGATCAGGCCAATACGAACAGGGTTTAGATCCAGTTTGGTGTAGAAGTACCAAGTCAAGAACGGTATGGTGAAAATTAAAAGAGTTAGTGAAATAGCTAACTCTTTGTAGCCAAGCCACATCGCTAAAGTCTTTGCACCGACAGCTTTATCCCCAACCAAATCCTCTTTATCCTTGATTACTTCACGTAAGAGGGTTGTCGTAAATGCAATAATCCCCAGAAGAACGACCGGTTCCTCCAGCGGATTATGCATGTCCAGTCCGCGGCTATTCCAATAGGCAAGCATCGGAACCAAGCCGGCCAATAAACTGATGATTAAATTACCGAATAATACGGTACGCTTAAACCGATAGGCATACAAAAAAAGCAAACAGGCCGTAAGCGGAAAAATCAACATCCACGTTTGATAGCCCGCTACGAAAATATAGGCAAGGAAAGAAACAAAGGCTCCCAAAAGACTTATGCCGTAGCTAAGTAAACTTGCAGGGAGACTCAGTTTAGTTCCAACATAGGTTCGATGCGGTTTATTGATGAAATCCATGTCGCGGTCGAAGAAATCATTTAGGAGGTTACCTCCTGCGCTTATGAACAAGGTGCAGCAAATCAACCAAAACAAGGCGATGGGAGAAGAGGTTGAAACCGTATCAAATGCAATCAGTTGATGGTGTGTAAGCCAAATAATCAAAGCAATCATAGACAGATTAGCACCGCGCAAGAAGTTCCACCAATCTTTGATTTGCATACAGCGAATATGCAGTATTTAACTATTTCCTACCTCATTCGGCTATATTTGCCAGCGTTACGAAATGGAAGCGAAGAATTTTGACATAGCCATATTAGGCGCGGGTCCGGCTGGTGCTTCAGCGGCTCTTTGCCTGAGTGGAAAGGGTTATACGGTTGTACTTGTAGACAAACATCAATTTCCAAGAGATAAAATTTGTGGCGACGCAATGAGTCCGGACGTTATCAACCAGCTCTCTAAAATAAGTCCTTCGCTTTCAGAACGATTCTATAAAAACGCATACAGGGAGAAGATTGATGGAGTTAGAGTATATGCGCCTAATGGAGGCATGACGGAGATCCGGCTCCAGAAGAATAAACATCCGGATGGTTTTGTCATCAGCCGAGAAGAATTTGATTCCGTTCTTGTTGAAGAAGTTAAGTCGAAACCAGACATCGTTTTTCTGGAAGAGACAGAAATCAAAGAAGTTGAGCGTTTAGAAACCGGTTTTTCATTAAAAGGTCCTAAAGCCTCTTTGCAATGCCAAATGCTGATTGCGTGCGACGGTATTAACTCCTTTGTTGCGAGAAAATTTGCAAACCATAAATTAGACCGCAAACACCATTGCGGAGCTTTGCGGGTTTACTATGAGGGAGTTGACTTTGAAACAAGGGATAAAATTGAACTGCATTTTATTGAAGATGTTTTGCCGGGTTACCTCTGGATTTTTCCCATGGCCAACAATAAAGCGAACGTCGGAATAGGCATGCTTTCCGAATACATCAGTAAGAAAAAAGTGAACCTGCGTAAGGTTTTAGAAAGGGTTATTCGAGAGCATCCAAGTATTTCGCCAAGGTTTAAAAATGCACATCCGTTAGAAAGCATCAAGGGCATGGGTATTCCACTCGGTTCTAAAAAGGTTCAACTCAGTTCAGATCATTTGCTTTTGGCGGGCGATGCGGCGTCGTTGGTTGACCCACTCACAGGCGAGGGTATAGGGAATGCAATTCGCAGCGGACGATTTGCAGCGGAGTATGCAATGGATGCTTTGAAAGAGAAAAAATTCAGCGCGGCAAGCCTTCGCGCTTACGATAAAAAAATCTACAGCATGGTTGGAGATGAGCTGAAGTTTAGTCACTTTCTCCAAAAGCTTATGAGCAATAAACGTACGGCCAATTACCTCATAAATCTCACAGCTCGAAGCAAACGATACAAACGATTGATTTCTTACCTATTCGAGGAGAACCACTTTTTTGGTGAATGGGCCAAATGGTCTTTTTACAAAAAAGCCTTATTTGGTAAGCGAGCGAATGGTTAACGATTGTTCGTTTATGTGCAACAATTCTGCGAATAAAGTGTCAAGCAATATATAACTTCCTCCATTTAAAGAATCAATGAAAAGACTTTTACTCTCTCTTTATACGCTTACCTTCTTCTTGATAGCACAGGCACAATCGGCCCGTGTTGATTACGTGCCTGGTGAAATGTACATCATGGTGGCAGAGAAGAATTTTTCAGGAATGATGGAGGAAGGGAAGTTGAACCAATCCGTCTTTTTGGAGACTTTTGGTGCTTACTTTAAAGGAGATCAAATCAAGGAGGCGGTATTGCCTTTTTGGAATGCTAAAAATAGCGCCTTAGCCAGAGTAGTCCGCGTCAGCCTGAAAGATACCACCGGCGTACTGGGCCTAATCCAGGAAATCAACCTCAATCCCATCTGCGACTATGCTGAGCCTGTGCCTATGGCTTACATAGACTACCAGCCAAACGATTTAAGACCCAATACCTTAGCCAACCAGTGGCACCTGTATAAGATTCAGGCCTTGGAGGCTTGGGATATTGCTAAAGGCAACAAGTCGGTAACGGTGGCCATTGTAGATGATGCGATGCAAATCAACCACCCGGACTTAGAGGATAACATGTGGCAGAACCCCAAGGAAATTCCGGATAATGGGATAGACGATGACTTGAACGGCTTCGTGGATGATCTTGTGGGCTATGATGTAGGCGACAACGATAACAATCCTTCACCCAATAACAGTGCTTTCTCACACGGCACACACGTAGGCGGCATTGCCGGGGCAACGAGCGATAATGCCATCGGCATCGCTTCAGTGGGCTTCAATATTTCGCTGATAGCGGTTAAGTCGACCATCAACGGACAACAGTCTACCACGGCCATTCCGCGCGGGTATGAAGGAATTTATTATGCCGGACAAGCCGGTGCAGACATTATCAACTGCTCTTGGAGCGGCGGCGGTTTCTCCTCTACAGCCCAATTAATAGTGGCGGAAGCGATTCAAAAGGGAAGTATTGTCGTGGCAGCAATGGGCAACGATGGCGCTCGTCTTACGCGCTATCCTGCGGCCTATACCGGAGTTATTTCTGTCGCTTCAACCAGTCAGAACGATGCAAAATCAAATTTCTCCAATTACAATAATTACACAAGCATAAGCGCTCCGGGTTTTCAGATCCTCAGTACCTATACCAATTCCCAGTACAGCTCTCAATCAGGTACCTCCATGGCTTCTCCTTTAGTAGCCGGCGTCTTGGCCCTGATGAAGTCGCATATGCCTACCATCAGCAACCAAAAGCTTTTGAGCTGTATGCTGAACAATGCCGATAACATCGATGCGATGAATCCTTCGTTTATCGGCAGACTAGGAGCTGGTCGGGTTAACGTTTTTAAAGGACTTGCCTGTGTAGATACCTTAAAGAGTTCTCCTCCTGATGTGGTTTTTGCCACCATGGAGCAGGCCTATTGCCCAAATAGTCCAATTCGGTTTTCTGCCAGTTCCGGGGCGGGTCAGGCCGACGATTATTTCTGGGAATTCCCGGGTGGCATTCCGTCAACAAGCACAGAGCCGAATCCGGAAGTCGTTTACCCGTATGTTGGCACCTACTCGTACAGCCTAACTTTACGAAATGCTTACGGTAGCGACACCAAAAAAATGGAGGATGGCATCGCTGTGAACGCCGAAGGCGTGGCAACCATATTCCAAGACGATTTCAATTCAGGAATTGACCCGGAGAAGTGGGATGTGGCAGGAACCAACACGGCCAAAGGTTTTGAAGCGATAAGCCTAGACTATTCGCCTGGAGATACGGCCTTTGCTGTATGGGCAGAAGGATTTAACGGACAAAACGGAACCTTTACTGAGTTGCAAACAAAAGCCATCGACTTTAGCGATTTTGCAAATCCTTTTCTGCGTTTCAATTATGCCTATGCCAGACGCAGTTCCTCTGCGGCTGACTCCATTTATATTTTGCTTTCTCAAGATGGTGGAAACACGTTTAATTATGTTTTCGGCCAGTCCATGCGCAATATCAATGTGAGTGGAAGCTTTGGCGGTTCCTACGCACCAAGTAGCCAAAACGATTGGTGTTTAGCGAAAGGAAACTGCCTCGAAGTGGAACTGGCTAGTGCGGCGGGACAAGCCAATGTGGTTGTTGCTATTCGCTATGTTTACCATGTTCTAGGCTCTAACCTCTATATAGACGATGTGTTTATTGGCGGAAATTGCCAAAAATACGAGAACATCAATCCGAATACCGTTCAGCTTTACCCGAACCCTAGTCAAGGCCTCTTTGTATTAAGCGGATTGAAAGACGCAGAAGGTGAGCTTGAAATTTACAACAGCAGTGGACAATATATAAAGTCTCAAACGCTTGTCACCAATGGCCCGCAACTAATTGATCTGAGCTTGTATGCCCAAGGGATGTATTACGCCCGCTGGAAGGATGCGCAGGGGTATCAGTCCATTAAGCTGATGCTGAGTAAATAGAGCATTTCAAGCTTGCGCATAACCCAATTCCGGAGCGGTCAAAAAAAAACTACAACCCGCTGGGCAACATTTTGCTCAATCAGGTCCTCTAGCTATCAGAAAGAACGATAAACCTTTAATTAAATTACCTAGACGAATTTAATTAATCATTCCTAAAACTTCTTGACCCATTTTTGGAGTCGAAGGTGGATGAAAAAAATACTCATCCCCCCGGCTGATGGCACCGTATTGCTTTGACCCTGTTAACGTATGAAAAGGACGTTTGAGCGGACATCACCGGGGGAGATGGGTAATTTTCACAAAATTCCTGAGAGAATAGAAAGGTAATACCCCCTCTGTGGTTACGTAGCTCTACGTAAAGTTAAAATAGATTTTACTGAACTGTCCCAAAAATCATTTTCATGTCTTAAGGACTTCCAAAAAACGTAAATGCTGTTTAAGCTTAGGAAGGAATGGGAACTAGAACATCCTAGTCTCAAGCGTTAACAGTACAATGTGCTGGCTTGCTTGTGGGCTGTTAATCAACCGGTTTAAACTGTTCAAATGCATTCAAACAGTTGTGGCAATAATGCATGGAGCGGCAGAGGGTTGGTCCGAAGGGCGTTTTCATCTCTGTATTTCGACTGCCACAATATGGGCAAGCTACATCTGATAATACGTCTAATTCCACATAGCCATGGTGTTTGGGTGGAGGGGCTAAACCATGTTTGAGCAAGGCCTGCCGACCTTTTTCCGTAATACGATCGGTGGTCCAAGGCACGTCGAAATTGGTACTCACTTCTACACTTTTGAATCCAATACTCTGAATTTTCTCCCGGACCATTTCTTCCATCACTTTCAAAGCCGGACAACCGGAGAAAGTGGGTATCATGGTGATGCTGGCCGCGTCATCGCTAGCCTCCACACCGGAAATGATACCCAAATCGACCATAGAAATGGTTGGGATTTCTGGATCCATCACCTCTTCTAGGGCCTTCCAAATTTTTGCTTCCTCCGTATTCATATTTTTACCATTCTGCGGTAGGGTCTACACGGAATACTTCACTCATTTCGTCTAACAAGGGTTGAAGGTATTCGGTATGCTGTCCTTGTAAACCACCGTATGTTGGTTCCCAGGTAGATTCTGCCGGGAGTGTTAGTCCGGCTTGCTCTAAAACAGGATTAATGGCATCGAGCCAACGTGCCTTCAGGGCCGATTCACCTTTCCACACACCTTCTTCCACCAAGATTGACTCGTGTGGCACCGCTTCAAAAATGCCCAAAGCATAATTCCACGACTCATTCAAAGATTTCTGCATGCGCGCTTTGCTCTCCGGCGTACCCTGACCCAGCTTCATCAAGAACGTATCTCCGTGAAATTTGTGGTATTTTAGTTCTCCTTTGAATTTACGTGCCACTTTCGCTAAAGGCTCAAAGCTCGATTCAGCGAGCATTTCATAGCGAATCAATTCTGCATTGTCGAATAAAAAATGGCGAACCAAAGAGAAGTCGTATTCGCCAATCGGTAGTTCTACAAATTGGGAGTTGTGAAACTGTGGCGCATTTCGGGTGAACGCAACCGTATCCGGATCTGCTTCACCAAGTGCATGTAAGATTTGATACAGCGCCAAGCTTTGTCCAATCTTATCTTGAGCCATGGAGGAGAAGGCGATGTCTTCTTCTAACATCGGGCCTATACCCGTCCACTCTGAGTTTCGGTGACCTAAAATTAACAGGTCGTCGGCCATTTTATACAGCAATTCTTTGATTGCCAAGGTGCTTTGTTCGTTCATGATCAGGCGTTTTCTTGAGCTTGTTTTGCTTTGTATTCGTTTATGCGATCCATTACCTTGTACGGTGCAGCTTCTCGGTAAAGCTTCTCGGGTGTGGTGTCAAAGATGTCTGAATCATCGTAGTCTGAAGCGAAGATGTCCGCTGTTTTGGCTACCCAAATGTTTACGCAGGTTCCTCTGCGTCCGTACTGCTCTTTGCCAAACAACAAAGCCATTTCCGGATTGGGAGCATGCACTGTTCCTACATGCTGATGGTGGGTGCCACGCTTTTTTTGATGAAACACTTCATAGGTTTCAAAATGATCAAGTGGCTGAAGTTGAATTTCCATGGACTCTTCGGATTCAATTCCGGCCCTGGTTATGCGTGGATCTAAGGATTTTATCTTCATAACTTCGTTAAACTAACGCAAGTTAGTTAAAATGCTTTTTAAATCAAATAACCTGACTCAAACAAAAGAAAAACAGGGTATTAGCGACGGTAGTTTGGATTTTGAATGAATCGATAATCATTCAAGCTGAGTAAAAAGGCTTTGAGCGCCAATTTTTCGCTGGGTGTAAGATTGAGGGGTTTTATGCGCACATCTTGGTAGTTCCCCTTTTTTTCACCGGTATTGTAATGCTCAATAACGTCATCAAGGGTTTTTAAGCTTCCATCGTGCATGTAGGGCGCGGTAAAACTCAGGTTGCGCAGTGTTGGTGTTTTAAATGACCCGCTATCGGACGCTACTTTCGTAAAGCGATACCTCCCCGGATCTTCATAGATTTTATAAAGTCCGTTATTGTTGGCCTCCTGGTTTGTGAAGAGGGGTTCAGTATGGCAAGAGGCACAAGCGAGTCTGGCAGACCGGAAGAGGGAATAGCCTTGTTCCTCTAAGGAATTGTATTTCGCTAAACCCTGTTTAACCTGGTCGTATTTGCTGTCGGAACTAACAAGGCTTCGCTCAAATGCTGCAATGCTTCGGGTGATAACAAAGGGATCAGGTTCTCTGCCGTAGGCCAGTTGAGCAAGCGAATCGTAGTACTTGATGCGTTTAAGTTTTTCAGCTAAATCCACAATGTTATAGTCGAACTCATTGTGTTCTTGAATAGGAACCAGAACCTGCATTTCCAAGGTTGGAAGGGAGGCTTCACGCAGAAATCGCTCTTGGTAAGCTAAGTTAAAAAGTCCGGGAACATTGCGGGTGCCGGCCCTGTTCTCTATGCCCGGACTGGTGCTTTTGGAATCGCCAAAAGCAAATTCTTGTTTGTGGCACGAAGCGCAACTGATGCTGGAATCACGCGACATCACCGGGTCAAAAAACAAGGCTTTACCCAATTCAATACGTTCGGCAGTGGCTTGGTTATTTTCCGGAATAGTGGTAGGCGGAAAATGCTTCACATTCGGCTGATACCAAGGTTTAGACTCTGGATCGGCATAGTCTGCCGGCCTACAGGCAACTAAGCTGATTACACTAGCAAAGAGCAGTTCTTTCCAATATGGACTAATGCGGATTGGCATAGGCCGGATTGGTGATGAGCTTGGTATCAGTCAAGGTCTTCAAAAAAGCAACTAAGTCGGCCTTGTCTTGGGCATCCAACATAAGTCCGGTTCCCAGCGTATTTTTCAAAGCCGGGTCGAGGGTAGGGGAATCCTGCAAACCGGAATTGTAATGATCTATCACCTGCTCTAAGGTTTGAAAACGCCCATCGTGCATATACGGTGGCGTCAGTTCAATGTTACGGAGACTCGTCACCTTAAAGCGTCCGCGGTCGTTGGGCTTATTGGTTACACTTTCTCTTCCTATATCCATTCCGGCATAAAAGCTATCCACGCCATTGTTCATGTATAGGTTATTTTCAAAGTTGTTACCTGAATGGCAATGGGCGCAATCCGCCCCTGATTCTTTCGGAAAGAAGGGATTGTATTCTGTAAAAAATAGCTTTCTACCTCGTTCTTCTGCCGGGCTAAGGCTTTGCTTTCCTTGTAAGTAATCGTCGTATTTACTCGAGCTGGAAACAATGCTGTTCATAAACTGCTCTAAAGCCAAGGAGATGCGATCAGCCGTGATTTCGGTACTACCAAAGGCCTTTTCAAATTGAGCAGGATAGAGGGTGCTTTGCGACAATTTACTCACCACATTACCTAAGGTTTCATTCATTTCCAAAGGGTCTTGAATGGGTAAAAGCGATTGATGTCTGAGTAGAACAGACCTACCATCCCAGAAAAAGCCGTTGCTGTTCCATAACATATTAAATACAGCCATGGCCTGGCGTTTACCTGGCAAGCCGGCTATCCCGATTGAGAATTGGGCTGTATCGGTAAAGGCATTGGCTTGTCGGTGGCAATCGGCACAACTCTGCGTGCCATTGCCCGACAGCATTTTTTCGTAGAAAAGCAGTTTGCCCAGTTTAACGCCTTCAACGGTCAGCGGGTTGTCAGATGGAATAGTTGGGTCGGGTAAGTTCTGATAGCTCAGCTCATAAGCCGGATTAACCGAGTCAGGCTCGGGCACTACGGGGTCTTTCTGGCAAGCCTCCAGCGCTACCCAAAGGAGTAAGATACCAGAAACCAGTACAAGCGATTTGGATGGTTTTAGCGAATAATCCATGTCAGCGTCTTTCTGTTTTCAGCTGCTGAAATGGAAATAAGGTAGATGCCGGGCTTCGTCCAATTCAGCGGAACTTCGGTTTGATCCGTGGCTTGCGTGAAGATAAGTTTTCCTTGTACATCGCGAACCTCAATCTGCCTTTGACCAGCCTCTTCAAAGCGTAAAAACGCGTTTCCATTGCTTGGGTTAGGATACAAGCTGGCTTCGTTTAGTCCGGGGTTTTGAACCGCCAATACCGCTTGATTTCCTTCTGAAGAAGTGAAAACATGCTGCACAAAGTTGAGTAAAGCACTGCGCTCATCCGGACCATCGCCGTGGCGAATCATACCGCTGGAGAGTTTCAATCCCATCACAGCTTTGGTATAGTCGGCATTCAATTGAATACTTAAATCAGAACCTTGCCCTACACCAGAAGTAGAAATTACCGTTTCAAAATAACAGCCATCACCCAAGGAGTGTACTTCGATAGCTTGATTTAAAGCATTTCCCGATTTGCCTTCCATCGCTAAAAAGCGGTAGCCTGCTTCCCAGCCCCAGTGCATGGAAGGTGATTTTGGAGCCAAAGGATGGTTATTGGGCCAAGCGGCTGGGTCATCGTGGTTTACACCGGCATCTACGCCAATGTAGAAGCGAATACTTTCAAGCGAATTCAGGTTCTGAACACCCAAACTAAAGCTATCGGCCGAGCCGGCATTAACCAGAAGATAGGTGTCTGAGAGGTCGCTAACTTGTCCGCCATCGTGGATCAATTTGATGCCACTGATGTAGTATTGCATGCGGGTGTATTTAACAGAATCCCCTTCGCTGCTGTAGAATGTTTTATTGAATGCAAAAGCGTCTGAACCCAGCTGATGGTTGATTCGCAGGTAGACGTTTTTTTGGGCTTGTGTAAATGATACCAGAGAAAATAGCACTCCGGCCGACAGTAAAAATCTCTTCATGAAGTATAGTTTGAAACCCAAAGTTAATGCCTTTTCGCTAAAAAAGTTTATAACCTGCTCTTTTCGCATACCACATCACGTTTTAATCTTTTGAGCTTTCTCAACCAAATCCTCAAATGGGCTCTGAGCTTACCTGCATCTCGGAATTAGGTTCCGAATGCATTCGGAATTGGAAATTGGAATTTGCAGTCAGGGTGTTAGCTCTGCAGAAACGCACCAAGGTTCAGCTAGACCAGTCCCCTGCTTTTTAGTTCCAGGTATTTGTTTAAGGTATTGGCGCTCAGATCCTCCGGCTTAGACAATAAACTGAGGATGCCTTCTTTGCGCAATTCATCAACAATAAGCTGTTTGTCAAATCTGAATTTTTCAGCAACCGTTTTGGTATACACTTCACTCAGACTCCTAGCCGGCTCATGCAATAGTGCATCGAGCTGGGTATCTTGAAAGAATACCAACAAAAGCAGGTGTTGCTTGCTCAGAAAGCGAAGAAAGGGCAAGTGTCTTCGCATGGAATTTACCGTATCGAAATTGGTATACAGCACCAGCAGTGAGCGTTGGTTTACTTTCTGTCTGATTTGTAAATAGAGTCGTTCAAAATCAGATTCCAGAAATTGGGTATCCGCATGGTAGAGCTTTTCTTGAATCTTGTTCATTTGTCCTGCTCTTCGGTCGGCAGGCAGCACATCTACAGACGCGTGATCAAAGGTGATGAGTCCTGCTTTATCGTATTTGTTGATTGCTATGCTGCTCAGCACAAGCGAGGTATTGATGGCGTAATCCAAAAGCGTCATGCCTTGAAATGGATTTCGCATCACCCTCCCCATATCAATAACGGAATAGACTTGTTGTGATTTCTCGTCTTCGTAAAGGTTCACCATCAACTTACTGCGCCTCGCTGTGGCTTTCCAGTTTACGGTGCGGATATCGTCGCCCGATACATAGTCTTTAATTTTTTCGAATTCATAGTGATGTCCAATTCGCCTAATTTTCTTGATGCCGGCGTCTTGCAGTCGGTTTGATATCGCTAAAAACTCAAACTGCCGAAGCTGCAAGTAGGATGGATAGCACGGAATGCGCTGTTCCACTTCAAAGCTGTAGCGGCGTTCGATAAGGGAAGCTAAGCAAGATGCAAAAACATGGAGCTTTCCGAAGTCGTAAACGCCTCTTTCTTTTGGATAGAGTTTGTAGTGCAGCGTTTTGGAAGCGCCACTGGCTAGTCTTTCGCGGAGTTCAAACCGCCTTATTTGAAGTTGTTCCGGGAGTTCATCAACGAGTTTAGCGATGACCGGAATAGCGTACACGGAACTTAGCTTTACCCGGATAAGGTTGGCGTCGCCATTGGACAAACGCTCAGGAGCCACCCGCTCAGCGTTGAGGTGGTTACCGGCATACAGCAGGGCCGTCTCCAACAGCACTAAACCAGCAAATAGCAGAAGGCTCAGTTTAGCGAAAAAGTAGAGTCCGGGGAAGAAATAGGACAGCACCATCAGCACGGCACCTGCCCCAAAGCCGCCGTAAAACCGCCAACTTGGGAAAAAGGAAAAATAAAAGTCTTTCAGGCTCTTCACTAGCGAGGAACTTCCACTAAACCAATAATTTCTCTGATCAGATCATCCGGACTGCTGCCTTCCATCTCTCTTTCCGGTGTGAGCAGGATTCGGTGGCGCAAAACGGGCAGGGCTACATACTTGATGTCGTCTGGGGTAACAAAATCACGGTCGCGCATGGCGGCTAGCACTTTGGCGGCTTGCAAAATGGCGATACCGGCGCGGGGTGAAGCACCCAAAAAGATACCCGGGTATTCGCGTGTTTTACGCACCATCTCATTGATGTAGCGAAGCATGGCGTCTTCCAGTTTGACCCCCCTGATCTGCTGCTTGAATTGAGCAATTTCTTGGGGCGATAGCACGGCTTTGACTTGGTCGAGGAGATCGTTTTGGGCAAATGCATGGTGGCTTTTGAGTACCTCCAACTCTTCTTCTTGTGCGGGATAGTCGGCCAAGACTTTCATCATGAACCGGTCTAACTGTGCTTCAGGCAAGCGATAAGTGCCCTCATGCTCTACCGGGTTTTGGGTGGCAATCACCATAAAGGGTTCTTCCAAGGCAATGGTTTGTCCGTCTAAACTGATTTGCCTTTCTTCCATTGCTTCAAAAAGAGCAGCCTGCGTTTTGGCCGGGGCTCGGTTTATTTCATCAATCAAAACTAAGTTGGCGTAAATAGGTCCTTTTCTTAGCTCAAAATCTTGGGTTTTCTGGTTGAAGATGCTAGTGCCCAAAATATCGCTTGGCATTAAATCGGGGGTAAACTGAATTCGGGCAAACCGGGTGTTTACCGACTTGCTCACCGATTTCGCTAAGCGGGTTTTAGCTACGCCGGGCACACCTTCAATCAAAACATGGCCATTAGCGAACAGTGCGATGAGCACTTGCTCTATCAGCTGATGTTGACCAATGATGGTTTTGGCGAGACCACTTTTAATGGCCTCCATCTTCACATGAAAGTCAGCGAAGTCGATGCGGTGCTCTTCTTCAGAATGGCTATTTTCTAATTCGTTCATAACAGGTATCAATCACGTTATTCAATTCAAGTAGCGCCTTGCTGTTAAAGGCTTTTCCTTGTTTTCTTTCAGTTAAAACAGTGCCGAGCGATGCACATAATTCCGGCTCTAATCCAGCCTTTTTCTGCAGCTTTTCTAAAAAAGCCGGATCGTGGCGGTTCAAGTTAAAGCGAGAATAGACTTCTTGGTAGAAATGTTGAATCTTCTTTTCAGCTATTTCGCTGTGTTTGGCTTCATCAAAATACAAGCTAGCGATGGTGCGAATAAAATGTAAGCTCTCATTTTGCAGACGTACAATCACCGGTATCGCTCTTTGTCTTCTTTTTACTTCAAAAAACAAAAACAACAGTCCGGCCATGAGCAATACCCGAAGGGCTATCCATAGTGGAGGATTGGCTTTGATATAGGTTAGTTGGTTTTGTTTGATGCGTTTGTAAGTCTTATGGTAATTATCCCAATACGTGTCTTGCGTTTTCAAGTAGGCGAAAGCCAGCTCTGCATGGTCTTCGCTCCGCAGCACCATCTGGTTGCTGAAAACACTCGGTTGGAGATGGATGAGTAAACGTCCTGTTCCAACAGGAATCTGAACAAAGAAGGGCAGGGTATCGCTTTGTACGGTTCCCAATACGCTGCCTTTGAAGCTGGAGTCTAGCACAAAATAATGGTAAACATAATTCGGATTCAGGCTCTCCTTTACCCTGTGGCGCGGATGAGCATAATGCAAACGGATGCTGTCGCCGGAGTAGAGCACGCGGTCTTCAATTTTCAAGTCGAATTCATGGAGAAATCCGGTGTTAAACTGGTCGGCAGACATAAACACATCATTTCCTTTTTCGAGAAAATCGCGCAGGATAGCTAATTCAGGTAGACTGAATTCCAAGTCTTTGCTAATGAAAATGAGGTTGGAATTCAAGCTGAATTCAAAAAGTGTCTGCCTATTAAGCATCGGCTCGTTGATGTCTTCCAGCATTTTCGATGGAAACAAGGCAGGAAGCAGTTGATGTAAAACTTCTGTGCCGTAGGGCCCCGGGTCATCGGCTTCATAGGTTTCCAACTTATTGGGGGCTTGAGTTTCGCCACCCATAAAATAGGCCAATACCAACACAGGCAGGAGGAGCAGGAGGTAGCGTTTAGTCATGCGTTGGTCCTCCTTTCAAGGTTTGACGCATCTGCGAAAAAAGGGCTTTACAGGCCGAATAGCTTTGCTCGTCTATCTGGTATTCCCCATAGTGCACCCGCTCAAACCAGTAGGTGAGTTGTTCTACATAAGGGTATTGTGTTTTTAGTCTTAGCTCATGGAGGTACTCGCTATTGGTTTTGTCTTTTTTGTAATCTATGAGCATGGCATCTTCCAGAATACGCAAGCAGCGGATGTACAAGAAGCGCAAAGCGAGCGGGTAGTTGGCTTCTTGCTCGGCTTGCTGCAGTTCGGCTTCCAAGTTGCTGTTGCTGCCTGTATAGGATAGAAATTCAATGGCCTCATCAGATCTCGGGTCGCTGCGCCTAAAAAGGCGAACGAAATGTTTGTTTCTAAACAGAAAAACCGAAGTAATGAGCAGCGCCACACCGACGAATACCCAAACCACTATTTCCGTAAAGGTTTGAACCGTTTGTGGCTCATGGTCGAAGCCGTATTTTTTTAATAGGCTTTCTATCCAATCCTTTAACAATTCCCAGATGCCGGGCGCCTTACGCTGCACAGCTTCTTGCTCGTAGTGGTAACGGTCTGACTTTCTGAGTTCTAACAGCTCTTGCTCATCAAAATCGCGAATGCGGTAAATGGCTGAATCTCGAGTCCAGCTTACCTGTGCCGTGAGTGGGGCTAATGAAAAAAGCCAAAAAAGAAAAAGCAGGATTCTTCTCATTGGTAAGAGCCGAGCGGGCCAAGGGCTTCAATGCGCGTTTTGAGTGAAACATGGTCTTTTTCTTCGCTTAGCGAATAGTAGAAGACCGTAAAGGCCATGCTAAGTAGCAGCAAATAGAGCAAGCCTAAGATTTGAAAAACGTTTTCAAAAAGCAGTAAGATAGAGATAGAATAGCCTGAGCTTAAATCAAAGAGTTGTGTAAAGGAATCTATATCGATAACGGCCATAATCATAATGGGCGAAAACACGAAAGAGAAAGGAATTGTGATGCATGTGATAAGCAGTCCTATGCCTGAAAACCATCGGCCTTTCATCAGTTTCAGTGTTCTATCGATGGAGTTGCTAAAGCCATTGGATTCAGCCAGATAGAGGGTAATGAACTGAACAATAAATACCCCAACATACAGCAGGCAGAAATAAAACACCGGGATCAGCACCAAGGTAATAGCAGCGAAAAAGCCACCGGCCAATACTACGATCAAGGTGAGTCCGAAGATGAGGAAAAAGGTGAAGATGAGTTTCCAGCCGTCTTTGAAGACTTCAGACCATAAGTCGGCCATCTCAAAATTTCCGGGCCCTTTTTCACGGTATAGCTTCACGTAGTAAACGCCGGCCCAAAAGCAGGAGAGGGTGTAGATATACGATGCAAACAAATTCAGCAGGTTGAGCGGTGTTCCCAGTTGGCGCATCAGGGTTTCTAGCGGTGAGGCACCCGGGTTATAGTTTGATTCGGCTAGAAAAGAAAGCGTGGAAGTAGCCAAAAACAGCGGCAACACCATCATGATGGCTGTTTTGAAGAAGTGTTTACGGTTCGTTTTAACCAATTGTATAGCGGTAATCAAGGCTTGGCCCATATCCCGTTTTTGGTAGAGCTTAATTTTTTGATCTTCCATGGATGTGCTTTAGGTAGAGAGGGTATGCAAGGAAATACAGTAGCAACAGGATAAGCGAGATGCCGATGATACTGTAGCTGAGGAGCTCATTTTTATAGTGCCGGGTAAAGTAGCTTTCAATGAAGCCGGCCACCACGAAAAAGGGGAGGAGGGCGAGCATCAATTTTCCTCCTTGTTGCGCTGCCAGCCTAAAGCTATACAGCCTGGGGAGGGAGCCGGGAAAAAGCCATCCATTCCCCATAATGATGCCTGCCCCGCCCGCCATAACGATAGCGAAAATTTCAAAGGTGCCGTGCATCCAGATGGCTTGAGCAGATATCGCTCCCAAACCTTGAAAGTAGAAATAGCCAATAAAGGTGCCGAGCATAATCCCATTGCTTGCCAAAAAAACACCTACTCCGATGCTCGAGAATACACCATACGCAAAAACAAGAAGTGCCACACGAATATTGTTTACGGTAATCTGCACAAACATGCTCAGGGGTTCCATGGATCCATAAATACCCATGGGATTATTGGTATCAATATTCACATCCGTGCGGTCTACGTAGCTGTCGCCTAAAATCAACCGACTAAAATCCGGGTCAATCCAAACGCTGATCCAGCCTATCAAGAAGCAAAGTCCGAAAAGGAAAAAGGAAAGTAAAAGGGGCTTGTACCGATCAAGGATAAGCTGCGGAATCTCGAATCGCCAAAAGTGAATCACGCTTTTAAACGACAGTTTTTCTCTGCCATACAAGCGCCGGTGTATTTGCCGAAGCAATTGATTTAGGTAGGCGGTTGTATTGGAATTGGGGTAAAACGTTTGACTGTACGATAGATCATCGCTCAATTCTATGTAAGCATCAGCCCAGTAATCCGGAGAATAAGCGCTACGTTCCTGCAATCGCCCTTCCGCTTCTTTCCATTTACCTGAACGCGTTTTGAGGAATTTTGCTTCTTTCATAGGGAGATGTCCAAATTTGCATTTTTCCTCGCTAAGGAAAAAGCTTTTTTACACAGAAGCCCCAAAAGGCGCAGGCGCTTTTTTACGCAGGATGCTCAAGGAAAAAATCCTAAATTGAGCTCCAATTATGGACAGCACTATCCGGATTAATACCGTTACGAATGTAGACCTGCGATTTGAACTTGCCGGCTTAGGCAATCGAATTTTGGCTGCTTTGATCGACTTGGTGTTGATTGGCCTTTTTTTATTTGCGTTTTACAGTTTTTTGGTACCTGAGTTAGCTTACGATGTACAGCCCATTGCTTCGCTGCTCGGACTTTGCCTGATTGCGAGTTATCCGTTTTGGAGTGAATGGCTCTTCAACGGACAAAGCGTCGGAAAAAGCCTGATGAAAATTCGGGTGATGAAGGCGGATGGTTCAGACATGAGCATGGCCGCGTACTTCTTGCGCTGGCTGCTATTTATTCTGGAGACGCTTTCATTTGGGGGTATTGCCTTGGTGAGTATCGTGCTCACAAAGAATCAACAGCGCCTAGGTGATCTGGCGGCCGGTACGGTGGTGGTGCGCATCAAGGATAGGGTGAAACTTGAAGATTCCGGGTTTTTAGAGCAGTCGTTTAGCGATGACTATGAGCCCCGCATCCCCGAAGCAAAACAGTTGAATTTCGACGATATGCAAACGGTGAAGGAATTGCTTAACTTGATTGATAATCCAAAGGAAAAGGGCCTCGACCGATTTGAAATGGCGTTTCAAGCAAGACTCAGGTTATGCAATCGGCTGGGTATCCAGACCAATTTGGATGATGTATCTTTTCTGCGACAGCTTCTGGCCGATTACACGTTCTACCAATCGCGTTAGCGGAGGCAATCCAGGTAGGCTGGGATGGTTTTTTCTAATCCCAGGTAAAGCGCATCACATATCAAGGCATGCCCAATGCTCACTTCCAGCAATCCGGGTACTTGTTCTTGGAAATAGCGGAGGTTTTCAAGGCTTAAGTCGTGACCTGCATTGATACCCAAATTCAGGGTTTGAGCAAGTAAGGCAGCCTCTCTAAATGGCTTCACGGCTACGGCTTTGTTCGCGGCATACTGATGTGCATAGGTTTCGGTATACAACTCAATCCGATCTGTCCCCGTTTGAGCAGCCCCTTCTACCATAGCTGGAATAGGATCTACAAATATGGAAGTACGAATGCCTAGGCTTTTAAAGTGCCCGATCATTTCTTGCAAAAAGCTGAGGTGGGTGATGGTGTCCCATCCTTGGTTACTGGTTAAGGTATTACGCGCATCCGGAACCAAGGTCACTTGTGCAGGCTTTACTTCTTCTACCAACTCTACAAATGTGCGCTCTGTAGGATTCCCCTCTATATTAAATTCTGTGCTAAGCAATCCATGGAGAGCTCGCACATCGCTATACCGAATATGGCGTTCATCCGGTCTTGGATGCACGGTAATACCTTCTGCCCCGAAGCGTTCGCAGTCTAAAGCAGCTTTCACCACATCCGGGTTATTTCCTCCCCTCGCATTCCGCAAAGTGGCGAATTTGTTGATGTTAACCGAAAGACGGGTAGTCATGTTTAGGCTTTAACAGCGTACAGGCTTTCGCGTTGCGCTTTTACTTCAGCATTGTCCAGAAACTCATCGTAGCTCATCAATTTGTCCATCATCCCGTTTGGTCCGATTTCAATGATGCGGTTCGCTACCGTGTTCACAAACTCGTGGTCATGGGAGGTAAAGATGACGGTGCCTTTGTAGTCCATCAAACCGTTGTTGAAAGCCGTGATGGATTCGAGGTCAAGGTGGTTGGTTGGTTCATCCAAGATCAGCACGTTCGGGTTTTGCAACATCATCTTGGAGGTCATACAGCGTACCTTTTCGCCTCCTGACAATACCTTGGCTTTTTTCAAAGACTCTTCACCACTAAATAACATACGTCCGAGGAAACCGCGGATAAACGTTTCATCCTTTTCTTTTGAGAACTGGCGAAGCCAATCAACCAGGTTCAGGTCGACCCCTTCAAAGTAGCTGCTGTTGTCGTTAGGGAGGTAGGCTTTATTGATGGTGATGCCCCATTTCACTTCACCGGTTTCGGGTGGATTTTCTTCAGCGATGGTTTCCAAAAGGTGGGTAATCGCTAGGTGACTTTTTGAGACGATAGCAATTTTATCGCCTTTGTTAACCGTAAAGTTGATGTTTCGGTAGAGTGGTCCATCCTCCGTGCTTCCGGAAAGGTTTTCTACGGTTAAAATTTGGTCTCCCGCCTCTCTTTCTTGGGTAAAGAAGATGGCCGGGTATTTACGGCTAGACGGCTTGATTTCAGCGATGTCTAGCTTCTCAATCATTTTCTTACGCGCAGTAGCCTGACGTGATTTGGCCACGTTAGCCGAGAAACGCGCAATAAATTCTTGGAGTTCTTTTTTCTTTTCTTCAGCCTTTTTGTTCTGGTCTGAACGCTGTCTCAAGGCCAGCTGCGAAGACTGGTACCAGAAGGTATAGTTACCGGTATAAATCTGCAGTTTATTGAAGTCGATATCGGCTACGTGGGTGCATACCGTATCCAAAAAGTGACGATCATGCGATACCACCAACACCGTGTTTTTGAAGTTCATAAGGAAGTCTTCCAGCCAACGAATGGTGTTGATGTCCAAGTCGTTGGTAGGCTCATCCAGTAGAAGAATATCCGGGTTACCAAACAAGGCTTGAGCGATGAGCACACGCACTTTTTCGTTACCGCTCAATTCATCCATTTTTCGGTAATGCAGGTCTTCTGAGATGCCCAAGCCCGAAAGAAGCTCCGCGGCATCGCTTTCTGCTACCCAGCCGTTCATCTCTGCAAATTCCGCTTCCAATTCAGAGGCTTTTACGCCGTCTTCATCGTTGAAATCCGCTTTCGCATAAATGGCTTCTTTGGCTTGCATAATCTCCCACAATTTCTTGTGGCCCATGATCACCGTTTCAAGCACCGTGTACTGGTCAAATTCAAAGTGGTTCTGTTTCAAAACCGCCATCCGCTCACCGGGCGTCATAAACACATGTCCGGTTGTTGGATCGATTTCACCGGAAAGGATTTTCAGGAAGGTAGATTTTCCTGCTCCGTTCGCACCAATAATGCCGTAGCAGTTACCGGGTGTGAATTTTACGTTAACATCTTCAAAAAGAACCCGTTTGCCAAAACGGAGTGATACATTAGAAACTTCAATCATGGTACTTGATTTTCGGGCTGCAAAGCTAAGGAGAATCTTTTACGTGGCCTAGTAAACCGGCGTCTAGATGCGCTATTTTTCTGCCTAGCGAATGGACTACTCGTACTTGGTCATTTGATTCTGAACGTCTATCGAAAAGCCAAGCTCATTTATAGGGGTTTACAACCTATTCGCTTGTAATTACGTCAGGTAATCGAATGCGACTCTTTTATACTGTCCTTCTTTTTTGTTTGATGCTTCCCGGTCTTGCGCAGGAAAGTATGATGCGTGTCTTTTACTCCAACGCGGCCACAGATCTAGGCGCTCGGGGCGATTTGGCCAGTTTCAGTTCTGGCGATTTGCTCGTGTTGGTTGGCAGCAGTGCCGGCAATTCATTCCAATTGATGCGCTTGAACAAGGACCTTCAAATAACCCAATCAGCCTTGTATGGCTTTTCCTATCCTCTTAATAACCTTCAAGTTGCGGTTTCCGGAGATACGGTTTATGTAGCCGGAAATATACAGAATGAAAGTTCCAGCAATATGCTGTTGTGTGCTTTTAATGGACAGCTACAAATGCTCAATTCGTTGGTATTAGAGAATACCTTGAACTACCACATCTACACCTTTGATGTGCATCCTTACGGAGGATTGTATGCCGTTGGATTTCTCATTGGCAACCAAGGAGGCGCAACCGGGAACGTGGGCAATTTCGCGATGCGTTTTGCCGGAAATGGTCAAATTTCTTGGTTTAAGAACCTCAGTTATGCTTCTAAGAATTGGGGCTTAGCCAGCCATACCCAAGAAGGGGAAATTATTGGAAGTGGATCAGGCAGGGCTTGGGCATTTGGGCCTAACGGACAGCTCAAATGGATGCGTGAGTACTTCGGTTTTCTCACTATGATTGGCTCTGCTCAAGTGGGAAACAAGTTATTTGTAGGAAACTATGCCTACAATTCTACCGAGCAGGAGCTTTTTTGCACCCACCTTGATGCGCCGGGCTATACGCCGGTAGATTCGTATATTGGTTCTAGTCCGCATTTCATTGGAGCTACCAAGTCGATGTGTTTGGTGGGGAGCAGTTACCTAACGGCTGATTCGGCATATCTGAAATTGGTGTTTTATGGCTTGGATGGAAAAATCAAAAGGCAACAGATTCAATCGCAGGCTTTTGGTTTTGCGCCAACCGGTGCGCTGCGCGATGCATGCACGTATGCTTACCACCTGAGGTCAGACGGAACCCCTTTTGTTTTGGGTGTAGCCAATCAGGCCGGGTTTTTCGTATTGAAGTTGGAACCGGAAGGCGGATTCAGTTGTGCCCAAAACCAAGGTTTCCAAACGCCGGGTGGACAAAGCGGTCCAACCGAAATTACAGGGATTCAGACCTTTGATCACAGCACCGCCTTTACAGCTCTGAGCAGTCAAGAGGGTTCCGTAATTCCATTGAGCGATAGCTTGTACTGCCGAACATGCAAACCCATTTTATATCGCTTGCCTTCTGATACCGTGCTCTGCGAAGGAGATAGCCTAACTGTGCCGATCACCGGCCAGGCTTTTTCTTGGGCATGGCTTGACGGCACGCAACAGAATCCCCGAATCATCAAAGACAGTTCGGATTACAAACTCCGGTTGTATTCCGACTGCGATACGGTTACAGATACGCTTAGGGTCAGGATCCAAGCGAAACCCGTGTTTCAGATTTGGCTCAGCGATTCGTTTCCAGACCCTGAGGAGCGCGTTTATTTCAGACCCAACCCCGATACGTTTCAATCCTATACCTGGATGTTTGGCCGAGATACCTTGAGTTATACCTCGCAGTTTGATACGGCCTTGAGTGAGAACGGACTCTACCCATTCCGATTGAGGGTGGGTGAAAGTGGCTGTTATAGCACACAGCAGGTGCGCGTGAAAGTGCTGGAGATTGACTGGTACCTTCCTACTGCTTTTACACCAAATAGCGATGGATTAAATGATACCTGGGGACCTGAAGGCAGGGGTTTGCGACATTATACACTATTGATTTTCAACCGTTGGGGTGAGCTGGTGTTTGAGGGAAGTAACACCCATTGGGATGGCCGTTTTCGGTCTGCATTTGTGCCGGACGGGCAATACCTTTTTGTGCTACAAGGGTTAACCGATGCTTATGAAAAAGTGAATCGAAAAGGAATTCTGTCTGTGGTACGCTGAGAGGAGTCTTACTGATGTTCTAATTTCTGTTCCCAGTCCCAAGCCGAGCGTAACATGTCTTCCAGTTCAAGTTCTGTCTGCCAATTCAGAAGTGCTTTCGCCTTGGAGGTATCGGCATAAACGGCTTCCACATCGCCTTCCCTGCGCGGGGCGAAGCGGTATGGAACGGCTTTTCCTGTGGCTTTTTCAAAAGATTCAACCATCTGCAACACGCTGTAGCCTTTACCTGTGCCGATGTTGATATAGTCCCAATTCGGACAATCGTTTTTATCAAGTAGTCGGCGGATAGCAGCGATATGGGCTTTGGCCAAGTCCACCACATGCAGGTAGTCTCGCACGCAGGTGCCATCCGGGGTAGCGTAATCGTTGCCAAAAATATTCAAGTGAGGGCGAATACCTTTGGCTGTTTGGGTTAGGTAGGGAACCAAATGCGTTGGAACACCGTGGGGTTCTTCACCAATTAAAGCGCTTGGATGGTTGCCTATCGGATTGAAATAGCGAAGGCTGATGGCTTTTTGCTTTTCATTCGCTAAGCTAAAATCGCGAATGATGTCTTCACACATCTTTTTCGTGTTGCCGTATGGCGATACCGCAGGCTGAATAGGAGCGTCTTCCTTCACCGGAAGTTGTTCCGGATTTCCATAAACCGTACAGCTTGATGAAAAGACGAGGTTCGGAATGCCAAATTCAGCCATGCATTCTAGTAGGTTGATGGTAGATAGCAAATTATTCGAATAGTAGAGCAAGGGTTTTTCAACCGATTCCCCTACTTGCAAGAGCGCGGCAAAATGGATAACCGCCTTCATGTCTGAATGGCGAGCGAAGAAGCCTTGCATGGCTTTTTTGTCGCACATCTCAATCTTTTCAAATGTGGGCTTAACTCCGGTAATTGCCTGTATTTGATCGAGGCGATCAAGCTTTGAATTACTGAGGTTGTCTATAAGAACAGGCTCATAACCTTGCTGAATTAGCTCAATTACTGTGTGCGAACCGATATAGCCGGTTCCTCCCGTTACAAGTATTTTTTCTGTCATTTTACTTTTTACTCACGCTACCATCGCGCAATACGTAGGTATCGCCGCTTTCCGGACAAGTAGCCTCTCCCGATTCATTAAATGCTAGGCGGTGACCGTATTCGCTCATCCATCCTAACTGACGTGCAGGATTACCCACCAGTAGGGCGTAATCCGGTACATTTTTCGTCACCACAGCCCCGGCACCGATAAAGGCAAACTTACCGATGTCGTGTCCACAAACGATTGTTGCATTGGCGCCGATGCTCGCACCCTTTCCAACGTGGGTTTTGGCGTATTGCCCTCTTCGATTGACAGCACTTCTGGGGTTGGTTACATTTGTGAAAACGCAGCTTGGCCCGAGGAACACGTCATCATCGCAGGTCACGCCCGTGTAAATGGAGACGTTATTCTGAATCTTCACATTATTCCCCAAAATGACCTCAGGAGAGATCACCACATTCTGACCTAGGTTGCAGTTTTCACCTATGGTACAATTGGGCATCACATGGCTGAAATGCCAGATTTTGGTGCCGGCTCCAATGCTGCAGCCTTCGTCAACAATGGCTGTCTCGTGAGCGAAGTAGTGTTTATTTAAATTCTCTGCCATGCGGGTCTTTAAAGAGGTCACTTTCGGGCAGGCTCTTGAAGTAATCGTAGGTTATTTTAAGGCCTTCAGCGCGTTCGACTTTAGGTTCCCAGCCCAGAATTTCTTTGGCGCGGGTGATGTCCGGCTTACGTTGTTTCGGGTCATCTTTAGGAAGCGGTCTGTAGATTACTTTTTGGCTTGTGCCGGTGAGTTTTATTATTTCTTCAGCAAACTGTTTGATGGTGATTTCTACCGGGTTGCCGATGTTAACTGGGTAAACGTAATCGCTTAAAAGCAATCGGTAGATACCTTCAACCAAATCATCAACGTAACAGAATGAGCGAGTTTGAGAGCCGTCACCAAAAACGGTCAGGTCTTCACCACGCAAGGCTTGTCCGATGAAGGCCGGCAGTGCACGTCCATCGTTCAGTCGCATTCTTGGTCCGTAGGTATTAAAGATACGTACAATACGGGTCTCCACGCCGTGGTAAGTATGGTAGGCCATGGTCATGGCTTCTTGGAAACGTTTTGCTTCATCGTAAACACCGCGCGGTCCTACCGGGTTAACATTACCCCAATAGTCTTCGTTTTGCGGATGCACCATTGGGTCGCCATATACTTCAGAGGTGGAGGCAATCAATACGCGGGCACCTTTAACCCGAGCTAAGCCGAGGCAATTGTGTATCCCTAAAGAACCTACTTTTAAGGTTTGAATCGGAATCTTCAGGTAATCAATCGGACTTGCCGGTGAGGCAAAATGGAGGATATAGTCCAGGTCGCCAGGCACGTGGATAAACTTCGAAACATCGTGGTGGTAGAACTCAAAATTCGGAAGTTTAAAGAGGTGTTCGATGTTACGCAGGTCTCCTGTAATCAGGTTATCCATGGCAATAACGTGGTAGTCTTCTTTGATAAAACGATCACATAAATGCGACCCTAAAAAGCCTGCCCCTCCGGTAATTAAAACTCTTTTCCTCATCTTGCAGCTAGTTGATTCCAATTCCGTAATACGTAAACCCTTTTTCTCTCAGGTCTTTCGCATCGTAGATGTTTCTGCCGTCAAAGATAACTTTACCTTTCATCAAGCTTTCTACCTTGCTAAAATCCGGGAAACGGAATTCTGGCCATTCGGTAGCCAGTACCATGGCATCGGCACCTTGCAGTGCATCGTATTCGTCTTTTGCGTAGTGGATGGTATTGCCAATCATGTGCTTGGCCTCGTCCATCGCAACCGGGTCATAGGCCCTTACTGTGGCGCCGGCTTGAAGCAAATGTTCGATAATAACCAAAGAAGGAGCTTCACGCATGTCGTCTGTTTTAGGCTTGAAAGAAAGTCCCCACAAAGCGATGGTCTTACCTTTCAAATCCGGACCGAAGTGGTTGATGACTTTCGTATACATCACATTCTTCTGGTCTTCGTTTACCTCTTCAACGGCCTTTAAAACGCGCATGTTATAGCCTTTTTCAGCAGCCGTTTTAATCAAAGCCTTCACGTCTTTTGGAAAGCAGGAACCACCGTAACCAATGCCGGGGTAGATAAACTTGTTTCCAATTCGCGCATCAGATCCAATTCCTTTACGTACCAAGTTTACATCTGCACCTACAATTTCGCAGAGGTTGGCGATATCGTTCATAAAGCTGATTTTGGTAGCGAGCATAGAGTTGGCCGCATACTTTGTCATCTCAGCTGAAGGCACATCCATAAAGATGATAGGGTGTCCGTTCAAGGTGAATGGTTTGTATAGTTTAGACATGATGTCTTCCGCTTTTTTGGAAGAAACACCCACCACAATTCTATCCGGTTTTAAGAAATCGTCAATTGCGGCGCCTTCTTTCAAAAATTCAGGGTTGGAAGCCACGTCGTATGGAATATCCACGCCGCGTTTTTCCAATTCTTCTCTCACGGCATTGCTTACCTTTTCGGCTGTACCTACCGGTACGGTTGATTTGGTAACCACAACACCATAGCCATTCATGTTTTGGCCGATTTCACGAGCTACAGCAATGACGTATTTTAAGTCGGCAGAACCGTCTTCACCCGGAGGTGTTCCTACGGCAATAAAAGCTACGTCAGATCCTTTGATGGCCTCTCCTAAATGGGTAGAGAAATGCAAACGACCAGCTTCATAGTTTTTTATCACCATTTCTTCCAGGCCCGGCTCGTATATTGGCATGATGCCGTTTTTTAGGTTTTCAATCTTTTTCAGATCAATATCAACACAGGTTACGTCGATGCCTACCTCGGCAAAACAAGTTCCTGTTACTAATCCCACATAGCCGGTTCCTACTACGGTAATCTTCATGGTTGTCTAATGCTTAAAGGTTTAAAAAATTCAATACGTTTTCAATAATGTATTCTTGCTGGTCTGGTGTTAAATCCGGACTGATCGGCAAGGAAACCACGCTGGCGCAGAGCTGTTCCGTTACCGGGAACATGCCTTCTGTATAGCGTGGGTCTGTATAGGCTTTCTGCATGTGCAAAGGCACCGGATAGTATATCATAGCCGGAATGTCTTTGCTCGCTAAGTAGTCTTTCATGGCTGCACGGTCAACCCCTTTAAGTTGAAGGGTATACTGGTGAAACACATGCGTGGTATTGGCCGGCCAGCTCGGTACAGTTACTTTGGCATGGCTACCGAATGCTTCATTGTAGCGATTGGCAACTTCAAGTCGGCGTGCATTGTAGGTATCCAAATGCGGTAATTTACAGCGCAAAATGGCGGCCTGAATGCTATCGAGGCGAGAGTTTACGCCAATTTCATCGTGGTAATATTGTACGGATTGTCCGTGGTTGGCAATCATGCGTATCTTTTTCGCTAGCTCATCGTCGTTCGTGAAAATTGCACCACCATCGCCGTAGCAACCTAAATTTTTAGATGGGAAGAACGAGGTGCAGCCCACTATTCCGATGGTGCCGGCTTTGGCTTTGCGGCCATCTTTAAAGGTATAATCTGCGCCAATGGCTTGTGCAGTATCTTCAATTACATGGAGATTATGTTTTTTAGCGATGTCGAGAATCGCCTCCATATCAGCTGTTTGTCCGAATAAATGCACCGGCACAATGGCCTTGGTTTTTGGCGTAATCGCTTTTTCTATCTCTGCCGGATCGATGCAGAAGGTATCCGGGTTCACATCAACCAAAACCGGAGTTAGTTTTAGAAGAGCGATCACCTCAGCTGTTGCTACATAAGTAAAGCTGGCTGTGATAACTTCATCTCCGGGTTGGAGATTTAGGCCCATCATTGCAACCTGCAAGGCATCGGTGCCGTTTGCACAAGGGATAACATGTTTAACTTTCAGGTACTCCTCCAACTCAGCTTGAAATTGTTTCACTTCAGGACCGTTGATGAAGGCTGTAGAACGAATCACTCCCAATACAGCCTCGTCTACTTGTTGTTGGATTTTTTCGTACTGGCTGAACAGGTCAACCATCTGAATTTTACGCATAAGTTAAAAGATTTTCGAAAGTCGCCGACAAAGATAGATTTTCCACCTAGAATTACATTAAGTTACAGTTACGGTATATTTGAAACCTCATGAAGCACGTCTTAAGCCTCCTTTTTCTCACTTTAAGCTTGTCACTTTCGGCACAAAAGAAAGACACGAGCGCTGTGATTAGAACCGGATTTATATGTCAATTCACATACGATTTAAACTTCCCAACTGCCGACCTCAAGCAGCGCTACGGTTTATTCAATGCTGTGGGTGCCGGGGTGTATTATAAAACGGGTAGCAACTGGATTTGGGGAGCGGAAGGCAGCTACCTTTTTGGAAATAGCATCAAGGAAGTAGACGTGTTCGATGCGTTTACAGATGCCGATGGATTTGCCATTGACCGCCAAGGAAGTCGGATTGAAATACTGGCACAGATGCGCGGACTTCGGTTTTTCGCTAAAGGCGGTAAAATTATTCCGCTGGGTAAAAACAAGAACTCCGGATTGATGCTCAGCCTCGGTTTGGGTTATATGGAACATTTTATTCGTGCTACCAACCAGTCTACTACAGTGGCGGCATTGGAAGGCGATTTAAAATACGGATATGACCGACTCGCTTCCGGTTTTACCCTGAATCAGTTTATTGGATATCAGTTTCTCGACCCTCGCCGGAGGATTAATTTCTTTGCCGGAGTGGAGTTTACACAAGGCTATACCCAAGGTAGACGAACGATAAATTACGATACCGGACTTCCCGGTAATGAGAAACGTTTTGATGGCGGAACGGCCATTCGAATTGGGTGGCTTCTGCCCATTTATACCGGTTCGGCACTCAGCTCTGGAGGTTATAAGTTTCGCTAGTGAAAGCAGTATACCAGCTGAGTGTTTGGGCCTATCGCCTCGGTATCGGTTTAGCCGCTCCCTTCAACGCAAAAGCCGCAGCTTGGTTGAAAGGGAGATCGAATTGGCAAAGCCGATTGCCCCAAGCGAAAACAAAAACACGCTACTGGTTCCATTGCGCCTCGCTAGGCGAATTTGAGCAGGCCAGACCCCTGATTGATCATTTCGCTAAACAAGGCATCGAAATCTGCCTCAGCTTTTTTTCGCCCTCCGGATACGAACAAAAGAAAGATTGGCCCATTGCCTCTTGGGTGGGATATTTGCCTATCGACTCCCATCAGAATGCTCAGACGCTGCTTGATGCGCTGCAGCCTGACAAGGTCTTTTTTGTGAAATACGAATTCTGGTATGCTTACCTGAAAGAGGTGAATAAACGCCACATACCCTTATTTCTAATCAGCGCTCGTTTGCGTAAAGAACAGCCTTTCTTTAAGTGGTATGGGACGGTTTACCGCGAAATGTTGGGTTTTTATTCCCATATTTTCACCCAAGATCAGGCCTCGGTCGATTTACTCAAGGGCATAGGCGTGCAGCACGTTACCTATGCCGGAGATACCCGTTTTGATCGGGTTTTGGATTTAAAGCAGGCGAAATCTGAAAATCCTCTTTTAGCCGAATTCTGTGGTGAAAAAACGTGTCTGGTAGCCGGATCGTCTTGGCCGGTAGAAGAGGAATTGCTTGCCAAAGCCTTGAAGCGCTTTCCAGAAATGTGCTGGATTATTGTTCCGCATGATGTGAGCGAACAGCACATAGTAGCGATAGAAAAACAGTTTGAAGGCGATGTTATGCGCTATTCATCGCTAGAAAAAGGCATACGCAAGGAGGCTTGTAGCGTTTTGATTATTGACCGCATTGGCTTGCTGGGTAATGCCTATTCCTACGGTGATCTGGCTTTGGTAGGTGGCGGATTTACCAATGCTCTGCACAATATTTTAGAAGCGGCTGTTTGGGGAATACCGGTGCTTTACGGAAACAATACACCCAAATACCCGGAAGGAGAGGCCTTAGCTTCGTATGGGGGAGGCATCAGACTGGCCAATCAAAGCGATTTTGAACAAGCGCTTTTGGCTCTGGAAGACACTACGAGCCGCATGGAAATGGGAGAAAAAGCGGCTCAGTGGATTGAAGAAAATGCCGGGGCTACCAAGCGAATTTTGGGAGGCATCTAGGCTCACCTCACCCTAAAATACCCCACTAGCCAAGCTTCTTCCTCTTCGCGCAGTTCTTCGAGGTAGTAGATAAGGGCATCCGGCGTTTCCAATTTCGTGGTGAAGGTGCTAAGCTCCAAATCTCGGGTTGGTACAATGGCCACCAACTGCTTGTTCTGAAAAATCAGACTAAGCCTGAGGTAATCTTCTTCCTGCATTTCGAACAAATGGAAGCCCATGGTATCAGCAGCATACGTGAAATTAAATTTCGCTAAAAATGGGGCGAGCGCACTGCTATCTATTCGACCTTTATGCTCTTTCAGCTTCTGGGCGAGCACCAATTCAGGGATGGTCTTGGTGTCTATGCGATCGCTGTAAACATAGCCTCTGAGGTAAAAGAAATAAGGAATGCCATTTGAATCCGGATTTTCCAGGAGGTAGGTAGCCTTTTCAGCTTTGCCGATGAGCTTTCCGGACTCATCGTACAATGGGGTGCCTTTTTCTGTTTTCCCACGCACCCGGTCTTGGGCTTTTACGAAGGCTTTGCAATGAATGCGGCAGATGCGGTCCTTCGGAACTTCGTCTAAGAAGACTTCGGTATTTCCATACAAGGTCATTTCAACTTTCCCGTTCACAGCACTGCTGAACACTTCCACTTCAGAGAGCAATCGCTCAGCAGTAGCATTCAGGCTCAGTAAGCCTAACAAGAAAAGCAGTTGAAATTTCATTTGAAAACGTAGTCGCCTTTGGCGTTCACTACAAATGACGGCAGTTTGTGCTGCTTTTCAAAGTGGGTATAGCCTTTTTGCAAGCCGGTCCAAAATGCCTTGTGCTGCGGATACTCTTTCTGTATACGACTGAGATTGCTGTCAGTCATGTAGCAGGGAAATACATGTACCGGAATATTCTGTTGTCCGTTGTTACGGGCTTCTACGGCCAAGACATAGATTTCTTGGATAAAGTCATCGGTCATGGCTAGGCAACCTATGGAAGCGCAGGCGCCGTGGATGTAAATATCTCCACCCGGCTTTTTCTTATCGCTCAATACCTTATCTGAAGCATTGGGGTAATTAAGTCCAAGCGAAAGGTGAAAAGAGCTCACCGGATTAAATCGACGTTCTTCTATGTGGTAGAAACCTTCCGGTACCTGTAAATCACCTTCTTTTCGTTTTGGTCCGAGGTCGCCGGAGGCTGAACAGATAGCGTAAGTCTTAATAAGTTTCCACTCTTCCTTTTTAAGCGATGAGCCCCAAAGCTCCAACTTCTTTTCTTCTTTCAAAGCGCGAAGGAAAATGCGCAGGTCATCTGCTTTTAAGCCTTGTTTGCTCAGCAAGTCGCTAACGGCCTTTTCCTTGCTTTCGTAGGCTTTCTTGACCCGCGCATTCTTTTTATGCTCGGTTTTGAAACCATTGCCTAAGATGGTGATGCCGGTAAGGAGAACGATTGCCCATTGCATAGGGAGGAAACGGAGGGGTGGGATTGTTTATTGTTAGATGTTGAATGTAGGACCGGCTATTCTAATCCCGTTTTATCAAACAACATTCAACCGCTTTTCACAAAGTGAAAAGCTCACCCTTTCTTTCGCACCATCTCCCAGTAGCGCTTGTGCACGATGAGCATACCGAAGGATTCGCCGTCTTCTTTGTTGAGGTGCTTGTGGTGCATCTTGTGGGCGCGGCGGATAGCGCGGACATAAGTATTGTCCCAGTTTCGGAACCATTTAAAACGTTGGTGAATGATCACGTCGTGGACTAAGAAATACGCAAAGCCGTAGAGCAAAATGCCCAAACCTACATACAGGCGCCAGTCGTTGCCGGCCATCATACCAAACATGATAAACAGCCAGCTGGGCACGGCGAAGATGAGGAAGAAAAAGTCGTTGCGTTCAAAGAATCCCGGACTGCCTTGGTGGTGGTCGCGGTGTACATGCCACATCAGTCCATGCATCACATATTTATGCGTGAACCACGCCATAAACTCCATAAACCAGAAGGTTCCAAAGACCAATGCTAAGGCAATCCAGGTATTCATTCTATTTGATCAAAGAAGTCAATTCCTCTGACAATGGCTTCACTTTAGAAGGGAAGTATTTCAAAAGTTTTCCTTCCGGGTTGATGAGAAACTTATTGAAGTTCCACGCCACTTCGTAGTCGCCTAGGCCGTTTTTCGCTTGGCTGGTTAAGAAGCTGTAAATCGGGTGCTGATTTTCCCCTTTTACTTCAATCTTTTCGCTCAAAGGAAAAGTAACACCGTAGTTCTTTTTGCAGAAGCTGGCAATTTCATCAGCCGTACCGGATTCTTGTCCGCCAAACTGATTGCATGGAAATCCTACAATCACCAGTTTGTCTTTGTATTGCTGATACAATGCTTCCAAGCCTTCGTACTGCGGGGTATAACCGCATTCAGATGCCACGTTCACGCAGAGCACATACTTGCCTTTGAAATCCGACATACGTAACGTGTCTTTTCCGGATAGCGAGAGGACGGTATAGTCGTGAAAATTGTTGCTGCCTTCCATTTTTTCGGTTTTAGAAAGTTCTTCCTCGCTGAGGCCTTTTTCAGAAGCCTGAGCAGATTCTTGACAATTGCTGAACAGCATCATTGCTGCAGCGATTAAACTCAAATTCAGAGCGTATTTTATCATAAGTATCGTTTCAACGTTTTCAAGAGAAATTGGTTCATTGCATTAAACGCAACAAAGTAAAAAACAGGTACAAACCTAAATATACTTGCACAGAAAGGGGGTTTTCCCATCGCTTACAAAATGCTTCGCTCAAGCTAAAAACGAGCAAAGATACCCCAAACCAGCCGATGTAGTTTTGCACCGGAATCTGCAAGCCAGACCAAATCCAGAAGTTCAGTTCTTGGGCTACCGGCTCAATTTGCAGATCCAAAACTACCATCAAAATAGAAGCAAACAAGACTCTGAGGGCAGGTTGTTTAAAGACTCTACCGGCAATGTCTCTGCTACAATACGCAAGGATTACCCAATTCACACCAATAATCAAGGGGATTTCATCCAGCTTCCACCCCAAGACGGGCCCGTAAATGTAGCGCCCAAAGATGAGCTCTGTGTGCACGCCCACCCATTCTGCCGTGAAACCGATGAGGTAGGTCATGAGTACCCAAATGCCGAAGCTCTTCTGGAAATTGGGATGTTTCGATAAAAGTATGGCGAGGTTTACCAAGAGAAATCCGGGCACCATCGCTAGAAAAAGGTTTTTAGTTGCTGTAAACTGTAACCCGGCAACGCCCACAGCGTATAGGATAAAAAGTACCGCGGTGAGTAGCGTAACGGATAGAGTAAGTTTACCTTTCATGAAGCAAGTCTCTCGGCTGAACAAAGCGCCGAAGCAATTGTTCAGGGTTAAAGCTTCTACAAAGGAAGCAAATGAATTTATTTTTGTTGCGATGAGTGAAGAGAAAGAAGAATCGTATACCGGAGAAGCAGCCTTTGCACCACTGCCCCTGCATGTGGCTTCGGCCCAAATTAAACCAATCGATAAAGGTAAGCTGAAAGCCACGGCCTATGAAGCCATGCGCCACCATGCCGACCAGCAAATCAGCATGCTCAGAAAACAAGCGGAACTGCTTATGCAGCAGGCTCGGGAGATTGAATCGAGGGTAGAAATTTCCCGACAGATTTACGAAGCCGACATGCGTTTTGTTCCACAAGTTGGATTAAGCTACTACCTTTACGAGCACGAAGGCCTTCGTAAATTGTCGCTCATCGCACCGAGTGAATGGGGCAGGAGCAAGGCTTTTGACCGATACATCGCCACGGTGAGGCTGATGGCCGACAAAACCTGGGAGGTGCTTGAAAAATCAGATGACCTATGAATAAATGGCTACTGCTTCTTTTACTTTCTGCTTTTGGCATCGGGGAGTCTATAGCGAAAGACTACCTGGTGGTGTACAAGCCCGGAAAGAAGCAGCGCTATTACTATTTCGTTGGAGATCAAATTAATATTCGTCCGCAACGCAATTTCCCCTTGCGCAGCGGTAGCATCTATGCTTTTACTGATTCAGCCTTGTATTTCAGTGTTGACGACAGCATTCTCTATTCTTCTATCGATTATATCCAAATCCGCGAGCGGGCCGAATTTTTCCCTAAACAACTTTGGGCCATCAATCTTTTCAGTACCGGTCTGGCTACTGCGGCCATAGAAGCGAGCTACCTTTCTTCTACAGGAGCCTTTTCGCCCTTCGTAGGAGCCTCCGTAGGAGTCACAGCCGTGGTTACCCTGCTTCCCATTGTGGTCAATACGACCTTGCGCTTAGTTAGGCGAACCCGCTGCTATATTGGTCCCGATGAGTTTAAAATTGGCGTCGTCAGTTTACCGGGTTAAATGCTTCCCGGCCTTTTCGCTAGTTTTGCAGCATGATTGGCTATTTCCCGGATGATACCATTGCCGCTTTGGCCACGCCCTCAGGTGTTGGAGCGATAGGCGTGATACGCGTAAGCGGCCCGAAAACCTTTGAGGTACTCGACCACGTTTTCCGGGGAAAGAAGCTGAGCGAAGTCCCGTCGCATACCGTGCATCTGGGCCGAATCAAAGACGGTGAACAAGAACTTGATGAGGTTTTAGTAGCTGTGTTTCACAATCCAAAATCCTATACCGGACAGGATGTGGCCGAGATTTCCTGTCACGGCTCCAGTTTTATCCAAGAACGTATTTTAGAGTTGTTAGGGAAGCAGGGCATCCGCTTGGCCTCCCCGGGTGAGTTTACGCTCAGGGCTTTCTTGAACGGCAAGATGGACCTCTCTCAAGCAGAGGCGGTAGCCGATATGATCGCAGCCGACTCAGCCGGAGCCTTAAAAACAGCCCTTTACCAGATGAAGGGGGGCTTCTCCAAAGAGATTAGTGTATTGCGTCAGGAATTGATTGATTTTGCCTCTTTGGTGGAGTTGGAATTGGATTTTTCAGAAGAGGACGTAGAGTTTGCCGATAGAGATCAGCTAGCGAACCTCATACTCAAGATTCTGGCTGCGGTCAATCGATTGATTGAATCCTTCCGCTACGGCAACGTGATGAAGAACGGCTATGCCACCGTGATTGCCGGTAAACCGAACGCGGGTAAGTCGACTTTGCTCAATGCTTTGTTGAACGAAGAAAGAGCGATAGTAAGTGAGATTGCCGGAACCACGCGCGATACCGTGGAAGAAGCCATTCAGCTCAAAGGTATTCTGTTTCGCTTTATTGATACCGCGGGCATCCGCCACGATGCAGAGTCGGAGATTGAGAAGATTGGCATAGCGAGGGCTTTAGAGAAGATGAAAAGCGCCGCTGTAGTGATTTACCTCTTCGATGCGCGGGAGATGTGTTTGGAGGAGGTGGAAGCCGAAACCCAAGCTTTTGATACAGGACAAGCAGAGATTCTATTGGTAGCGAATAAGGTAGATGGCCTGAGCGATGAGCAAAAGAAAGCTTTAAAAGCCAGACCGGAGATTTTACAGGTATCGGCCAAAAACAAAGACATCGACAGCCTGATAGCAGCCTTAAGCAAACTAGCGAACGAAGTCAACCTCGGCGCATCCGGCGCCACGGTGAGCAATGTGCGTCATCTGGAAGCTTTGCGTGAAACCAAAGACGCATTAGAAGCAGCCTATACCGGACTCAACAGCGGCCTCACCGGCGATCTCCTTGCGGAAGACATCCGCAGAGCCATCCACTACCTCGGCGACATCACCGGAGAAATCAGCACCGACGACCTCCTCGGAAATATTTTTGGGAAGTTTTGTATTGGGAAGTAGTATTGTAATTGGCTCGGTATAAATAGTTGATTGAGTTATATGAAAATGAATCAGGATATACGGTGGCATCAGCGATTCTCAAATTATAAACGCGCATTACTTAAACTTAATAGGGCTATTGATATCATTCGAGAAAACAGAGCTGATAATGAAGAACCAAGTATAGAAGATTTAGAAGATACGAAGGATATTGATGAAATTCTAAAAGAAGGATTAGTTCAACGTTTTGAATATACCTATGAACTCGCATGGAACGTAATGAAGGATTATGCAGAGTACCAAGGTAATAATGCTATTTCCGGTTCTCGCGATGCAACGCGTGAAGCGTTTAAGATGGGTTTGATTACGAAAGCTGAAGATTGGATGGACATGTTGGCCAGTCGCAAGTTGACAACCCATACGTACAATAGTGAAGTTGTAGAGGAGATTTATAAAAAAATTGTTAATACCTATCACCGCTTATTTCTGGATTTTGAATATAAAATGGAGAGCCTGCGATCTGGGGAGCAACTTGATGCCTTTATTAAAGACGAATGAAGTACGGGTTAAACGAGATAGATATCGCGCGAATCAATGAAACGTTTGCCAACTTCCCAGCCATTGAACAAGCGGTAATTTTTGGCTCCCGAGCCAAAGGTAATTATAAGCCGGCCTCAGATATTGATATTACGCTCAAAGGAAAACAGCTTAATGTACATACGCTCAATCAAGTTTCCAGGCAGTTAGATGATTTGCTTTTGCCCTATACTTTTGATCTGTCCATCTTTTGTCACATTAACAATGTTGATTTGATTGATCATATTGAGAGAGTAGGTCAAGTCTTCTATAGTCGGCCATAATTTAGGTGAAGCTACTAGCGGTGAATTCGGATTCCCAAAACAGGTTAGATCAAGGAGCATCGATGACCTCCTAGGAACTATTTTTAGGAAGTTTTGTATTGGGAAGTAAACAAAGCTTCACTCGAATTCAGTTTGCAACAATTACCAAAGCTTTAAAATCCTATTGCTGGGATTTTTAAAAGAATTCAGTAACGACAGGTCTTTCCGCTCGCTGAAAAATTGTGTCCTTTCCACTTTTGCACTTCATTCATAGATTTATCCCGCCGCCGGGATAATAGGTAGTGACTTAAATTTTTTAAGTCATGAAGAAGATAGCTTCAATTTTGGTTTATGAACCAGGTAAGAAAATTCAAGTCTGTAATCTAGGGAAATGGGAACGCAGGTTGGTTAGAAGGGAACAGCTCTTTGCTTGGGTCTGGAAATTTTTAAAACTGGGAATAGGACTGGTGATGTTTTCAAGATATTTAGGGTTGCTTTGAAATTAGGAATATCGTTTTTCCAATTAGCTATGAAGAGATGAATTTTCGGAAGAAGGGGAGATTTGGAATAGATTGGCTGAAGTTGGTGAATAATTGAATATAGCAAATGCGGCTAGGTAATAGTTGATCTCATTTTAGGCTATTCATTGTTAGACTAATTAATACTTATCTTTAAACACATAATAAAGATGAAAGACGTTGTATATCTTTTTGGAGCCGGCGCAAGTTATGGAGCTGGGATAAATGAGAGAGTGCTTCCAATACTTACGGAATTGGGAGAGCGAATTAATGGAATCGCCTACTCTTTGGAAAAGAATCATTGGCTGGTAAACAAGTGTGGGAGGGCGAAAGTTGATATTGGGGTTTTGATTAATGAGTTGAGGTTGATATCAAAAGAAACTGGCAGACATTCCAGTATTGACACGATTGCAAGAAAATACTTTCTCCAGGGAGATATGAATTCATATCAGAAAATTAAGGCGCTGATCAATTTTATTTTCTGTTATATGGAGTTGGAAAAGCGCGAATATTCTATAGATAAGCGTTATGATAGTTTTTTCGCTACAATTCTTGATTCCAGCCTAAAGTTGCCTTCAAATTGTATCATGTTATCTTGGAATTATGATATTCAGGTGGAGCGGGCTTATGCACAGTATAAAAAGACGGGTAATCTTTCTGAAGCTAGAGTCCATCTAAATTATCGATCTGGCAATTTTGTTGCGAACGCCCATAAAATTGAGGCCGATCCATTCATCTTAAAATTGAATGGAACATGTGGAATCCTTGAAAATGATAACCTAATGGATTTTACGAGTGATTTTGCAGAGTACAATTATGAAGAGGTGCTTTTTAAATTAGTCTCGAAATGGAATCTTCCTCTTAACCGAAATCCAATTAAATACGCATGGGAGTTAGATCCTGAGAATGAAGAAATACGGAAGATTATAACCCGAGTCCTTAAAGCAGATACTTTGGTTGTGGTTGGATATTCTTTTCCCTATTTCAACAGAGTGATCGATAAGATTTTGTTTGGGTCCTATAACTTTACGAAAGTTATTGTGATGGCCCCCAATGCTGAAGAAATTCTTGAGACATTCGAGGCGTTTGCTCCCGTGAATGCCAAATATCCGAATGGCGAAAATTATTTTAATCGTCGTGCCATGAAGAATGTCAATTCCTTTTTTATACCGGATACTTTCATGATTTCAGACGATGAATTAGAAAAGTACCACTCAAGTCCTTTAGGAGGCTTTCTGGCCTAATGAACTGTTTACATTCTGAAAGGGAGTTCATCAACCGAAGTGTGTAGTTGTTTCCACCACAAATTTGCATACCCGCAACTTGAATCTTAAATGTTCATGACTTTGGAATATATTCTTTTTCAGATCAATGAATAACAGTATTTTAGCAATGTGCCCCAAGTTGCCTGAGAGTTTTATATTGGAGGCTACCAGCCCGCACAAAAGTGGCTGAAAGACCGCAAAGGAAGAGAACTGAGCTTTGAAGATATACAGCACTACCAGAAAATTATAGTGGCCTTAACTGAAACGGATAGATTGATGAAGGAGGTTGATAAGGTTGGATTTGAATAGCAAAGTAAAAAAGGTTTCGCAATACAGTTATTAGGTTCTTTAAGCAAAATTCACGTCAAAATGAATACTAAAATTGAAGCTCTGATTCCAATTCTAAGTGAAACCCTCCTTAAGATGGAGGGATTGAAGTTAAAAGAAGAGGACAAACAAAAGGCCAGTGAAATTGGACCTTTGAATATTTTCTTCATTGATATGCTAATTCGATTCAAGGAAAATCTACAGGCGATCTTGATATTACTTGATAAATCAGAAGCTGTGAAATACACTGAGATCGACTACCCAATTGGCCTGATTGTCAGATCAGCCTTGGTAGATAGCTTGAGATGTTTTTATGTGATTGCAAAGCTGGATGAAGAATTTGATGGAGTGAATGGATATAAAGATCTAGAACGTCAAAAAGCAATTAAGATATTTTTTAACAAAGATCAATTACCTAGACATGAGAAGGAAATGACAAAGCTATGTGACCTTACAAAAGGCAAAGATGATGCGGATGAACAGAAACTTCACGCTTTGTACACGGAATATTTAGTGGCTTTTCGAAGTGCTTTCAGTGAGGAGCTGAATGAAATTGAGAATCAAAAAGAATTGAAAAGTAAAACTACTTGGGGGATGATTGATTTCATAGTAAAAAATGATCGTTACAGTATAGATGGTTATTGGTTATATAATTATTGGATAACCTATAGTACCTACGAGCATTATGGGGCAATTACTTCAAGACTTCATTTGAATAATGAATTTGAAAAAGACAAGACTGAAAATTTGCTCCATGCTCTTTCATACGTTTTTCATGGAATGCAATATTTGTTTGCTTTAAAACAATATAAAGAGGCGCAGGAATTTATTGAAGAGAAGAATGCTCGAATTGCAAATATTATTAATCAGATGTGAATTTGATTGAGGAAGACTTTTAATATTCATTTCCACATAATTTGTACCCCATTTGTACCCCGCATCAATGTAATCCTTATAAACAGGCAATAGTTACTTTCTGTATCGGAAAATAACCCCGCGAATCTAATGCGCTGCTTTAAAGGCCCTGGACTTAAGCTCACACTCAGTATTGGAAATACCGTATTTTTTCGCAACAGCCTTCCAGTTACTTACTGCTTCCGTAACTTCACTTATAATTTGATGAGCCTCTTCTTCATCTAATCTAAAATAGTTTCTGACCTCCAAGGCCAAGTCGAAATCCAAAGTGTTATCGCTTTCTGAGATGTTCAAACTCAGTCCAGTCCCGGTTTCAACCGGGTTAATATCATAAGCCGGCGAAAGCACCCAGCCTTCCGGATGAAGAATAAAACCATGATTACGCAAATGATCATCGGTATTTGATACACTGATGCTGAAAACAATTCTGCGCCAAAGCTCTTTTAAATCATTTTTCACATTTCTTCCGTGGCTCGTTAAGAAATCAACAATATCAAGGTAACTGGCTCCATCTTGTCCATCAGCAAAACCAAGCATGGTCATGGCCGAGGCGAAATGAATTCTTTGTCCATCCGATGAACGATCAAAGCGTTTAGTTAAAAAGGTGTGATGCTTGCTCGAAAACTGTTGTGCTCTGCATTCTACCATATTTATTCCGGCAGCTTTCGCCAACTCATAGGTTACCATTTCCCAGGCGCCAACATCAAAATGATCGTTTCCACTTGGAAATTTTGCAATCCATGGATGGCCTTGCACATCCACAATACTTGCTTTTGGTCTGGCACCACCCAATGAACTACCCGGAGCTACTAACATTCCCAGCCACTTAAGGTAATCGGGATCATCCATCACATTCTCATCTTCCAACCTTAAACTGACTTGTTCCAATTCCCGAATAGATGTCCAAGGCGGGGCAGCCATTTCATGGTTGTTATCTAAAAAGGGTCCTTCTTCAGATAATTTGAAACGGAGTCCACCCATCCGATGACCGTCATATACGCCCAGTAAATAATCTGTTTCATAAAGATGGCTCTCTCTCCTTCCTTCCTTTCTTGCTAATGCCGCCTCCCGTCTGCGCATCAGAATTCTGCCCCATCGATCAGGCGATGAATCCAGAAAGGCACCAAAATTTCCTTTATCATCCTTCAGAAAGTGAAGGCCTGAATACAAGTCCAATTCAGGGTCTAAAAATTGGGCAAATCCTCTTTGTATCCATTCTTCATCATATTCAAATGAAAAAATCTCCTTACTACGTAATAGCTCGGAATGAAGCACTCCCATGAGTCTTGGACCGTTTGCTTCTTTCCAATCAGCATAAACGTATATCTCTCTCGGTGCGCTTTTTTTACTCATGATGGCTTATTTCTTTTGGGCGCGCGTTTACCGGTTTCTAGGTTTGCGTCTTGTAATTTTCTACCTAATTCATCATCCTTGGCCACATTTGAAAAATCCTGTTCCAAGCCCAGCACTTTCAAAACATTCAAGTACTGACCAATCCCAACACCGGGGTGCCCCTGTTCAATCTTCACTAAAGTAGTTCGTCCCATTCCGGCTCGCTCCGCAACTTGGGTGGTACTCAATTTTCTTCTGAGTCGCGCCAAGCGTATATTCTCACCAAGCTCTTCCAATATGCGTTGAATTCTTGGTAGTAAAGTTGGTGTTTTGTTTGCCATAATGTATCATTATATAAACAAATATAGCTATAATTATCTGTTTAAACACACATTATAAAATGACTAACTTTACCAATCATCGTAAAGGCGGCCTAACTTTTAGAAGATTCAGGTTTGGTATGGGTCTCTTTCCTAGACCACTAATCCCATGAAGGCTCGAATTGATGCTTGGAATTTATTGAAACGGTGGTAGGGTATCAGGAAGTCAACGAAAAGCCTTTTTAGCTTGAATAGGAAGCGATGTTATCATCACTCACGTACCTGCCTGATTTTTTGCCTACCAACCCAATCGTATTTCATTTCGTTTGAAATTCAAACAGGGACTTTGTCCGTTTTTTTTCTTAATTTGAAACCTATGAAGAAACTCCTACTTCTCTTTTGTCTTTTGCAAGTCGTTCCGCAATCACTAAATGCCCAATTTATCCGCATTATAGACCAATACATTGTACCATTTGATCCACAATCGGGAGATAGTGTCTTTGTTCAATTAAAGACACGATACGCTTCTTCGTACGAAAGCTTTGGATATGAAGTGGAGCGTATAGGGGATAGTTTTTCCATCTCCCAATGTGTCTATTTGGGTCCATTAACTGTTGTTATGACCCATGATACTTTGCTGTTTTTAGATGTGCTCGATACAGGAGAATATGCTGTATGCTACACCGTAAATCGATCGAACAGCCTGGATAGTTGTACCTATGAGAACCCGGTAGATTCTAGCGTTCACTTTCAAATCGGGCTGGCAACCGGGGTGAAGTCGGAACAAGACCTAAGGTTCCAAATCTACCCAAACCCCTCTAGCGGAATTGTTCACTTAGCTTACCCGCCGGAAAGTACGGAGCCTATTCAGTTCTCGGTTTATTCCATGGATGGAAAGCAGGTATTCGGTTCTGCCTTAACAGCTAATTCAAAAGGTCATTCGGAAATTGATTTGTCTGTGCTAGCGAAAGGTATGTACGTGCTGATGCTGCAATCAGGATCGGAAACGAGGCGAGTGAGGGTGTTTATGGACTAATTCCCGGCGAATTGCTGGAAGAGCATCATCAATCCATTCTCTATAAAAGCCATTTCGAAATGCGCAGAATTTGACATTCTTGAGACCCGGATTTCAGCCAAGCTTTTCTATCTTGACACCTGAACCAAGCCCTGAAACTATGTTAGACGATGACCTGACCAGCTATAAAAAACTACCACTTTACCAGAAGGCCGAGGAAATATTTGAGGTGGTTAAACAGATTGCCGAGCTTATTCCGGAAGATGATGACGCCCTGCAAATCACCAAAGAGCATATCTTATCTGATTCCATGATGATTATGGCGAAAATTGCCGGGGCAGAGGCTGGAGAACTGTATGATATAAAGATGGAGAATGCCGCCATAATTCGGAAATCAGCGCGCGATTTAAAAGTGCAATACCACAGCCTAGCGATGTTCGGGTTTGAAGAAGTGGAGTACTTTCACATTGTGCGTAATCTGATTGAAGAATTCCGACTTTTGTTTATTGATTGGGTGGCAGCATTCGATAAGGAAGACTATGTTATTGACCGCTGGGGACTTTTCAATCCGCCGGGTGTTGGTCCCTTCGACAAAGACCCGGATGAAGACATTCCTTTTGACCCCGAGGATGAATTTTAAGCGAAAGCAACTTTCGGTGAAGTGAAAATTCCTTCTGAAATACGCTTAAAAGTGGCTAATCATAAGCTTGACCTTGTTTGTGGCTCAAATAGTTTAAAAATGAGGCTCAATTTGAGCTATATTTGAGCTTAAAGTTCGATTAAATTGAGCTACAAATGAAGGCAGTTGAAGAAAAAGTAGTGGCATTTTTAGCCGATTCACCCGCAAGCTCGTCAAAGGATATTCACCTGAATGCCTTGCCGGAGTTGAGTTATGCCACGGTAAAAAGAATACTTAACGGACTCTTGGCTCAACATTTTATTCTAGCCGAGGGAAATGGAAAAGGCACGAAGTATAGCCTCTCGGAGTCGTTTCGTCTGCTGAAGCCAATCAACGTAGATCAGTACTTTGAAAAGGAAATTGATGAGCGAAGGATTTTTAAAACATTCAATTTCAATCTTCTGAATGATCATTTACTGGACCTGGCCTTATTCAATGCGGAAGAAATGGACCATTTGGCCCGACTTCAAGGTGTTTTTCAACACAATACCGAAAAATTAAGCCACACACAGTATGCGAAAGAATTGGAGCGATTAGCCATTGATTTAAGTTGGAAGTCTTCTCAAATGGAAGGTAATACCTATTCCTTGTTGGAAACCGAATTGTTACTGAGGGAACAACAAACGGCTTCTGGAAAAACCAAGGATGAGGCTACGATGTTGCTGAACCACAAAAAAGCAATCGATTTCGTTATAGCCCATACAGATTATTTGCAGCCTCTAAGGCTAGATCGAATTGAAGACATTCACAGTTTATTGATGTTGGACCTAGGCGTTAATCGAAACCTGCGAAACCACAGGGTGGGCATTTCAGGCACGAATTACACGCCCCTAGATAATCAGTTCCAAATAAAGGAGGCTCTAGAACAAATGTGCGAACTGGTTAATGCGAAAGAAAATGTATTTGAAAAAGCCTTGCTTGTTCTTCTCTTGATCTCCTATATCCAGCCCTTTGAAGATGGAAATAAAAGGACAGCTCGAATAGTAAGCAATTCAATTCTTTTGCATCATCGGCATTGTCCAATTTCTTTCAGAACGGTCGATTCAATAGAATACAAAAAGGCCATGCTCATCTTTTACGAACAGAACAATGTGTCGGCATTCAAAGAGCTCTTCATAGCACAGTTTGAATTTGCAGTGAACACGTATTTCTGAGTGCAGAGAAAAAATGGCGAACATCTAAGAGTTGCTTGTGCGAGATGAACAAGTGCAACACGACAATTTGGCGATGTTCGGGTTTGAAGAAGCGAAGTACTTTCACATTGTGCGTAATCTGATTGAAGAATTCCGACTCTTGTTTATTGATTGGGTGGCAGCATTCGATAAGGAAGACTATGTTATTGACCGCTGGGGACTTTTCAATCCGCCGGGTGTTGGTCCCTTCGACAAAGTCCCGGATGAGGACATTCCTTTTGACCCCGAGGATGAGTTTTAAACCCCAATTCAAAAAGGAAGAAAATGGAGTGTATACAGGAAGGATAAGAAGACGACGGTTACAATTTATTGGAAGGCTCCCTGACTGTCCAATCTGCTAGAATTCGAGTATTTCCATGAAAACACGGAAGCCGGTCATGGGGTTAGAACTTGCATAGTGTCCTATGGCCGAATTGCTGATTTCAAACTGGTTGGAATCCCATGAACCACCGCGGCCTTCACCTTTGGTCTGGGTCATCTCTGCCGCATTTCCTGCCATTTGATACAATTCATACTTATTAGGGTAATAGCCTTTACCTGCATACAGGAAATGAACGGCATCTGCTGCTCGACTGATGCTTCTATCGTTATTGGGGTAAAGGTAAGTGATCATTCCTGAATCGTTTCGGTCAAGGTACTGTTCTTCGAGCGGACAAAAATTCGCTAGGTAAGCGCCACGACTGTTTCTCAAAAAAGGACCTCCCCATGGGTAGAGGGATCCATTCCGCCCTCCATTTGCAGCCATTTCCCATTCCACGTGACTCGGTAAACGGAATACTACCTTTTTATACGGTTTGTCTTCCCATGCTTCGTACTTTTTCGTGAGCCAAGAACAATAGGCTTGTGCGGCTTCATAACTAATATTGACCACCGGATGTTCAGGAAAAAGACCGGGCACACCTTGCTGCTGAACGAAAGCATAACGGGTATAGTTTTGCCAGTTTTCAGATTGGATGCGGAATTCCGGATTGGGATTTTCCACTAAAAACTGCTGGTATGCGTAATTGCTCAATTCTGTATGCTGAGCGAAAAGGCTATCGTTTATCGCTAGAAATTCTTTTTTGAAGGCCTTTTTAGCGAATGCAAATGGCAATACCGCTTGGGCCTTAAATCGCACTATTTCTACCACATAGCGAAAACCTGTTTCACAATTGGCGCTGGAATCCCCATCGTAATAACCCGGCTGGTCGATGCGTGCGCGGTGCGGACCTTGGTTCCAGCTTCCGCCTTTCGTTTTGCCTGACTCTTCAATCCATTCTGCTACATTTCCACTCATATTCCACAAGCCTGCCTCGTTGGGCCAGTACGATTTAACCGGGGTGGTAGTCATGCCGTTATCATTTAATTTGTTACTGACAGCCGGCAAATCCAAACGTGCATTTAATCGAATACACGTTGGGCAGTTTTTATCCTCAAGTCTTCGCGGACTTTGTCCATTCCACGGATAGATAGCATCCTGACTTAATCCGATTCGAGCAGCGTCCATCCACTCTTTTTCTGAAGGCAAGCGCACAATGACAGAATCGATATCGGTTTTAATGGATTTCAGGTATTCATTCAGCCGACGCTGTTTCCACTGGCAATAGCGTCGTGCCTGAGCTTGCGAAACATTCACCAGCGGGTAGTCTTTATAGGCCTGATGGGAGAAATAGTATTTAACCAAAGGCTCATTGTAGGCTAGTATTTTAGTCCAAGCCTGGGTATCCGGTAGGGCCTCTTTTAATGTGGTGCTGTCGGCATGAACCCTAAGCCAATTCAAGTATTCAGCGTATTCTCCATTACTGGTTTCCGTTTCAGCCATGTACAGGTATGGATACTGAACGTAGCGTAGTCCGAGCTTCTTGAGTTCTTTGATCTTTTCCGGGTTTTGCCCGCGGCTGGGCGCAAAAATAAAAAGTAAAATGAGGCTATAAAGAATGCGGTTCATGGATGCTTAACGTGGAATGTTCTAGGCTATTACTTAAGCCAAAGCTAAAAAATGGAATTTCGGCTTTTTATCAACGAATTAAATCAGCGCTGCTCGAATTGTCAAATTGTAAATCAATCAAACAATCCTACTTCCATCAGTCCAACCAGCCACCGCGTGGCCTATGCTTTCTTCACAAACTCACTCTTCAGTCCCATGGCCCCGAAGCCGTCAATTTTGCAATCGATGTTGTGTTCACCGCTGCTAAGGCGAATGTTTTTCACCTTGGTGCCGGCCTTCACGGGTTTCGGAGCGCCTTTTACCGGTAGGTCTTTGATGACGATTACCGAGTCGCCGTCTTGCAATACATTGCCGTTGGAGTCCAATACCACCTCAGCATCGCTAATCGAGGCTTCTTCAACAGGCTTTTCGCTTGGATTCCACTCATGACCGCAATCGGGACAAACCTGTTTGTTGCCATCCGGGTAGGTGTATTCGTACTGGCATTGTGGGCAGTTGAGTTGATCAGACATAAGCGAGTTCTTAACGAAACAAAGGTAAAGCTTGACACGTCAAGACTAATTCTAAACAAGAGGGGGTAGGGCGGAGGGCAAAGGGCGGAGGGCAAAGGGCAGAGGGCAAAGGGCAGAGGGCGTAGGGGCATGGTGAGTTTCGGGTTGGGTGAAATAGCAGAGGGCGAGGGGCGCAGAGCCAAGGGCATAGCGAGTTTCGGGTTGGCGGGTTTCGAGTTGCGGGAATTGGTGAAAGGCACATGGCGTGGGGCTTAGAGCATGGAGCAGAGAGCGAATTAGCGGTCTTATGGAGAGGCGCAAAATCTTGCTCCATTCTTATAGGAAGCCTTCGATGGATTGAACGGTGGAGAATATGCAGTTAACTTCAAATATCTGTTTGTCCGCCATTTAAACCGCTGCGTGCTCCAGAGTTAAACAGTTTGCACAACGCCTTCTCAAAGAGGGGCGCAAAATTTTGCGCCCCTCTTTGAGCATTCCAACGCCCTAGTCATGGTCCATGGACTAACTCTGAAGATTCCACCCTTGCCTTAACATCCAATTCCTAGAATTTTCCGTAATTGCTTTAGAATGAATCGTTCAAGCAACATAGAGATTAAATTAGACTGGAGTGAAATGGACCTGTACGGGCACATCAACAATGTGTCGTATTTCAAATATGTTCAGGCTGCTCGCGTTAATTTTTGGGAATTAATCGGACTGAATGAGCTGCACCGAGATCAGGGAATCGGTCCGATCTTGATCAGAACGGCGTGCGATTTCCGCAGGCCTTTGCGTTTCCCGGATACCATTCGCGTGGAAACCCAAGTAAGCAATTTGGGCATGCACAGCTTCACGTTGGTGCACGATATTTATGCCGGCTCAGGTGCTTTGGCTGCTGAAGCAGAAGATGTAATCCTCATTTACAACTACAATGAACATCAGAAATGGCCGGTGCCGCCTGAGGTATTGGAACAACTTACTAGCGTGAGGGTCTAGGCGCTTTATGCCGATTTTTTAATTCGCAAATACTAACTTGGTGCCATGTCCAATACAGACCTCATCATTGAAGAACGAGCCCGTGATATAGGCGATTTTTTAGTTGGCCGACTTCTACCATTTCGCAAGAAGCGTATGGTGGGTCCCTTTATCTATATAGATCACATGGGACCGGTTACCTTGCAAGGCAAATACGCCGACATCGACCAACACCCGCATATCGGTTTGTCTACACTCACCTTTCTCCTAGAAGGCGAGATGGTGCACGAAGACAGTATAGGCAGTAAACAAAAGATTGCGCCGGGAGCAGTGAATTGGATGACAGCCGGACGAGGTGTTAGCCATACCGAAAGAACCCCTGCGGAACTCCGAACAGGTGCACCGCTCACCATGCACGGCTACCAGATTTGGGTAGCGCTTCCTAAAGAAAAAGAAGACATGGAGCCGCAATTCCACCACATTGAAGCCCACGAACTTCCCAGTTGGAAAGAGGGGGATTTAGCGTTTAGACTGGTTGCGGGAAAGGCCTATGGCAGACAATCGCCTGTGCCGGTGCACTCCGATTTGTTCATGGTGGAAATCAAAAGCGAAGCCGGTGCGCTCTTGGAAACCGGAGATAACCTTTTTGGCGAAATAGGCATTTGTATCGTAAGTGGATCCATCGAAGCGTGCGAGCACCACGTGGAAGAAGGCAATATGCTGGTAGCGAAAGCCCAAGACTCTTGCAACCTCACCCTTAATCCCAATACACATATCCTGATTTTCGGTGGAACACCATTCCCTGAAGAGCGCTACATAGATTGGAACTTTGTATCGAGCGATAAAGCAAAAATCGAGGCGGCCAAAGCAGCTTGGAAAGAGAAAAGCTTCCCCATGATGGCGGATGACCAGTCGTATATTCCGTATCCGGATTTCCGTCGCTAAGGTCTCTAGACTCCACAAAGATTTTTTTCCATACCATCAAGCCGGCGGGTGTTTTCAAGGCTATTTCGCTCAAGAAAAAATGGCCTCGTATAAAACGATGGCCTCTTGTATCTATTTGCGTTACGTTTCACTTATTAGGCATTCATCTCACTTTAAATATTCTCGGAGAAATGGGTACCTTGAACTTGTGCGCATAAAAGTTGGGTTTCGACCTGCTGCCGAAATAGGTGCTTGAAAACCCAAATTTGGAAGCAGGGAAGCCACATAGTGGATGCTCATATTTATTTAATACAAAGAATTTCCATTTTGGCGTAAGTTTGCTTCACTTATTCAGTTCCATTGAATGAGCTAAAGGGGTATAAAAGTTCATGAGAGTTGTAGTTACCGGAGCAAGTTCGGGCATAGGAAGAGCCATGCTTGATCAGCTGCTCAATTCAGGCCATGAGGTGATTGCCTTGGTGCGTTCACCGGAGAAGTTATCCGATTTGGATTTCAAATTCAGTAAGATGCTGAGCGTTTTGCAGGCCGACTTGGCTAACTTAGATCAAGTAAAGCTGGCCGCTGAACAGGTTAAATTAAAATGGGATTACATCGACCTCTTGATCAACAACGCCGGCACCTATGAAGCGGAGTATCAACAAACCCAAACCGGAGAGGAGCGAACCTTTACTGTGAACTACCTGTCTCACGCGTTGCTCACCTATGAATTATATCCTTTGTTGAATCAGTTTACGTCTAAGATCATCAATTTGAGTTCGGAAGCGCATCGCTTAGCCCAATTTACTTTACCAAATCAAAATCAATCGAAGTATAGTGGGATTCAGGCCTACGCAGCTTCCAAGCTCTTCAATATTCTATTTACCGCAGCCTGTAATACCCATTGGGCTGAATCCGGAATTAAAAGCTTTTCAGTGCATCCGGGCGTCGTTGCGTCTTCATTTGCCATGCAGAGACAAGACTGGCTTAGCTCCGCTTACAAGCTAATCAGACCGTTTTTGAAATCGAGCAAACAATCCAGCAACGAAGTATTGAAATTGATGGATATCAGCACGTTTAAAGAGCCAAGCGCGTATTTCAAGCAAGGAAAAGAAAGGAAGGCATCAGCAGCGGCGCGCAGTCGAGAAAATGCAGAGGCCCTCTGGCAATGGACGCAGCACAGACTGCAGAGCTGAGTGCCAAGCATGCCCCGGTTTTTTTGCGATAAAGCCGGAATGAAGCGACCCAAAAAGGGGGTTCCCTAAGTCCTTTTCCGAAAGTCATTTTGTTCGTCGACAAAAAGAATTTGACCTACCAATACCATACAGTTGTCGACCTTATTAGTTGCCTTTGTTCAGATTTTAAATTTTTGCAGCCTGATTTACACATGAAAAACGGGATACGTATTTTACTCTTAGTACTGAGCGGCCTAGTCCTTCAAGAGGTTCAGGCGCAGAATGTCACCCTCAGCGGTCATATTCGCGATGCCAAAAATGGAGAAGAACTCATTGGAGCGAATATTTTCGTTCAGGAACTCAAAAGCGGAACGGTAACCAATGTTTACGGTTTTTACTCGCTCAGCCTTCCGAAGGGAAAATACAAGGTTGAATATTCTTACCTCGGCTACAACAGCCTTGATACGACACTCGATATTCAGGCTAATTTGACCCTCGATATCGAATTGTCGGAGGCCCAGAAGGTTCTCGAAGAAACGGTGATCACCGGCGAGCGCCAAGATAAAAACGTTACGGAAAACCGCATGTCGGTGGTCAGCATCGATGTAAAAACCGTTCGGAAAATCCCCATTCTCTTGGGTGAAGTAGACGTTATCAAAGCCCTTCAGCTACTTCCCGGTGTGCAATCGGCCGGCGATGGAAATACGCTAACCATTATTCGCGGCGGAAACGTAGACCATAACTTGGTGTTGCTCGACGAAGCCGTGGTATACAACCCCTCTCACGTTGTAGGTTTCTTCTCTGTTTTTAACGGAGACGCGATCAAAGATTTTGATTTATACAAAGGTGGGATTCCGTCTATTTACGGCGGCCGCCTGGCTTCGGTTTTGGATATCCGCATGAAAGACGGTAACTCCAAAAACTTTAGTGCTTCAGGAGGTATTGGCATATTATCGTCGCGCCTAACCCTAGAGGGTCCCTTGAGCAAAAAGAAGGATTTAGGCTCTTTTATGATTTCGGGCAGACGTTCGTATTTCGATTTGTTTTTCCCGTTGAATGAACTGACCCAAGACGCCATAGCCAATTTTGGCGATTTGAATGCGAAGATCAATTTTAAGCTGAGCGATAAAGACCGCATCTACATTTCAGCGTATTCTGGCAGAGACCGTCTGGGCTTTGCAGGCGTTGCCGGCTTTGGTTGGGGCAATACCACCACCACCTTACGCTGGAACCACATCTTCAATTCCAAATGGTTCTCCAATACCAGCTTGATTTACAGCCGCTACAACTACAACATCGATTTCAACATCGCTAGAAACCTGAATTTTTCACGGATCAACTACATCGACGATTTCAGCTTAAAGCAAGATTATACCTACTACCAAAATCCGAAAAGTACCATACGATTTGGTTTTTGGAATACCTTCCACACCTTCTTGCCGGGTAGGGTTGAGCCCATTACCGAGGAGTCTTTGATTGTAGGCGATGAGCTACCACAGAAACGAGCTTTGTCGCAAGCCTACTACGCCTCCCACGAATACAAGTTTAGCCCGCGTTTCCAAGTGGAATACGGTGTGAGAATGAGTGTGTTTAGCAATATTGGCGGACGCGAGTTTGTGTATGCCAATGGCGAGAAGAACTTTTTCCAGGATGGCTCCGTGAGAACCGGAACCATTATCGATACCACCGAATACCAAAACGGTCAGTTTTACAATACCAATTTCGGTTTGGAGCCTCGTTTAAACCTGACTTACACCTTAAATTCAGTATCGTCTATCAAAGGTTCCTACAACAGAATGTTCCAATACCTGCACCTTATCCAGAACATTGCAGCCAGTACCGGACAGGAATTCTGGACGCCAAGTACGCCGTATATCAAGCCGCAGGTTGCCGATCAGGTAGCGGTAGGCTATTTCAGAAACTTCTTTAAAAACACCCTTGAGTTTTCTGCTGAAGTCTACTACAAACACATGCAAAATACCGTGGAGCTGATTGACAATGCCGACATCGACTTGAATGAAGCGATAGAAAGTCAGCTGGTAGCCGGAACCGGCAGAGCCTATGGCTTGGAGCTCTTTGTGAGGAAGTCGAAAGGCCGCACTACCGGTTGGGTAGCCTATACCTTATCGAGGTCTGAACGCAAAGCCGATAACATCAACCGAAACGAATGGTATCCTTTCCGCTTTGATCGCAGGCACTATGCCACGGTGGTCCTTTCTCACGACCTGAACCAACGTATCAATTTTTCAGGTAGTTTCATCTTCGCTACCGGCGATGCTTTCACAGCGCCTGTGGGCCAATATTCTCTGAACGGGGTGATGGTACCTTTGTATTCTGATCGAAACGCCTTGCGTATCCCGGCTTACCACCGTATGGATGTGAGCATGACCTTGTACGGTAAGAAAAAAGAGGGCAAACGTTACCTGAAAGAAAGCAGCTGGGTGTTCAGTATTTACAACGTTTATGCCCGCAAAAACTACTATAACTTAAGTTTCCGTGTTGACGAAGAAACCGGCGAAAATGCCGCCTTTAAAACATACCTATTCCGCATTGTGCCATCCGTAACCTATAATTTCAAATTCTAAGCAAATGAATCGTTCAATTCTTAGTGTATTAAGCGCTCTTTTCTTGTTCACGGCATGTGAAGAGAAGGTAGATATTCAACTGGGCGAGACAGAACCAAAGGTGGTGATTGAAGGCTATTGGTGCACAGAAACCGATTCATCCTTTGTTCGTTTATCGCGCACCATCGATTACTTCAATACCAATAAGCCGCCTGCCATAACCGATGCTTCGGTGGAAATTACAGACGGACAAAATTCGCTTATCCTGACGCACGTAGGCGATGGATTTTACCGTCCGGCACCAGGCTACAAAGCCGATACAGGCAAGGTCTACTCACTCAAAGTGATAGCAGACGGCGAAACCTTCAGCGCGAGCAGCACCTTGTATCCGATGTTTGATGTGGAACCGACACTGCAATTTGAATACAAGCCGGCATCCGGATTCATTGATGAGGGCTTTGCAGTAACCTACTATTCCATAGACAATAGACCTGGAGAGATTTTTACCAAATTCAATTTCGGGCAGAATGATACCATCTTCGAAACGGAGATTTTATTTACCAGCGCCGATTTGGTCAAAGGTGAACGCAGGCCATTTGAACTTCCGTTTTACCGTCCGCAATCGGGCGACTCTGTCATGCTTATTTTCCGCAGTCTGGATATTCCGGTTGCCCGCTACTTTGAAGCCTTAAGTTCTTTGAACAGCGACGCTCCCGGACCATTCCAAACCCCTCCGGCTAATCCGCCAACCAACATTTCCGGTGGCGCTGTTGGCTATTTTATGGCCACGGATGTGAGTCGCGTCGGACAGGTGGTTCCTTAACGTATTGAACTGCACGACCGGTTGTATTCATTGTTGAATGATTCAAGTAAGAGAAGGCGGCGGAAGTCGCCTTTTCTATTCTTTACGTTTTCAAAGCCAAAGTTCAGTTAAGGTCTTGAATCAGGTTCAGCATTTTTGATACCGGCTTGGGATAGGAATTTCGAAAGCGGGCGGCAGGTTAATGGATATCCTAGTTCTGCGGGTTTATTTCTCTTTCTGCAACTTCAAGCCTCTCTCGATACTATCGACGAGCTTTTGTCTGTCGGCTGGCTTGGCTAAGTAGAGATCGAATCCTTCGGCGAGGTAAAGCTCTTCATCTTCAGGCAAAGCGTAGGCTGTAAAGGCCACGAAAGGGATGTATTGGTATGTTGCCATTTCCCGAAGCAGCTTCATGGTTTCAACGCCATTCATCTTATCCGGGCCGAGGTGGATATCCATCAAAATCAGGTCATACTGTTTCACCTTACATCGCTCAATACCGCTTTCACCGTCTAAGGCTAGATCGACTTCGTAATGCGGTTCCAGAAATTTACTGACAACCAGCGAATTGATGCGGTCGTCTTCGATGTAAAGTAATTTTGGCTTCACAGCTCGCAAGTTGCGAAAAGCAATCGGATTTCAAAAAAGCGAAAGCATTAGCACAACTTTTTTCTACTCAACTGTTATAATTCTGGGCAATACATGACCTCCGTCATTTTAAGAGCCTGATTAAAACGACTATTTTCGCTGACGATGGAAAAGATTACACTTGTTGGTGGTGGCTTGAGCGGCTCACTGCTCGCCATATACCTCGCTAAAAAAGGATACGAAGTAAATGTTTACGAACGCAGACCGGATATGCGAAAGAACCGCATCTCGGCCGGGCGCTCCATCAACTTGGCTTTATCGGTTAGAGGTATCCGCGCTCTAGATAAGGTAGGTTTGACCGAAGAGATTATGAAACAAGCCATCCCCATGTATGGTCGGATGATTCATCCCTTGCATGGCGAACAACAGTATCAACCCTATGGCAAAGAAGGCCAGGCTATCTATTCAGTATCCAGAGGCTTGCTTAACGTACGTTTGCTGGAACTGGCAGATGAGTATCCCAATATAAACTTGTTCTTCAACCACCGTTGTTTAGATGTAGACTTGGATACAGCAGAAGCCGTGTTTAGCGATGAACAGGGCAGTGAAGTGCGTGTGAAAGGCGATAGGATTATTGGAACCGATGGGGCTTTTGCCGCTACCCGCGATAAAATGCAGCATACCGATCGCTTCAACTATTCCCAATCATACCTGGATCACGGATACAAAGAATTATTGATTCCGCCAAGTGCAGATGGGGGCTTCCGAATGGATAAAAACAGCCTGCATATTTGGCCTAGGGGACATTTTATGATGATCGCTTTGCCTAACCCGGCGGGCGATTTCACCTGTACCTTGTTCTTCCCTTTTGAAGGCGAACAGAGCTTCTCAAAAATTAAAACGGAAGAGGATGTAACCCGTTTCTTCCATCAGTATTTCCCAGACGCCGTTCCGAATATGCCAACCTTGGTAGAAGATTATTTCACAAACCCAACTTCATCGCTGGTTACGGTGAAGTGTTATCCGTGGGTTCGTCATGACAAAATTGCGATGTTAGGCGATGCCTGTCATGCCATCGTGCCATTCTTTGGTCAGGGCATGAATTGCGCGTTTGAAGATTGTGTGGTGATGGATGAGTGCATAGAGCAATACCCCGGCGACTGGGCTAAAATCTTGGATAGCTACCAGAAATCAAGAAAACCAAATGCCGATGCGATCGCTGATTTGGCCGTTCAGAATTTCATTGAGATGCGAGACAAGGTAGGAGATGCTGACTTTTTGGAAAGAAAACGAATTGAGCATGACCTTTGCGAACTGTATCCGCACGCGTTTCAATCGCAATACGAGTTGGTTACCTTCACCAATACACCTTATTCCGAAGCTTTGGCTCGGGGAGCGGTGAATGATCGGATTCTCGCACAATTAAAAAGAGAACAAACCGACTTGCACGATGAGAAGCGCGTAATGCAGATCATCGAGCAAAATTCATAATGGCAAAAGGATACGGTAAATGGATAGGCGGCGGCCTCGGCTGGATACTAGGCGGGGGTCCTTTAGGCGCTCTGGTTGGTGTGGCACTCGGCAGCCTATTCGATATAGGCGATTCAGGTAATGAATCAGAGAGGATCAACCCATCCCAACAACGCAGCACAAGCAGTGGCGATTTTTACTTGAGCTTGTTGGTTCTGTCAGCGGCCGTGATGAAGGCAGACGGACGGCATTTGAAGTCGGAATTGGACTTCATAAAACAATTTCTCAAACAAAACTTCGGCGTAGAAAAGACCAAGGAATACCTGCGTGTTTTGAAAGAATTGCTGGAACAAGATATTCCGCTACGGCAGGTTTGTATTCAAATTACACAACATACGCCGCATGCTTACCGCTTGCAGATCATGCACTACCTTTACGGTATAGCTCAAGCAGACGGCAGTATTGACGCCAGAGAAGAACAGGTATTGCAGCAAATTGCCAACTACCTCAATATTTCCTCAGCCGATGCTGCATCGCTAAAGGCTATGTTTGTAAAAAATACAGACTCAGCCTATACCATTTTAGAAATCGATAAAAGTGCGAGCGATGATGAGTTGAAAAAGGCCTACCGGAAGATGGCAGCGAAATACCATCCCGATAAAGTAGCTAGCCTCGGTGAAGACGCCATGAAAGCAGCACAAGAGAAGTTTAGAATGGTGAACCAGGCTTACGAGGAAATTAAAAAAGAAAGAGGTCTGCGATGAGACATAGCCTTTGGATTCTGCTGCTGATAAGCCTCTTTTCATGCAGCAAGCCCTTTAACCCGAATGAAGTAAGTCAGGTTTTATATGATCAGCAAGAGGCCTGGAACAAGGCCGATATTGAGGGTTTTATGGCGGGTTACTGGCAATCCGATTCCCTGCGTTTTCTAACGAAAAATGGCCTGCGCACCGGCTGGCAGAAGGTATTGGATAATTACAAGAAATCGTATCCCGACGGCGCTGCCATGGGAAAGCTTCATTTTGAAGTGCTCAAGCTTGAAGAGTTAGCCCAAGACAAAGCCCTACTGATTGGAACATGGCGTTTGAGTGAAACACCGAAAGATGCCTTTGGCTATTTTCAATTGATCTTTCAAAAATTCCCGGAAGGCTGGAAAATCATCAGCGACTGTACCCTGTGAAATACGCAATAGAACTGGCATACAACGGCACGCCCTTCATTGGCTGGCAAGCGCAGTCTCCGGGAAAGGGGTTAAGCGTGCAGCAGTGCGTGGAAGAAGCGATTCAGAAGGTGAGCAGGCAAAAAGTGAGCTTGATGGGCTGTGGCAGAACGGATACAGGAGTACATGCCCGCTATTTTGTTGCGCACTTTACAGCAGAGCCGATAGCCGACTTGACAGAATTTGTCTACAGGCTTAACCGAACCTTAATCGACGATGTGGCGATACTTCAGGTGAGGCCGGTGAGCGATAAGTTTCATGCGAGGTTTAGTCCGAAGTCGCGCAAATACGAATACCACCTGCATAAGCGTAAAAACCCTTTTCTCAGACCCTGGAGTTATTACCGATACGGCGAACTTGATTTGGCCTTGATGAATGAGGCAGCAGCCTACTTAGCTACCCTCACCAACTTCAAAAGCTTCAGCAAAGCGAAGACGAATGTACACACGTACAATTGCCGGATAGACGAGTGCTATTGGGAAGAAAAAGAAAATGGAAACGTCCTGATTTTTCACGTGAAGGCGGACCGTTTTTTGCGCAATATGGTGCGCGCCATGGTGGGCACTTTGATTGATATAGGCACCGGAAAAATGAGCTTGGCAGAATTGAAAGCGGCCATGGAAAATGAAGACCGACGATCAACCGGTAAATCCGTGCCGGCCAATGGACTTTACCTCACGGAAGTGGTGTATAATTGGGAAGAGTTTGAACTGGATACGAGCGGGCAGCCTGAAAAGCATAAGAATGTAAAGCATGAGCAAGGAGAAGAATAAGTCGGTAAGCGGAAACGCAATGGATTTGAAGTTGGTGATGCGGATTTACCGACTAGGGAAGCCGTATAAATCGTACCTCTGGACTTCCGTTCTGCTTACGTTGGGCTATTCCTATACCGGACCTCTCATCCCAACCTTGATTCAACGTATTATCGATCAAGATGTGCGTATGGGTGATGCGGATGGGCTGGTGAAGGGCATTGCTTTAGTCCTGGCTATTTACCTGCTCAATACAGCCATGTTGCTGAGCCGCACTTGGTTTTCTGCCTTCTTAGCCCAAAATGTCATTCGCGATTTACGCAATAGGGTATACCGTTACATCACCCGCTTAAAACTCCGCATACTCGACCGCACGCCGGTGGGAACCTTAATTACTCGGAACATTTCAGACCTCCAAACCATCTCTGAATTTTTTACCGATGGGGCCATTACCATTTCGGGCGATATCCTCATGATTTTCTTCATCATCTACCGGATGTTCGATGCAAACTGGGAATTGGCGTTGGTTACGCTGAGTGTGGTTCCTTTTCTCCTGATTGCGGCCTATATCTTTAAGGAGAAAGTGAAGGTGTCTTTTCAGGATGTTAGGCAGCAAGTAACGAAGCTCAACTCCTATGTGCAAGAACACATAACAGGAATGCAGATTGTGCAGATTTTCAACCGGGAGAAGGAGGAAATGCGCCGATTTAAAAAAATCAACAGCGCCCACCGCGATGCCAATATCCGCTCTGTCTTTTACTATGCGGTTTTCTTTCCCGTGGTGGAGGTGATTACCGCCTTAGCGATAGGATTGATTGTGTGGTATGGTGCCTACGATAGCATTCAAAGCACCGGCGCCCAGTTCGGAACGGTGGTAGCCTTTATCATGTATGTAAACATGTTTTTCCGTCCGGTGAGGCAAATTGCCGATCGCTTTAATTCCATGCAAATGGGTATGGTGGCGGCTGAACGGGTGTTTAAACTCGTGGATGAAGAAGAACACTTGGAAACCAGCGGCACGCTAGAAACACCTATCTCAGGCGATATTGAATTCAAAAACGTATGGTTTGCTTACCAAGACGAAGAATACGTATTGAAGGATTTAAGTCTGCAGGTAAAAGAAGGGGAGACCTTGGCCTTGGTGGGCACTACCGGTGCGGGAAAAAGTTCAGCGGTGAATTTGATATCTCGATTTTACGATTTCCAGAAGGGTGAAATTATATTGGATGGACACGATATCCGGGAGTATGACCTTTACCATTTGCGCAGGAATACCTCTGTGGTGCTCCAGGATGTCTTTTTGTTTTCAGGCAGTATCCTGGAGAACATCAAACTTTTTAATCCGGAGCTGACAGATGAGGATGCCATCGCTGCCTGCAAGGCGATTGGAGCAGATCGCTTTATTGAAAAGCTACCCGGCAAATACGAATACAAGGTAATGGAGCGCGGAGGCATGTTAAGTGTAGGGCAGCGTCAGCTTATTTCCTTCGCAAGAGCTCTGGCCTTCGATCCGCGCATCCTTATTCTAGATGAGGCTACCTCCAGTATCGATACCGAGACAGAAGAACTCATCCAGAAAGCCATCGCCTTGCTGATGAAAGGACGCACTAGTATAGTGATAGCTCACCGCCTTTCTACCATTCAGCATGCGAGCAAAATCCTCGTGATGGACAAAGGTCGAATTGTTGAACAAGGAAACCACGATCAATTGGTGGCCATGAATGGGGTGTATGCAGAGATGTACCGAAATCAATTTGAGCTAACTTCCGGTTCTTAGGTGTACGTTAAACACCGCTAGATTTACAATCTTATTACGCGTTTACGTTAACCATTGCTTGGACTATGACCGTATTTTGTACCAAGCATATGAAAAACTATTCAGACAAAGCTTTGGTAAAAGAAGTAATGCTGGTAGATGACGAACCCATTGATTTGTTTATCTGCGAGAAGTTGCTTTCTGCCTTGCGTTTTGCGGAGCAGTTTGTTCCTATGCCTGATTCTTTAAAGGCATTGGATTTTCTAGAGAAGCGCATCAAGTCGGGAGAAGCCCTGCCACAGATTGTGTTCTTGGATTATTTCATGCCCTTGGTAGACGGACAGGATTTTTTGGAGCGTATTAAGCTACTCGAGGCTGAATACCCCGGCGTATTTGATCAAACCCGTTTTATCGTATTAACCTCGCTCAAAGCACCTGAAAAGCGGAAGAGTCTGGCCGTGTATCAGCATGTTTTTAAAGTAATGAGCAAACCACTCAATGAGAAGTCGGTTATGGAACTCAGCGCATTACTGCTTCAGCAAGTCAGTTAGCATCGTTTCATTCAGGTAGAGGTAGGCCATGAGGTTTACCGGGTTGTATTCCTTTTGCTGGGTAAGTTTCCAATACCGGAGCAGTTTGTCTTCGTCAACTCGTTCCATTTTATGTTTGCTTAATAAAAAGAGGACCTTAGAGAAGGTTTTGACTGAAACATGCAGTTTGGGATCTGATTTAGCTTGACGTTTAGCCGATTGAATGAGCTTCTGGTAAAGGTCTTGATCGTCGTTTAACACATACATCAAAGCTTGTAAAATTTTAAATTCCGTTTCCAGTACCGGGAAGTCTTTGAAGCGGGTTATTTGCCGCAGGTTATTGATTACCAGTGCCGCTTTGGAGTAGTTGCCGGCATAAAACTCGGTGAGCGATTTGTACCTGAAATAGGTAATCAAGTGACTGAGTTCATTGTCTTCAACAAAATACCCTTGTCTGAATTTATCGCTCAGCTTGAGAAATGCACCCAGGTCGCCATCGTTCTTCAGCTTCTGCATAATGGAGATGAGGAACTGGGTAATGAAGAAACTCCATAAGTGGGCTTTGAACTGATCTTCAATAAAAAAGCTAATCTGCTCCAGGTAATAATTGGCTTTTACCTTGTTACCTATGCGAACGTAGTATTCGAAGAAAAGGAAGGGGATAAGGTTGCGAATGATGCCATAAAAAGGGTCGAGGCTATACCTTTCCAAGATTTCTTGCATCGTCCGAATGCGCTCTTCTACCGCAATTTCTTCCATGGCAAGCTCCTCTTGGCTCAAGAAGTTGCATTGGTGGTAATGCTTCACGATTTGGAAAATGGTGTACAAGCGATGCGACTCATAGAGGTTAAAGGTATTTTCTAATTCGTCCAGCAAGTCTTCCAGTCGCTCCTGGTATTTCAGTTCAGAGGTGAGCTGATAATAACCCAGGTTGTAGATGTATTCGTAGAGTAAGTCTTCCGCTTTGGAAACGGCTAAAGAAAAAGCGATGTGTTTTTGGTATTCTCTTTCGTAGTAGTCGTGGCTATCATCAAAGCGCTGTAATCGAGCGAGTTGTTTATAGATTACGGCAAGTTCTGACGACATATCGTATTCCCGAAGTTTCTTTTCCAAGTCCTTTAAAAAAGAGAGGGAAATCATCTTTTCGTTGTTGTAGACGATAAACGAAACCCGGGCCGCTTCTTCACGTAATAATCGAATCTTGTTTTCGTTCAGGTTCGTGTAAAATTGAACCACACGGGGCACTAGCCTGGATTTTAAGGTATAAAATGCCCCCGGACTAACATCTAATTTTTCGGCTAATAATTCGTCTTTAACATCTTGTTTTCTAAGGAGTTCCAGTAGTTGTTTCGACTTGGAATCCCGTTGGCCGGAAATAAAATTTTTCAATTCTTCAAATCCGTCCTTATCAAGTTTACGTACAATGTTTCGAACGAGGTCCATACGAGGTCTTTTTAAACTCTTTGGAAAGATAGTTCAAAAAATGACTTTAAGAGCGTTAAAAAAATGAAAATGGAATTCAAATCTTACACGTCACGACTTTGAAGATTTGAAGAATAAATTTTAAAACAATAGATAATAAAGGGGATTATGAAACTCACAAACTTTAAAAATAGACTTGAATCTTACATCTGTCCGAAAGTGGATTACTTACAAATTTCTGGCGAAAATGAGGTCTCTACCTTTGACCTAACAAATCCGACATTGAACTCATTTTTAACCACAAAACTTAGAGATATGAAACTCGCCAAAAAATTACTAATCCTGCTTGTTATTATGTTCGGCCTGAACGTTTTCATTTCAAACGCTCAAACTGCAGACACAGTATGTGCCGGAACAACCGGAAAGACGTATTGGGTTACTGCCAAGACTGGTTCTACTTACAATTGGACTGTCAACGGCGGTACCCAGGCTTCCGGGGGTAATACTAACAGTATCACCATCGACTTTAACACATCAACCGGAGTAGACACCATTTACGTTCAAGAAACGGATTCAAATGGGTGTATTGCTGATCCGGTAGCCTTGGCCATTGTGCGAATGCCTTTGCCAACGGCGAGCATCAGTGGCGCAACTACCTTGTGTCATAACGACTCTGCTCAAATCACTGTATCCTTGACCGGCACATATCCCTTGTCTTTGACGTACTCTGATGGTAGTGGCAACATTACGGTGAACAACATCAGCAGCTCAACATACCAGTTCAACACCGGTATATTACCGAGCACAACAACGTATTCATTAGTTAGCGTAGAAGACGTATTGACTTGCTCAAGCACGCCTTCCGGTTCAGCAGTGGTAACTGTTCTGCCTAAGCCAACTACATCCCAAATTTTCCACTAATTCTGGAGTTGATCCGGACTATTTCACAACCGCATCTCATGTACCAATATGATGTTGGCAGGAAGAATAGTGTCCATACTGGCTATAGGTTTTGGTTTTCTGACCTCTCCACTCCAAGCGCAAATTGTAGATACAGTTTGTGCTGGAGCCAGAGGGGAAGAATACCGAGTAGTGGATCAGTCCGGGTCAACTTTCAATTGGACCATTCAAGGTGGAGCGATAATCAGCGGTCAAAATACCTCTTCTGTTAAAGTAAACTGGGGAACAGATACAGGGGTTTTTGAAATACAAGTACAAGAGACCAATTCTGACGGATGTCCTGGCGACCCTGTTCAGGCTTTCGTGTGGGTCCGTGGAGGTGTAAAAGTAGACATCCATGGGCCCACAACTATTTGCAGGGGCGAAGAAGTGAACCTCACAGCAAGTGGCGCCAGCAAATTTGTTTGGAGTACAGGCGCCATAGGTTCAAGCATAAGCTTCAAACCAGTTAGCGATACCTTTGTTTACGTAGTGGGAGGCGGAAGCGCTTGCGGAATGGATACCGGATTCTTTAGAGTGAAGGTTTTTGAAAAACCGCAGGCTGGTTTGGTTATCAACCCGCCAACACCCGGCGTTAATGAAATTGTTGAAATTACCTTGGATAATGCAGATGCCAGCGACTTACTCTGGAAGATTCCGGAAGTGGGCCTTATCACCCAAGGTGAAGAGCTTTACCACACGTTTACCCGTACCGGTAATTATACCATTGAGGCTTTATTGAAAGACCAAAATGGATGTAAAGACACCATACAGCAGGTTCTGGAAGTGAAAGTGGATGTGCACGTATACACACCAAATGCCTTCACTCCGAATGGAGACGGTCTCAACACCACTTTTGCACCCGTAACTGCCAATACGAAATCAGTAGAGCTGCAGGTATACAGCCGCTGGGGTGAAAAGGTTTACGATGCCACGGCGGTGAGTGGCAGCCAATTGGGCTGGGACGGAAACTTTAAAGGGCAATTGGCGCCAGAAGGTGTTTACGTTTACAAGATACAAGTGATAGGTTTGGATGATAAATTTTACTCCTACGAAGGAACAGTTCAATTGATCCGTTAAAATGAAAAGGCTTCAACATATTCTCTTCAGTTTACTGCTTTTGGCAGGAAGCGAGTTGTTGGCTCAGCCTTGTGGAAACAATGCGCCCTTTATCAATGCCGGAAATGACACAACCATCTGTTCTTCTCAAAATATTGTTTATCTCAATGCGAGTTTACGAAGAGCCAACGGCGCCACTTGGGGTGGAGGCACAGGCACATTTATCCCAAATAACACAACGCTAAATGCGCAGTATGTTCCCAGCCAAGCTGAAATAGACAACGGTGGCGTCACCTTGTTCATCTTCACCACAGGCAATGGCAACTGCTCACCGCACAGAGATACAGTTGAAATTACGATTCTGTCGGCTCCTGCATCAGATGTAAGAGGGCCGTCAAAACTTTGTGAATACGCAAGCGGAGCGAATTATTCCGTAACAGCATTAACCGGAGCGTCCTATGACTGGCACGTGGTAGGGGGTACTATTGCCAGTGGCTTGGGCACCAATTCCATTTCTGTGAATTGGGGCTCGGCCGGACCCGGTTACATTTATTGTGTTCAAACAGATTCCAACGGCTGCGCCGGCGTAGGGAGTATCGATCCCATATCCCGGTTCAATTTTTCGACTTACGACCTAGGCCACGCAGAAGTTGGTGCAGATGCCATTAGCTTTGATAGCGATGCCAAAACCGATGGGTCCGGCATGTTCATCGATGTGAATTGCGGAGCGAGTAAAGGTTTGGATCTGGTTGTTAATGGATCAAGCTTTGACCGCGGCAAAATGTGCATGACTTTCAGCTGGCAGCGAGATGAATCGCAAGCCAGTTTCTTTAAGCGGGGAAATACTGAATTTTACATCAGCGGCGGGGTGCTTTTCGCTCGTTTTGCTCAAGACAGCGCCGGGACTGCGAAAACCATTGGTCCGTTGAATACCGGCTATACGGTGCCTAACGATGATGTTTTTCGCTACTTTACTTTTTGCTATGACTCAGCCAGTGGCATTGCGCGCCTCCTTGTAAACGATTCTATTGCCTATGAGTACAACTCAGGTGGGAACAGGCCTTTGTATTGGACAGGATCCGGTAACGCTCAATTGGGAACAATCATGGATGGCAACTGCTCAGGCAAAGCTTTACTCGATTGGATCAACATCGCTATACCTATTTCCATTGTTCCTAAACCTGAAACCAGCATTGAAGGTGACTCCATCGTTTGCCACAACACAAATGGTATATATTACAGCGACACCCTAAATCAAGTGCGGTACCAGTGGTCGCTCAGTGGTGGGACTTTACTCAGCGGACAGGGTACGCCCAATGTTGAAGTAAACTGGACATCGCTAAATCCGTGGCTCTCGCTGGCTGTAACAGATACGGTGAATGGTTGCGACAGTATTTTTGTCTTTTTTCCGCAAATCAACCAAGCTGCCATGCCTGTTTTGAGTGGCGATGATTCCCTCTGCACCGATGAAGCCGCCTATGTGGTTTCGAGCAATCCCGGCCATATTTATACCTGGTCCTATACCGGAGCAGCCAGTCCTTTGCCCGTCTTATATGAAGATACCTTTGCATACAGCTACAGTGCGGCAGGAAACTATTTTATACGCTTGAGCGTAGAAGATACAAGCACAGGCTGTTCTGCCGAAGATAGCTTGTCGGTTTGGGTGCAGTCCTACCCGAGTCCGGCCATCACCGGTCCTTCCATACTCTGCTTACAAAGCACCGACGTGTTTCAAACTCCGGCCACAACCAATACCTTTACCTGGAGTCTGAGCAACGCCAATGCGGGCCTTGTTTCCGGACAGAATACCCGCCAAATTTCAGTGCAAGGTTTAAATGTGGGTTCTGCGGTGATACAGCTAGTTGAAACGGTCCCTAACTTCGGTTGTGAAACAACAGCCACCAAGGCAGTGCAGGTGATGAGTACTCCGGTTACAGGGCCAATCCAACATTAGAAAATACGGAATCCGTAAAATAAACGCATATTCCCAAAAGTATACTCTAGGCGTGCAGCGTTCAAAGGCAAATTATAAACGTCGTTCACCATTTTTACACCAAAGAACCTTCGTTCTCCATTGTATCCTATGGCCGAGCGAATTTGCCAGCGCAACACCGGACTGAATCCACGAGAAACACCTCCTGATTCATAGTTAACCTTGTTGTGAAGTAATCCACCACCGCCACTGAGGGCTATGTTGAAATACCAGTCTTTCCGAATAACAAAACAATAGGCATAGCCAAGGCTTAAACTAGCCGAACTAAAACGGCCTCGCTGGTAATCTTCTTCCCGCCCGGGTAAACGAAAATAGTCGGGTAAGAGTGCGCTATCGGCATTGAACGCATAGAGCGACATGGCATAGCCCAGTAAAAAGCTACCCGCGCTTTTTTTCTGCTTTTCGGTTTGGATAAACGCGGCCTTCATGGAGTATTTCTTCGAATTGAAAATCCAATAACCACTCAGGCCTGCGGTAAATGAGCGTAAGTCAGGACGTAATATATGAACCTGGTTTGCGCTAATATTTGGACGAAATTCGCGGGTATTGTCCAGGTAGAATCCTTTGAAATATTGAAATTGAACATCAAAGCCCAACTTTTTGCCGTATTGATTGATTTGAATGTCCAATCGGCGTGTTCGTCCGCGCGATTGTAAATCAGACGGTGAAGAAGGAAGGCTGAAACCGATATAGCCACCGAAGCCATTGTAAAAAATCCCGGCTCCTACACCGAGGTTTTCATTCGGCTTAAAGCGGGCCTCCGGAATACTGTCGAGCGCACTGATGAAGGTGGTACTTGAAAATTTATCTACTACTTGGAGTCGGAGGTTCCATTTGTATTTGGGCACATGGATATAGCTCGTGTCCCTTCCTCTGAGCGCTCTATCGCTAAAAGAAAACCCCTGCTTTATGCCAAAACACAAAGCAAGGGTTAAAAGGTATTTCACATATAGCCTAAAGCGTAAAGGCATTGTTCACAATCTCTTCCTGCTCTTTCGCATGCACTTTGGCAAAGCCGGTGGCCGGCGAAGCGCTGGATTTTCTAGAGAACAATTTTAAGCTAAAATTCTCTTCCCAACGCAATAAGAAGGTCCACGCGCCCATGTTCTTAGGCTCTTCTTGAACCCAAGCAAAATCGGCTTTGCTGTATTTTTTGCGAATAGCAGCCAATTGTTTTTCCGGGTAAGGGAACAATTGCTCAATGCGCACAATCGCTACATCCAATCGGTTGTCTTCTTCTTGTTTTTTGAGTAAGTCATAGTAAACTTTACCGCTGCAGAACAGCACGCGCTTCACTTTGGAGGCTGTTACGTTTGCGTCGTCAATCACTTCTTGGAACTCGCCGTTGGTGAATGCGTCAATGCTGCTTACGCACTGCGGATGGCGCAATAAACTCTTCGGAGTCATCACAACTAGCGGAATGCGGAAGTCGCGGTGCATCTGTCTGCGCAAAAGGTGGAAGTAGTTAGCCGGCGTAGTGATGTTGGCCACCTGCATGTTCACGTGAGCGCAAAGCTGAAGGAAACGCTCCAAACGGGCAGAAGAGTGCTCCGGACCTTGTCCTTCGTAACCGTGTGGTAAAAAGAGGCAGAGTCCGCTAAAGGTTTTCCATTTTGCTTCAGCAGCGCTGATAAACTGGTCGATGATAATCTGCGCTCCGTTACTGAAATCGCCAAACTGTGCTTCCCAAATGGTCAATGATTTTGGCGTGGCCATGGAATAGCCGTATTCAAATCCCATTACCGCGTATTCTGACAGGAGTGAGTTGTAGATTTCAAAGCTTCCTTGTTTTTCAGCCACATTTGCTACCGGAATATACTCTTGCTCAGAATCTTCTTGTTTGATCACGGCATGGCGATGCGAGAAGGTTCCGCGTTCTACGTCCTGTCCCGACATGCGCACATCATACTGTTCATGCACCAAGGTGGCGTAGGCCATTAACTCGCCCATGGCCCAATCGTACTTGTCATCTTTGATCATGGCCTTCCGGTCTTGGAAGAGCTTTTCCACTTTCTTTAAGGCCTGGAAGTCAGAAGGGATGCTGGTGATTTTATCAGCCAAGTCTAAGAAGGTCTTTTTCGCTACCGAAGTTTTAACTTTCTGATCGATGTCTTTCTCCGTTACGGCACGGTAGTCTTTCCAAATCGTGCTTACAAAACTGCTCGCCTGTTTCGGTCCGTCGAGTTTGGCCATCTCCAGCTTGCCCTGCAGCTCAGCGCGGAATTTCTTTTCCATCTCGCGAGCCAGGTCGGCTTCAATTTTACCGGTATTCAACAGCTTCTCGCTGTAAATTTCTCTCGGGTTTTTATGTTTAGCGATGGCCTTGTACAACAAAGGTTGAGTAAAGCGAGGCTCGTCCCCTTCGTTATGTCCGTATTTACGGTAACCCAATAGGTCGATGAAGACATCGGATTGGAATTCCTGACGGTATTCCATCGCTAGTTTAATGGTGTAGATAACGGCTTCAACGTCGTCTGCATTCACATGGAATACCGGACTCAATGTCGTTTTAGCTACGTCTGTGCAGTAGGTTGAAGAACGTCCGTCAGTATAGTTGGTGGTAAAACCAATCTGGTTATTGGTAGCGATGTGAATGGTTCCACCCACTTTATACGCATCCAATAAAGCCATTTGCACCACCTCGTAAACAAGGCCTTGTCCACTCAGAGCGGCGTCGCCATGCAACATGATAGGCACTACCTTCTTGGCGTCTCCTTTGTGTTTTTTATCGATAATTGCTCTAGAGAAGCCTTGAACTACCGGATCAACTGCCTCTAGGTGAGACGGGTTCGGTAACAAGGAAATATGGGCTTCGGTATTGATAGCTGTGGTAATCTTGGATGAGTAGCCGAGGTGGTATTTTACGTCGCCTTCAAACAATGCCTCCTCATATGCTTTTCCATCAAATTCCTTGAAGATGTCTTCGTATGATTTACCGAGGATATTGGCCAATACGTTCAATCTTCCGCGGTGCGCCATGCCGATCACAAATTCTTCTACTTGCTGCTCTGAGCCAAATTGGATGATGGCATCCAAAGCCGGAATCAAGGTCTCCAATCCTTCCAGAGAGAATCGCTTCTGGCCTACAAATTTGGTATGCAAGAAGTTTTCAAATACCACCGCTTTGTTCAGCTTATCCAAGAAGTGACGCTTCTCGTTGATGCTGAGATCCGGTGTGTTTTTTCTGGATTCCATCTTTTCCTGTAGCCACTGCAAACGCTTCGGACTGCGGATGTACATGTATTCCGCGCCGATAGATTGGCAGTACGTAGCTTCCAGGTGATCAATGATTTGCTGCAAAGTAGCCGGCCCGATGCCCAATTCCACACCCGCATTAAAGGTGCTGTTGAGGTCGGCTTGACTTAAACCGAAGTTCTCAATAGACAAGGATGGGCTGTAGGTGCGACGCTCTCTTACCGGGTTGGTTTTGGTAAAGAGGTGTCCGCGGGTACGGTATCCGTGAATGAGGTTGAGTACATTGATTTCCTTTAAGGTATCCGAAGAAACGGCTGTGCCGCTGCCTGCAGGTACTTCACCGCCGCGTGAGCTTCCGAGTTCAAATCCTTCGAAGAATTTCTTCCAGCCGAAGTCTACGCTGTCCGGGTTCGCAGCAAACTGGCGGTATAAGTCGTCAATCACCGCTACATCGGCGTTGTTCAGGTAGGAGTGTGGATCCAATTGATTCATGATAAACAGCTATGAGGGGTCAAAGATAATATTAAATTAACACCCTTAGATGAATATATGTTCAGTTATGGAGATGTTTTTCCTCCTTCGATTTATCCCGGTAAATCGACGTTTGAGTCGTGATTTGGGTTAGGTCAAGCGCACTTAGCCTATGTTTGTAGTATGTTGTCACCCGTATCGTATTCAGACCTGCTGGATGCTTGCCAGAAGCGTCAAACCCATTTGCGCAAGAACTTGTTGGGACTGGCCATCGCTAGAGCAGGGGTTTTTGTCCTGAGCGGATTACTAGTCTACGAATTTTACCCGGAGAACACCATGATCTACCCGGTTTTTGGTTTCATCACCGTATTTCTGCTATTGATGCGGGAGCAGAGCCAACGTAAAACGGCGCTGAACCTTGAAATCGCGTTGGAAGAAGTACTGGAAAGGGAGTTAGGCGTGAGGGATGAGTATCCCGACTTGGCTGAAATAAACGACCTAGATACGGGCTTGGGCAGAGACTTGGACCTTTTTGGCACCAAGGGTTTACATGCTCGTATGCATAGATCGTATTCCTATGGGGCGGGTATGGCTTTAGCGAAACACATGCTGAATCCTGAGAAGAATAGCCAACTCATACTTGAAGCACAAACAGATGCACAGAAACTTAAAACGAAGCAAGAATCGCTAGCGTATTTTATGGCGCATTCTCGCCAAGCGGACTTCGGAAAATCTAAGGCTCAGAAGCTGGTTTCTTGGTCGAAAGAGGAAACCAAAGGGGTGAGTCTGGCTCAGCTCATCGTTTTTCCGGCAGCCTTTCTTTTTGCCGTGGTGGCCTGGATAACCATGGGTCTCGACGATTGGTATATGTCTGCCTTTTTCCTCTTAAACCTTGGTCTCGTGCTTCGGCGTAATAAGGAAATTAAGGCCATTCACGATTCCTTGGACAAGGTCCATCCATCACTCAGTCAATTGGCTCGTCAGCTTGGACATTGGGACAAAGAAATAGAATCGAATCCCGCTTTGCACGAGGCGAAACAAGCCCTGTCGCAGCTGGCGCGTATCATGGCTCGTTTGGATTCTCGCTTAAATCCATTCGGTATGATCCTGTTCAACGGTATGCTGCAATACGATTTGCAAACGGTCCGCAGCCTACACGAATGGAAGAAGTCCTACGCTCGGGATTTGCCGCTTTGGCTGGATACCCTCTATCAGCTGGAGGTGAGAGCTAGCCGAAGCCTCTATGCTATCCGAGAAGGCGGCATCTTCCCTGAACTAATAGAAGAGGATTTCCTCCTGGAATTTGAATCGCTCCGACACCCTTTAATGTCGGCAGAGAAGGCAGTTCCCAATTCGTGGTCTAGCAGGAGCAAAGGCGAAATCCATATCCTCACCGGCTCGAATATGTCGGGTAAATCAACCTTCCTCCGCAGCCTTGGCACCAGCCTAATCTTAGCTCAAAATGCCTACCCGGTGCCGGCCAAATCCTATCGATTGAGCCCGGTTCACTTAATCAGCAGCATTCGAGTTAGCGATAGCTTAGAAGAAGATGCCTCTTATTTTTATGCAGAACTGCGTCGCATGAAGGAGATCATTGAAACAGCCGGCACAGAGCCCAGACTCTTCTTTTTATTGGATGAGATTCTGCGCGGAACCAATTCCAAGGACAAACAAACTGGCTCTCGCGGTGTCTTACTCAAGCTCCTCGCTCAGCAAGCGAATGGTATCTTGGCCACCCATGATTTGAGCCTCACCGCCATGGAAGAGGAGTTTCCCGGGAAGGTTCGGAACATCGCTTTTGAATCGAAAGAAAAAGCGATGTTCCTCTACTTCGACTATACCCTACATGAAGGTGTTTGCCAAAACCTAAACGCCGTCTTTCTGATGAAGAAAATGGGGATAATGGATTGAGGGATTTCTGATTTCTGATCTGTGATTTTTGATTTGGGCATTGTCCTTGCCTGATTTTGGTTGTCACTTTTCTTTCAACCTTCGGTTAATTTTAGTTTAAAGTTATTCTTTT
>FWPV01000343.1_pt1 | contig 152551 bp, 141 predicted proteins | sample 2228371 | NCBI WGS metagenome assembly FWPV01 (sample SAMEA103939776, study PRJEB20133) | metagenome
CTGTTTTTCACCTTTGCGTTCAGACCCTACGGCAACCCCGAGTTTCCAGTCACCGTAAAACAGACCTATTCCTTTGCCCCGCCGGCAAAGTGACCATCTGCATAGATGTGGCAAGCAAATAATGGATGCACGATCGTCAGGTATCATCAAGGAGAATCTATCATGAAAAAATATCTCATTGTTTTATGTGTATATATATGCGTAGCAGCCGTCTATTGTATGGGCAGCAGTTCCGGGTGGGCCGGAGAAGTTGATGTGCTGGTAGAAAAACTGGTGGAAAAAGGCATATTGACTCCTGCTGAAGCAGCTAAAATACTTCGAGAAACGAAAGAGGAGGTAACAAAACAAACCAAGGAGGGGAAATTTTCACCCGTCTTGCCGGAGTGGGTGCAAAAAACAAAACTAACGGGTGATTTTCGCCTGCGTTACCAGTGGACAGACCGGGACAAAAAGGAAGAACGACATCGGGGGCGATTTCGGGCGCGGCTTGGCATTGAAACACAGGTCGCTGATGATGTAACATTTTTGTTTGGGTTGGCCAGTGGCACCGGCGATCCCCGCTCCACGAATCAAACCTTTGGCAGCAGCAACGAAAAAAAGGAAGTGAATATTGATTATGCCGCGGTAGAATATACGCCCAAACGATGTTTCAACAACAAGGAAATCGGCATTAAATTGACCGGCGGTAAATTGAAAAATCCCCTGTTCACGCTATCTCAGGTTATCTGGGATAGTGATATAACTCCGGAAGGCGCTGCTGGCACATTTACGTATGATCTCACCAGAGATTTGGGGGTATTCGCCACGGTGGGCGCTTTGGTGCTTGAAGAAAATTCGCAGGATACCTCGGATCCGTTTATGTGGGTAATACAGCCGGGGTTTGACTGGAAAATCAACTCCGCAACCAATCTGAAATGGGCTGTTGGCTATTACGGCATTGATAATGTGCAGGGCGGCGATTTGAAATATTCCTCAGGAACAAACTCTCGTATCAAAGATAAGAAGACCGGAAAAAATGTATATAAATATGACTTTGACGCAATTACCGCAACCGCTTCATTAGGCTTTAAAGAGCCATTTGGTGTAGTCCGGTATGCCAGCCTGTTCGGGGAATATCTGAACAACCTTGATCCGTCAAGCAACAATCAGGCGTTCCTGGTGGGGTTCAATGTTGGCCATGAAAAGGTAAAGGAAAGTAAAGAGTGGCAGTTCACACTTGATTACCGACGGCTGGAGCGCGATTCTGTCCTTGATATTTTGCCTGATTCTGACTTTTATGAGGGTGAAACCAATGCCAAAGGTCCGCACGCAAGCTTTGTGTATGGTTTGAAAAAAAATGTGAACTTTTCTCTTAATTATTTTCACGGCGAGCGAGTTCACGGGGCAGCCCGTCCAGAACACGTGATGCAAACGGATGTAAACTTTAAATTTTAACAATAGATATAATACCATATGCAAATCAACCATTAACCAGAGGAGGTCTATTATGAAAAAAGTATTAGGAATTGGAATTTCGTTGTTTGCCCTGGTGCTGGCAATATCCGGGGCGCAGCAGGCAGCTTTTGCAAAAACCAAAGAGCTGTTAGGAGCGGGCGCAACCTTTCCCTTTCCGCTGTATTCAAAAATGTTTGATAGTTATTATCAAACCCATAAAGTAAAGATAAATTACCAGGCAATCGGTTCTGGCGGTGGTGTCCAGCAGCTTATCAGCAAGACCGTTGATTTTGGCGGAACCGACGCGTTTTTGAATGAGAAAGAGATAAAAAAGGCGCAGGCACCCATCCTCCACCTCCCAATCTGTCTGGGGGCCGTGGTCGTCACCTATAATCTGCCAGATAAACCAAAGCTTAAATTCACGCCGGATGTCATCGCTGACATTTTTCTGGGAAAAATCACCCGCTGGAACGACCCCCGAATTACTGCGGTCAATCCTGAAGTAACGCTTCCGAATATGGGCATCGTGGTGGTGCATCGTTCCGACGGCAGCGGCACCACGTATATCTTTAGCGACTATCTGAGCAAAGTGAGCAAAGACTGGGAATTCAATGTGGGTGCCGACAAGTCACTCAACTGGCCGGTTGGCCTCGGCGCAAAAGGAAATCCCGGCGTTGCAGGTTTAGTCAACCAAACCCCCGGTGCTATCGGTTATGTAGAGCTTATTTATACAATCCAGAATAACATGCCTGCCGGCATTATTAAAAACAAGGCAGGGAACTATATTGAACCGTCCTTGCAATCGGTAAGCGCGGCGGCAAACAGTGAACTACCAGACGATACCAGAGTTTCTCTCACCAATACCGAAGCAGCCGACGGCTATCCAATCAGCGGATTTACCTGGCTGATTTTTTATAAAGAACAGAATTATGCTGATCGTGATAAAGAGCGGGCAGAAGAACTGGTAAAACTGTTGTGGTGGATGATCCACGATGGCCAGCAATTCGCCGAGCCGCTCCACTATTCGCCCCTCTCCAAATCTGCGGTGCAGAAGGCAGAGGCTATCCTTCGTTCAGTAACCTATAACGGTTCCCCGATATTGAAATAAATAGCTATGGTTGCGGGGCGGGTTGGCATAGAACGCCGCTCCGCTTTATTTTTTAACTCAGTCGCGGCATGTGTTCTCCTGCGGTGTTTGCTTGCGTGCCGCAATATAATTTGACTTAGGCCCTGCCCTGTGTGAAAATGAACAGGGTTTCCTCGTCTTATTTCGCAAGATGCCAACAGCAGAAAACCACCCTGCTCGGAACTTGAACGCAATGCATACTGGCAGCGAAGAGATTTCGGTCCTCAGCAGATCCCCGGCTGATAAAATTATGACGCACCGGGCGGTCAGAAGCGGTGTCGCGCCTGCCGAAACCGTATTTCAGAGTCTGATTGCCGGTGCCGCGGTGTTGATGGTGGTCCTGGTATGCGCTGTTTTTCTGACGCTGGTCTTTAATTCCCTGCATTCAATCAAAGAGTTTGGGTTCAGATTTTTCTACGGAACCACCTGGAACCCCGTAACCGGCGAATTCGGCGCCCTCCCCTTTCTGGCCGGCACCTTGATTACCTCGTTTTTAGCCCTGGCGATTTCACTGCCATTCTCCCTTGCCCTTGCCATCCACCTTGGAGAATATTCCACCAAGGGAACCATAGCCGCATTGTTGCAAACCGCCATAGAGCTCCTGGCGGGCATTCCGTCGGTTATTTACGGCTTCTGGGGACTGTTCGTTCTGGTGCCGATGGTTCGGTCCCTGGAACGCATGCTGGGCGTTAATCCTGTGGGTGTAGGAATTTTTACCGCTTCGCTGGTTTTGGCAATTATGATTATTCCCTACTCGTCCTCTCTGGGCAGAGAGGTCATTCGGCTCGTGCCCGATGACCTGAAGGAAGCGGCTTACTCGCTGGGTGCCACGCGGTTTGAAGTGGTCAGAAAGATTGTTATCCCCTATGTCCTCTCGGGAATCACCGCGGGAAATCTTCTCGCCTTGGGCAGAGCCATTGGGGAAACCATGGCTGTCACGATGGTGATTGGCAACTCAAATACGATTCCCACAAGCATTTTCGCCCCGGCCAATACCATGGCCAGTGTTATTGCCAATGAATTCACTGAGGCAACAGATCACCTTTATCTGTCGTCATTAATTGAAATCGGTTTGTTGCTCTTTGTCGTGACGATGATCATCAATGTCGCGGGAAAGCAGATCATAAAGAAGATGAGTATTCAGGTATAATCATGGCACAGAATCACATTGCCCTACGCATCCTCCAGGACAAAGCGTTTCAGTTATTCGTCATTGGTTTATCGTTGGCGTCGATAATTCCGTTGCTGCTCATTCTGTTCTATATTTTTAAGAATGGCTTTGCCGTCATTAATTGGGAATTTCTCACTCATTTGCCGCGACCGGTTGGCGAGTCCGGTGGCGGTATTTCCAATGCCATCGTGGGAACCTTGATGCTGGTTATGATTTCCGGCGTTTGCTCAATTCCGTTAGGGATCGGGGCGGGCATTTATCTTGCTGAGCATAAACAGGGATCGCTTTCCTCTGCAGTGCGCTTGTGCGTCGAAATCTTGCAGGGTGTGCCCTCAATTGTTATTGGTATTATCGCCTACGTGTGGATTGTTATGCCGCTGCGCACGTTTTCTGCGCTTTCCGGCGGCGTTGCCCTGGGCATCATGATGCTGCCGATCATCGTCCGGTCAACGGAAGAAACGTTGAAGTTGATTCCGGAATCGCTGAAGGAAGCAGCTCTGGCGATCGGGGTGCCCTATTACAAAACCATCCTGAAGGTTATTGTCCCGGCTGGTTTGAGCGGCATCGTTTCCGCAATAATCATCAGCGTTGCACGGGTAGCAGGAGAGACCGCTCCCCTGCTGTTTACCGCCTTTGGCAATCCCTTTATGAATACCAATATTTTCAAACCCATGAATTCCTTGCCGCTGGTGGTTTTCAATTATGCCGCCAGCCCGTATCCCGAGTGGCATGCCCTGGCCTGGGGTGCCTCTCTGGTGCTGGCGGTGCTGGTTTTAACCCTGAATGTTGTTGCCAAGGTATTGACGAAGAAATGGAAAGTCCAGTTTTAAAAATAGAAAACTTCCATGCGGCGTTTGGTGAGCATGTGGTGTTAAAAAATATCTCATTGGATATTACGGCAAACAAATTGACCGCAATCATGGGGCCGTCCGGCTGTGGCAAAACGACGCTAGTGCGGTGCATCAACCGGATGCATGAGCTGGTTCCCCATGCAACCGTTTCCGGCAAAATGCTGCTGCATAACGAAGATCTCTATGCCATGAATCCGATTATAGCCCGCCGCAAAATCGGCATGGTGTTTCAACGGCCCAATCCCTTTCCGACCATGAATATTTATGATAATGTTATAGCAGGATATAAATTGAACGGCTTAAAAATGAGCAAAGCAGACCTTGACGCCATTGTTGAAGGCTCATTGCGCAAGGCGGCGCTGTGGGAGGAAGTAAAGGATGTGTTGTACCGCAAAGGGACGTTCCTGTCGGGCGGGCAACAGCAGCGTCTCTGCATTGCGCGGGCGCTGGCAATGAAACCAGAGATCATCCTGCTTGATGAGCCGACTTCTGCGCTTGATCCGAAGGCCACCGCGCACATCGAGGAATTAATGATGGAGCTCAAGGAAACGGTAACCATTTTATTGGTTACCCACAATATTGCGCAGGCGGCACGCACCTCTGATTTTACAGCGTTCATATATTTAGGCGAGTTAGTTGAATTCGGCCCCACGCAAAAGCTCTTCACCGTCCCGGAGGACAAGCGGACTGAAGAATATTTAACCGGAAAATTCGGATAAGAGGCGCACATGGTACTGGAAGAACGTTTAACAGAGTTACGGAAAATATTAATAGAGTTTGCAACGCTGGTTGAGCATATGATTGAGAGCAGCATCACGGGGCTGGTGAAACGGGATCGGGCGCTGCTGGAATCAGTATCCTTGCATGACGAGCCCAAAGCCAATGAGCTGGACATTAAACTCGACGAGTTGTGCGCTTCTTATATTGCACAGTACCAGCCCATGGCAAAGGATTTGCGGATTATCCTCATGATTTTTAAAATGAATGAAGCTTTAGAACGAATGGCTGACCATGCCGTCAATATCTCGGAAAGCGGGCTGTTTCTGCTTGAGGGGCCACTGGTAAAACCGCTGGTTGATATTCCGGAAATGGCAGCAGTGGCGACCCAGATGGTGCGGGACAGCATCACCGCCTTTATTCATGAAGATGCGGAGCTTGCGCAATCAGTCTGTGCACGCGACAATATCATTGATAACCTGCGCGACAAAACCTACGAGGAGCTCACCATGGTTATGAGCGCAGATCCGACAACAATTAAGCGCTGTTTGCATTTGATGAGAATTTCCAGAAACCTGGAACGGGTTGCAGACTTGTCCACCAATATCTGCGAAGATATCATATTCATTGTTGAAGGAAGGGTGATTAAGCACCACAAGTTTGATGGTTCCGCCGTGGGCACCTGAAAAACATCCCACATCAAAACCGCCGATCAGATGAACGCATGTCCTCGCTGATCTCGAGGGAAATTCATAATTCAGTGGAACAACGACTTCACAGCAGGGTTGCCGCAATAGATATTGGATCTAACGCGCTGCGCATGCAAATATTTGAGCGCAGCCCGCAGGGTGTCATTACCGCCATTGAAACCATTCGCCGTCCCGTGCGCCTAGGTCAGGATGTATTCAACAGCGGGAAAATTTTACCGCTCAGTTTCAATGCCGCGCTTGACGCGATGCGGGAATTCAGCCTTCTTATTGACCACGCACAAGCGTCCCAGATAGGAGCCGTCGCCACCAGTGCGGTTCGGGAGGCCTCGAATGGCGCTGCTTTTGTGGAACGCGTGCTGCGAGAAACCGGTATTGAAGTCCACGTTATAGATAGCAGCGAAGAAGCCCGGCTGATCATTACGGCGCTGCTCGAGTGTATGAACCTGACTGGGCTGACGGTATTGCATATTGAGGTCGGCGGCGGTAGCGTCGAGGTAAGTCTGATAGAAGACACGCACATTCAATTCTCATTAACCCATAAGCTGGGGGCGGTGCGTCTGATGCAATTATTACATTCCTGCTATGACAGTCAGGAAAAATTGGCCAGCATCCTCGCGGAATATACTGACATCACCCAAAAGCGCCTGCGCCATAATCTCGGCGCCAGAAAAATTGACCGATTTATTGCCACCGGAGGAAATATAGACAGCGTCGTTTGGTTGTTGGGCGAAACAGGCTGGGGAGCAATTGACAAAAATAACGGCTGTCAGCGTATTGCCGTTGAGACCTTGTCCATAGTGATGAGCGAACTTTCCCGGTGTAGTTTTAATGAGCGGGTAGAGAAGCTACACCTGCGTCCTGACCGGGCGGATGTCATCGTGCCGGCAGCACAGGTCTATCTCAGCTTTGCAAAAATGGCAAAAGCCTCGTGGCTTTATGTTCCCGGGGTGGGGGTTCGCGACGGTCTGGCCATAGACCTGTTCAAAAAAGAAGACAATGCGCATCAGCAGCAAAAATTTCAGCAGTTGCTCAGCGCCGTTAAATCGCTGGGGAAAAAATATGAATATGACCAGACCCATGCCGCAATTGTAACTGCATACAGTCTGCAAATTTTTGATGCCCTCAAAGATTCACGTGGCGGCCTTGGCCAAAAAGAACGACAACTGCTTGAAATTGCGGCGCTGTTGCATGACATCGGTTATTTTATTGGCATTTCTCGCCATCATAAACATTCCTACTACTTGATAGCAGAATCAGATATTGTGGGGCTGTCTCCGCGAGACCGGCTTATTATTGCCAATATCGCCCGCTACCATCGGAAGTCATTTCCGAAAGAACAACATGAAAATTTTCGCATTCTTTATCCCAAAGAGCGAAAAATAATTATCAAATTGGCATCCCTGTTGCGCATAGCCGATGCGCTGGACCGAGAGCATGGCACAGAACCGATGGCATTGACCGTAGAGCTCGTGGCCAACAAACTGGTAATCAAACTTCCGCCGGATAAAGACCGGTCTTTCTATCGCTGGACGATGTCATTAAAGGGCGATTTATTCACAGAAACCTACGGCTATCAAATAGAAATTAATTAATGCAAAACCACCTAAAAACTAACTTTTTTGTCTTTTTTTGGCATATTTTATAAAAAGTTGCTTTTACGAATGAACTGTTATAAAATCATTCCGTTACCAAGACGTCGGTGTTCTCAAAGCAGTAACTACGTATAGCCTCCTGTCACATGAAATTATATATCATAAGGCATGCAATAGCGATTGAGCGAGGCGGCGGAGTGCCTGATGAAGACCGTTACCTTACGCCTCATGGCCGTGAATTGTTTCGTTTAAACGCAAAGGCCTTCGCAAAAAAGGGCTGTTTGGTTGACTATATCATAACAAGCCCCTTGGTGCGCTGCGTCCAGACAGCCGACATCCTTGCTGAAGCAATACGGTTCTCCGGCGAGCTCGTGGCATTACGCGAGGTTGCTCCCGGATTTAATGCTGCTCGACTCTACCAAGTTATCGGCTCTGCCCGGGGGGCGCAACACATAGCCCTTGTCGGGCATGAACCAGACCTCGGCAATATAATAACATCACTTCTGAAAAGCAGCGCGTCTTTTTCGCTGAAAAAAGGGATGATTGTCAGTCTTGATGTGATTTTCAACCAGCATGAGATGCCGGCGCGGTTAAACTGGATTCTGCACAAGGGAAAAAAACGGCCGCTGGAAAAAACAAGTGCACGTTAAAACCTGCGCCGCTCGGCGCAGAGCGCTTGGATGGTCTATATCCGTGCAGTGGCAAGAAACGTGCGCTGGGAGGTAACAATGATTATCTATGGAAGGGGGCAGGTATGAAGAAGGCCATAAAAAAATTGCAAAAAATCAAAGGACTCGGAGAAATTCTGGCAAAACGTTTCATAAAGGCCGGTTACGATTCATATGAAAGTATTGTGGCGGCCGGCGAGGAGGGGTTAAGAAACATAAAGGGATTAAATCCACATACCATACCGTCAATCATTGAACAGGCAACCAAGCTTGCAGCGGAAATGAATGAGCAACGGGCCCGCAAGCTTGCAGACATCAAAGCTGCGGCAGCGGCGATTCGCAACCAAGTTGAAGAACTCGGCAGAGCGCTTAAAGAGCGCGTGGCCGAAGAACTGCCGAAAAAACGTGGCACGACCATCGCGCTGCAACTGAACAAAATGCTCACTGCCATAGAGCAGGTGGAACGTGCGGTGGAAAATAGGCTCAAGGGAGCCCGGAAAAAACTGGCTAAAGCCAGCCAATGTCTTGCCGCGCTTTCCGCAGATACGGAGTTAAAAAAGTTGGGCGGCGGTCTCAAAAAGGCCCGAAAATCGCTCAAGAGGATTTATGAGTGACAAACAAAGGATGAGCGTTCCTGAACAGCTTCCCGGCAAACTCATTGCAGTGGAAGGGCTTGATGGCTCCGGCAAATCCACGCAGGTATATTTGCTGAAACGCTGGCTTGAGATGCGTGGCATCAAAGTTTTTTTCAGCGAGTGGAATTCTTCAGTCATTGTGAAAAAAGCCACCAGCAAGGGCAAAAAGCGCCAGCTCCTCACACCCACAACCTTCAGTCTCATCCACTGCACCGATTTCGCTGACCGCTACGAGCGGCAGATGCTGCCGCTGTTGCGGGCCGGATATCTTGTGCTCTGTGACCGCTATATCTACACTGCCTTTGCCCGGGATGCCGTACGCGGCTGTTCTCGCACCTGGCTGCATAATCTCTATGGCTTCGCTCGCCATCCGGATCTGACGTTTTTTTTTAATACCCCGTTGGATGTTTCATTGAACCGGATCCTTTCCGGCAGGCCGCAACTGAAGTATTTTGAGGCCGGCATGGACCTCGGGTTGTCTGCCGACCCGTATGAGAGCTTTCGTCTGTTTCAGGAACGCATTTATAATGAATATCTTGCGATGAAAGATGACTTCGGCTTTGTAACCATTGACGGCACCCTGACAATTGAAAAACAGCAGGAACAGGTACGAAAGATTGTTGCCGCACGGTTTGATTTGCCGCGTTTTAGATGGCGAACGCAGATCTAACAAAAGGATTCCCCTATTCCATGACATCTATGAAATTTTACGGAGAAGGTATCCCGGGCGTTTCTTTGGAAGAACTGACCGGCAAGCTGATCGTCATTGAAGGTGCGGACGGTTCCGGGCGCTCAACCCAGATTGAACTTCTTAAGGATTATCTGGAAAACACGGGCCGTGCTATCACCAATGTCGGGTTGGTCCGTTCAACACTGGTTTCAAATGAACTGAACAAAGCCAAACAGGGTAATGTTTTAAGCGAAATTACCCGCAGCCTTTTTTATGCTACTGACTTTGCCGATCAGTTGGAAAATATCATCATACCGTCGTTACGGGCAGGGTTTATTGTCCTTGCCGACCGCTACATCTATACGCTCATGGCGCGGGAAATTGTCCGCGGCGCCGACCGGCATTGGGTGCGTTCTCTCTATGGCATTGCGCTGATCCCGCATTTAATTATTTATTTGAAGGTGAGTCCGGGACAACTGGTGGAACGGAACCTGCGCAAAAGCGCAACGCTTGATTACTGGGAATCAGGCAGAGATCTCGGCATTTCACGCGACATATTTAAAAGTTTTATGCGTTACCAGCGCCTCATTCAAAAAGAGTTTACCCTGATGCAGGAAGAGTTTGGTTTCCATGTGGTCAATGGCAACCGTGCGATACGCACCATTTCGCGGGAGATTTGTGCCAAAGTTGAGGAGGCGTTACAACGTGAATAAGACCAGTGATCGAAGAGAAAAGAACAATGGAAGTGTCAGGGAACTTCAGGATGAGTTTTTGAGAGAATTAAAACTCCTGCGCACGCAGGCGCGAGAGGTGTGTGAGAATTTCATGTTGCGCCGCGAGGGAAATATTGAGACCATCATCTCCAGTATCCCGCTGGTTAACCGGAAAAAGTTAAAAGAGCTGCTGCCTTCCTGGCTGCGTGAGATTCACCATCTCAAGCTGAAACCGCATAAAGGGCGGTTAAAAGACCTTAAGGAAATTGACCGCATTATTGCCAACCTTCAAGACATCGTTATTGACGCATCGGGAAAAGCCAGCAGACATAAGAGCATCAAGCGTAACGCCCATAAAACGGAACCCGCACAGGCCCCGGCAATAGAATAGACCATACTGTGTTTTCGTGAGTGAAGGAATTATGGCGGTCGGCACCACCGTTGCCACCAGATCAGGGTGTGACGGTGTAATCATTCCAAAGGTATCATCATGGAAATCGAAATTAAATGCATAATTCCTGACAAAAAAACCTGCGAGCGATTGCAGAAAATTGACCAGCTTGCAGGTTTTTTGCTTTCCGCAGGCCATGATCAGGACCTGTATGATACCTATCTGGATACCGCCGACCGGGATTTACAGAAGGCAGGTTACATTTGCCGAAAGCGGCAGCAAGCGGATACTGCAGTCATCTCCCTGAAACAACTTATCAAACCTGAGGGGTCGGTGCACCGACGCGAGGAATTTCAGATTTCCCTTTCTTCTGTTGATCTTGAACCAGATCAGTGGCCGGATAGCCAGACCCGCAGCCTGGTTCTCGAATTTTCTCAGCATAAACCCCTTGTTCCGCTGTGTGAGCTGCGTCAAAAACGATTTATACGCAAGGTGCGCAGTCAGGGCGAACGGCTCGTCGCTGAATTGTGCATTGATGAGGTGCACCTGACTACCGGTGCCGACGAACACACTTATTATGAGGTTGAAGCCGAGTTGCTCGCTGAAGGCACCGAATCCGATTTGGAAAAAATTCAGGCTTGTCTCCACCATGAATGGGGGCTTGCGCCCCAAATACTAACAAAATTTGAGCGCGCCCTGGAATTGATTGAGGGTGCTCCCGCATCTCCATCCTGCACCGACAGCCATCTGCTCCCATCACCCCGTGCTGACGAATCAAGCAGGAAACTTTCGATAACCACCGACCGGCCCAACCAACCTGGCAGCCCCGCACAGAAATCAGCGGTGCTTGGGAGAGCAGTATCAGCAACCCCGCAGAACCAGTTAGAAATGACACCCGACACGCATCGGTCGCGCACCTCGTCAAAAAAACCAGGGATCAGCATTGATGACACGATGGCTGAAGCCGCCCGCAAGACTCTTTATTTTCACTTTAAACGAATGGTCAACCATGAAGCGGGCACCCGCCGGGGAGAGGATATAGAAGCACTCCATGACATGCGCGTTGCAACGCGGCGCATGCGCGCTGCTATCCGCGTGTGCGGGAAATACCTGGATAGGAAACAGATAAAACCGTTTGCCAAACAGGTGCGCCGCACAGGCCGCATCTTGGGCACGGTTCGCGACCTTGATGTATTTAAACAAAAGGCGCAGGCATACCTCGACACCTTACCTCCACACCGGCAGGATGAACTGGATCCCCTGTTTATGGTATATAACCGACAGTATCAAAATGCGCGCCAGCGCTTGCTCGATTTTCTGAACAGCCCGCGGTATGTTCGCTTCAAGAAGGAGTTTGAAAAATTTCTGAAACAACCTGGTGCTGCTGCGCTGCCCGCATGCAACCGCAAAGAGGAACCGGTGCCCCAACGTCTTCGTCATGTTTTGCCCATCGTCCTTCATCAACGTCTTGCCGCCGTTCGGGCGTATGAGGATTATCTATATCGTCGCGACATGTCTCTGGAACGGCTGCATCGTTTGCGGATTGCATTCAAAGGGCTGCGTTATACACTTGAGTTTTTTAAAGAGGTCATACCGCAGGATGCAGAACCGCTGATAGAAGAGCTCAAACGTTTGCAAGATCATCTGGGCAACATCCAGGATGCGGTGGTTACTTCTGCAATTTTGCGCAATTTCCTGACCTGGGGCACGTGGGGACCGGTTACCTCAGCCGCTGCGACAATGCAAGGCAAGCCGGTAATTGCGCCGGGTGTCGCGGCTTACCTGTCGGTCCGCCAAGCAGAACTGCAGCGTCTGCTTGAAACCTTTACCGATGAGTGGGAACGGCTCGAACAAATCGAATTTTTTAAAAGAACTGCAGCTTTGGTTCATGGTCTGTAATCTTCTTCTCAGAGGAGTTTCCGTTCCCCCTCCAACAGTACGGAATATTCCATTGCACACAGAACGTATTTGATGTATCGTTTTCGGAGAAGAACGCCTGTGATGAGATCTAAATAGAGGAAGGCGAGGTGTTGGCATGAAATTTCCCGGACCGTTTTACCGATGGCGCCCCCATCCCTGGCATGGCCTTGAAACCGGCAATGATCCACCGCGCATCGTGCGCGCCTATATCGAAATTACACCGTTCGATCTGGTTAAATATGAAGTTGACAAGACGACGGGCTATCTGCTGGTAGATCGGCCCCAGCGCGGCTCTTCGCAGCCGCCAACCTTGTATGGATTCATACCCCGCACGTTTTGCGGGAAACGGGTTAAGGATTTATCGCCCCACGCAGACAAGGGGGATGGAGACCCGCTGGATATCTGCGTGGTGAGCGAACGGCCCATTAACCGTTCGGAAATGCTGCTCAATGCCCGAGTCGTTGGCGGGTTGCAGATTGTGGATCATGGGGAGGCAGACGACAAAATTATCTCCATACTGGAAAATGACAATTTCTGGGGCACTGCCGAAGATATTTCCGATTTGCCGCACCTGCTCATTGAGCGGCTGCAGCATTATTTTTCAACCTATAAATTAATCCCCGGCGAAGAGCCGAACATTTCTATCGAAAAAGTTTACGGTGCCGACCATGCCCAAAAGGTCGTTGCCGCTTCAATGAAAGATTACGAGGAGGAATTTGGCCAAGAATAAAACTGCCCGGGTTATTCCGCAATTAAAAAAGGGAAAAAGGCAGAGGTGATAACTCGAGGCTTTTTCCCTTTTTTAATTGCAAACAAAAACTTGTTATGCTGTTTTCAATGGCTCAAGCGCCTTTAACGCCATGGCAACAAAGGGTTTCGGCGTAATCTCCTTGACGCACTCAATTATCATCTCCTCGGTCACCACCGCCGCATCCCCAGCCTTCTTGGTGATTGCCTCCATGAGCTTCTTTTCGGTCATCGCCCGAAATGGTTTGGGAGACCCCTCTATGCACTTGTCAAACATTGCTTTGCTGTTTTTTTCCCACGTCAATTCTGCCATACTGAAATCCTCCTCTATGGGGTTGGTTGTTAGAATGCCTGCACCATTTGCATTCGGCATAATACTGTTTTTGTTCTCACCATGTCCGATTCACAGAGACTGCATCATCAGGTCAAGCAAATCGTACAACTTAATTTTTTCATTGTGTTTCTTAATGGGATCGCTCAAATTTTGTTCGCAATAGGGACAGGAGGTTACGACCGCCTCCGCGCCTGTTGACTTTGCTTCCTCAATCCGCTCCGTGGCGATCTTCAAGGATAGTTCAGGAAAAGCAGTGCGAACACCGGCACCGGCACCGCAGCACCAGCCCTGATCCTTAATGCGCTCCATTTCCACCAGTTTAATGCCGGGGATTGCTTGAAGAATGTTGCGCGGTTCTTCATAGATACCGCAATGGCGGCCAATATGACACGGATCATGCCAAGTAACGGTGAGGGGTACTTCTTTTGTAAACTTGATTTCTCCGGCAGTAACCAGATCCTCAAGAATTTCTGAGACGTGAATAACCTCAAAATTTATCGGCGGCATACCGGGGACTTCCGGGAAATCATATTTAAGGGTGTGGAAGCAGCCGGCGCAGTGGGTGATGATTTTCTTGATGCCACATTCATTGAACATTTCAATGTTGCGCTTCACCAAATCAAAGAAAATTTCCCGGTGGCCGATGCGGATAGCTGGACTTCCGCAGCAAATTTCTTTCTCCCCCAGAATGCCTACATTAATCTTCGCTTTTTGCAGTACTTTGACGGTGTTCACAATCTCATGCTGTAAAAGCGGATCAAATGCCGGTGTGCAGCCGGCAAAAAAGAGGTATTCGCATGTTTCTTTTGCCGCGTCCTTGACCTTGATCCCCTTGGTCCAGTCCTTGCGGCGAGCTCGCGGCTTAAGCCACGGGTTATCATAGTTTTTAATACTGTTCAAAAGCTCCTTATGCGCGGGCAGCGGCGCAAGACCCAACTCAATGAGCCGAGTTTTGAGCGCTTCGGCAGCCTTGAGGGGTTCTTTTTCATTAAGCCGCAGACAATTCATCTCGCAGGCGCCGCAGGAGGTGCAGAAGTAGCAGATCTCCAGAAGTTTTTCTGAATCTGTGTAGTCAAAATCGCCCTCCAGCAAGGCACGGATAATATGAAATTTGCCCATGCCGCTGTAGGCAAAAAACCGGGTATAGCGAAATTCGGGACAGATTTCATTAAACCGGGCGCTCTTGACATTCCATCCCCACTGATTCATGCACCAGTTGCATCGGGCGTCGCCCCAAGCCTGTTCCCGATAGTCTTCCAGCGTCCGCTCATAAACTTTTTTTGCAATTTTTACTGCCATTCTTATTCTCCATTAAAATCAGAGAAGAACCAGCATCGGTTCAGCTCATACTCTGCGTAATCAGCGTTTCAATAATAGTATTCAGTTTTTCTTTATTAAATTCATCCCATTCCGCGGACATCTGCACCAGCTCCACAACCCGGTCAATGGTTACCTCGGGAGCAAGCAAGGAAAAAATGGGGCACATGCCGATAATGTATGCCAACGCCTGGCGTTTCACCCAGATCTGGCCCGCGTCTCCCTGTCCAAAAGCGCTTGCCGGCGCAAACACCGGCTGCGGCGGAACCGCACTGGAAAAGATGCCTGCTTCGGGCGGAAGGCTTACCGGACATGGCCACGGTGATGCCGCCTCTGCCCGCAACGAGGTGTCTGCAGCACATTCCCGTATCGCTGTCGCAGCTGCAGTCAGATCCTTAATGCCTTTTTTCTCCAGGAATTGCGCCGTGGCTGCCGGCTGGAGGCCGGCTTTAAAGCACATTTCCATTGCCTGGGGCGCATCAATCCCCAGTGCGTAAAACCGAGCAAGACCGGCAAGGCCAGCCGTAAGGCAGCCGGGGTCCGACACCCCGGTCTGTGCCATGGTGTTCGGCGCTTCGCGGTATTTAAAAAAAGTATAGCAGGGATAGGGGCAGTTATAGCACGCATTAAGCCGGTGCGTGGCGTTCTGGATCTTTTCCGGTAACGCAGCATCCAAACCAAGCGGTGCAATAAAATCCTTAATGCCCGCTTTACCTTTGATAGCGCCGTTCAGTATTTCGTTTTTCAGCTCCAGGCACTTCTGAAAAAAGCCCTCGGCAACTTCCAGCGAGCCGAGACCACGCATTGCAATGGCTTTGAGCTTTTTGGCGCCAAACACCGCTCCAAACCCGAACGCATCTTTACTGCCCCAATAGTTTTCTAATACCTGGGCAATCGGCACGGCATGTTCTCCGGCAGGACCAACAACCAACATCTGAATCATATCATCGCCGTACACTTCGCGAATTTTATCAACTGATTCCCACACGTCCTTGCCCCAGATATCCTGGGCATCATTTATATCCGACAGGCCATCATGCAGCCAAAGCCGCACCGGCTTCTCGGACGCGCCGCAAATCACCACAAAGTCAAACCCCGCCAGCTTCAGTTCCACACCCACCTGCCAGGTAAGCGGCGCATGACCAATTTTACCGGTCAGGGGACTTTTTCCGGTGAGAACGGCAAGGTTTGAGCAGGGAAAGAATGTGGCGGTAAAAAATCCGGTGCCAATAATCAGCGGGTCTTTGTCCTTATATTTTTCATAGAGCGCCATATTGATGGCGGCTCCGCCCAGAGCCTGCTCTACCAGCTCCGTGCTCAGCTCCTCAGTGTCGCATGATCCGCTTGCCAGATCGGCTATCAAAATATTTCCCGTATAATTGTTCATGATTTCCATGGTGCCACCTCCTTATTCCATGCTCAACACGCCGTAAGGACAAGCTCTGATGCACAGCGGCCCTTCTTCCTCCTCCGTGCAGCGGTCGCAGGCTACCCGCAGTAAAATCGGCTTGCTGCTGGCGCTGGCGCCTTCAATCTGCTCTCCCGGTTTGAGGATTCTTTCCCCTTCCGGCCGTCCCAAAAGAAGACTTTTCTCACGCTTTACCATGAGCCCGTAATAGTTCTTTTTCTCCTCACGGTAAAACATAATGCTGGAGCCAATCGGTGAAATGCTCCCGTCATAATGAAAATTACACGCAAATTCGCATATGCGGCATCCCGTACATTTCAACGGTTCCACTTTCAAATCCATGGGGACTCTCCTTTTTCAATGTTGGTCGTTACTCAATCGGAATATTATGCGGCGGATTGGATACATTATTGGGATCTATGGCTTTTTTAATGCCCTTCAGGAGTTTTTCATATTTGAACACCGGTCCCGCCATGGCATGATAGGGGCCACCCAGAAACGGGCCGATGCCGTTTTCAATGCCGTGCTGCAAATCTTCTTTCGTCATGCCCAGGAGCTTATTCATTAAATCTCCCAAATCCTGCGGGGTCTTTTCCACGGGAAAGTCCGTTTCAGCAAAACCGAAATGGCCAAAATCATAGCCGCCGATCCAGTCCGGCCCGTCACAGTCCAGAATAGGCGGCGAGAACTTTTTAACCCATTCATAGCCCAGCTTGCACACATCAATGGAACTTTTCAAGGTATCGGTCGGCAGGCGCAGGGCGAGGAATGTTCCGGACGGCCGCATCATGCGCGACCCGTTGGTATCTCTAATCCAATTATTGGCCGTGCGCGGAACCCACAGGTCGAATACTTCCTGGGAAATGGGCTTGCCCTTGGTTTCCTTGATAATATCTTCGATGACGCGCTTTTCATATTCAAGCTGTTTGGCAGAGGTGAATCCCCATAAACAAACGCCGACGGCATGTTTTACATTGTCTTGAAACACGCGCTGTTTCCACGTTTCCCAGTATTCTTCATTAGAATTCGCCCACCACCAGATGTAATAAACCGTTGGCCACTTCTGCACCACGCCGCCAATTTCAGCGCGGCCGATTTCATACATAAAATTCACGGCTTCTTCTAAAGAATTATATTTGATGATGTACCATTTGAACCGATCTTCTGGCAGGGTAGAGGTCTGGTTTGGTATCCGTCCTTCGCAGGGCCACACCTTGGGCCCCGGATAGGGATGCAGCTTGACCGCCATTTTTGTCACCATGCCAACCCCGCCCAGGGCGCCGGCATAGCCGCGCAACATGCCCCGCAGATCTGGACCGGGACCTTCCCCCCAGAAGCCGCAGCCTGCATCCTGCGAAAAAGAGCCGGTGCGCAGAATCTCGCCGTTGGGCAGCACCCATTCCATGCCCAAAATGTTACGGTAGGCAACACCGAGCCGAAACCCGACGCCCCACATTCCTTGAAAGAGATGGCCGGCAAGCGCCGAGGACTGGGCACTTGCCTCAGGCGACCCGATATACAAGCCGCGTTTGTTTGCCTCAGCATGCAACTGCGCAAGTGTTGTCAGCGGCTCAATAACGGCATACATATTCTTCTCATCAATTTCAAGAATTCTCCCCATCCGCTTGGGATCAATAATAACGGTCTCGGGACGATTCGGCGAACCGGTTAATGACCACTGGTTGGAACCCACCGGGATGAAGGGGATTTTAAACCGGTTGCAGATTCTTATGACCGCTTGCGTCTCTCTGGTTCCATCCGGAAGAACGACAAATTCCGGCGGCATGGACATCCCCAGCGTTTTGGGCGGCAGCCAGTCTCCATAATAGGCTTCCATGGTTGCTGGCGCATCAGATACGTTTTCCGGCCCTACTGCCGCTTGAAAGGCTTTCAGAATTTGCTGATGTCGTTCACTTTTTCTATCAACGGTGTGCATAGCTGTGTCTCCTTTTACAGCGCTTCCATCATCAGGTCAAACAGGTTTTTTACTTCCATCTTTTCTTCCATGCCAATGCCGCCAGCCCGTAGATTGCTTTCACACCAGGGGCAACTGGTTACAATCATTGCCGCACCCGTATCTTTTGCCTCGGTGAGACGTTCCCGGGCCGTCCATTGTGCAAAATCTTTAAAGCCGGTGAATGCGCCGCCGCCACCGCCGCAGCACCAGGCATACTCTTTGATACGCTCCATTTCCACCAGCTCAATCCCGGGAATTGATTTCAGAATAGTGCGCGGTTCATCATACACGCCATCCAGGTCTTTTCCCGGCACATAGGGCCGTCCCAACCTGCCCATGTGGCAGGGATCATGCCAGGTTACGGATGCCGGAATTTCTTTCTTATATTTAATCTTTTTATCCAGAGCAAGCTGGGTTATAAATTCAGACACATGCAGCACCTCAAATTTTTTCTTTACGGGCAGCTCATCATACTCAACGCGGATCGTGCCGTAACAGCCCGCACAAGGAGTAACGAGCTTCTTTATGCCCAGTTCGTTAAACCGTTTAATGTTGGCGGTGCCAAGCCGTTCAAACTCTTCCAGCATTCCGGTCTTTTCCGGAGGGCTGCCGCAGCAGAGTTCCTTATCCCCCAGAATGCCGAAATCTATTTTTTGCTGCTTCAGTATCTTGGCTATATTAATAATGGTGGGCTTTAGCTCCTGGGAAAGCCCGTAGGTGCAGCCTACAAACAGCAGCACTTCTGCCTTTTCCTTGTTCAGGTCTTTAATTCCCAGATTTTTTAGTTCGTTAGCCCATGAATTACGTTTGCTGCGCGGCTGCAGCCAGACATTGTCATATTGCTTGACACTGTCTATCATTGTTTTATGTTCCGGAAGCGGCCCGAATTTCTTAATGTATTCATGGCGCATCCAGCGGTAGAGTTTAACCAGTTCTGCATCTCTGATACCCTTATCCATGGCATCACAACCGCCACACATGGTGCATTTAAACAGGATGTCTTTGATTTCTGGATCATCGTCCCATTTCAGTTTGCCTTCAATAAGCGCGCGGGCAAGATCGCATTTTCCCTGCCCAGAGTGGGAATCATAGAGATAGCGTGTGTGCTGGGGACAAATTCTGGCGTATTTAGCGCTTTTTACCCGCCAGGAATCCACCCACTTGCAGACCGAACAGCGCGAACAGTTAAAGGCAATCCAGTATGCCTTCTCCTTATCAAAGGGGGCTTCAAGGGGGTATTTAAGATAGCGGGGGTCCTTCGGGAGCAGCATTTCCTTTTCCTTAACCTTGGCCATGGAATCCTCCATTTAATCAAAATAAATGATTAATAGCACAGTTTTCCGGGGTTCAAAATATGATGGGGATCAAAAATCTTTTTAAGTTCTTTAAGGGTATTGGTATAGGTGGTGGAACGTCTATATACCATGTCAGCCCAAGGACCATAGGGACGGCTAAAAAATGCCCCGTCCGATATAAGCCGTTCGCTCAATTCCAGATATAAATTCTTGATCCGTTCTTTTTCCGCTTGATTGTGCAGGTCACAGGGTAATGAAAAATTCAGGGAGCAGGCGCGGCCCCGTTCCAGGGGCTGCAGATACACACCAACATCATCTATATTGAGATTGTAACAGGCTGCGTAGGACAAGGCGGTGTCTGTAAAATCTCCCGCGCGGTCCATGGTGGTAATAAAAAATATATCCTGAGTTGATGAATGGTATCTGGTTTTCCAGTAATCGCCATTGGCGGGAAGATTTCGCAGGCGGTTGATCATGGTAGCCTCAAGCCCGGCTATGCCGGCCACTGTCTTTTTTGGTTCAAAATTGAGCTGTGCGGCAATTTCCATCAGCGCCTCTTCTTCATAGGCGATTCGTTCCAGCGGACGACGTGGTGCGCCGGCAATAACCAGAGTCAGGACATACGGAGGAAGCTCGCACATAAGCTTGGAATACTCTTTCTGGTCTCCATCACTCAAAAGGGTTGCCATGAGACAGCGGTTGAGCACAAAACATTCATTTCCCACATGGCGGCGTTGAATATGATAAATCGGTTCAGCAACATCCTGCAGTTCATGGAAAGCAACAAAGAAGGCTTTTTGATGCACGGGCCGATATTCGGTCTTTATGTTGAGCCAGGTAACGATCCCCATGGTTCCTTGGGCACCCAAGAAAAACCGGTAAAAGTCAATTCCCGGACCTTCCGGATATGCTTCCTGGGTATTGGCGGCCGACGCGGTTCCCGTTTTAAATAAATCGCCGGTAGGAAGCACGACTTCCATCGTCAGCACCGGATCGCCATATTCGTATTTTGGGATAAGCATGGGTTCACGTTCCAGGGAACTGGTCAGCGCCGAGGTCTTAGGGTGGGGAAAAAGCGGATTGAGCGGTATTTGTTGATGGGGTTTAAGAGCCTCCATGAGCTGCGGCCAAGTTACGCCTGGTTGAATTTTAGTTTTGCGGTTCAGGGCATCAATTTCAAGGATTTTGTTCATTCTGCTCAGGTCAAGAATGATGCCACCCTGCTCCGGCAGCGTCGCCCCCCAGAAGTGTATCCCGGAACTCACCGGAACCACTGGCGTCAACGTTTTATTGGCGAATTTGACAACTTCTTGAACTTCTGCAGTATCCTTGGGCTTAACGACGACCGCAGGCTTTTTAGGCGGGTTGAGGCTTTGATCCTTTGAATAGAGGTCCAAGGTCTCGGCATCATCCATAACATTTTTTGCACCCACAATCTCTTTAAGCTCTTTAATCATAACAATCCTCCTGGCGTCTCAATCCGTGTTCTGGACTTACTATACTAAAATATGCCCTCAGAAACAGAACATTAAATGTAATTATTAGGGCGGGAACGCAATAGAAAGAATCATGTGGAAAAGAGAAGTTATGCTCTTGCAACGGTTACTGACGGACTTTTTATATCACACTGTTGCAGTGCTATCCAGCAGTTTATTGATGTTCCCCCAAATATTTTTTAAATTCAGCACATTTTCTTTAAACTGAAATAAATTTTTTTTGAAAATGGCATAAACACTCAATCATTGTCAAGAATAAAATGTATTAAGAAGTTACCCAAAAACGAGCGTTAAGAACCAGGGCTTTCCCTAAGATACGCTATTCAAAATCCGGCAATCAGCAACGGGACAGCGAATGTGCAGACAGGAAAAACGGCAATTTCATAAAGGATAGGAGCGCGTCCCAGCCCTGCTGAGTTGACGCTTCCTTACTGCTGTGGGGACAGCCGTATTTTAAAGAACAATACGCAGCATAGGCACATAAAAGAAAAGAAAATAAACGGAACCTTAAAGCCCAGGGAAGGAGTATAGGCATGGGAAAAATCAGAGAGCATGCCGCCGAGTGCCGGCCCCCACAGATAACCGATTGAGAACGAAAAATTCCAGATGCCGTATGCTGAACCCTGCTCACCGTGGCTGCTGTTCTCTGCGATGAGAAGCATGGAGGCTGATGTGAGCGCCCCAATAGTTACCCCGGAGAGCATAAAAACCGGAATCCACGCGACAAATGACTTGCCTGTGACCATCAGCGCAAGGCTGAGAGCAAAAAAGAAAAACCCGTTCTGTATAATAAAATATGGACCAACCCGATTCAGCCCGTAACCGGTTACCGGTTGACTGCTGACCAGCAGAATTGAAAGGATCAGAAAAAGCACCCCGATGCTGCCCTTGGCAAAGCCAAAGGAATCCATGTAAAGGGGGAACAGCACTTCCATCATGCCCAGGCTTGCGTACAAGAACATGATCGTAAGGCACGCCATAACAATGCCTGGGCGCTTGATGATGCCAAGATAATGGTGTTCGACCGTGCTTTCCGCCACGCGCACCTGACGGAGAGAAACCAGCGCAACGAGACCCACCACGGCTGCTAAGACAAAATTAATATAAAACGGTGTCCGCAGCCCGCCAAGGCTTCCCAGGGCCGGTCCGAGAATCATTCCCAGCCCGTAGGCGATGGTAATTGAGCTGATTTCAAGCCCCTTCTTTTTGGAGGTATCAATCTGCTGTGCAGCCAGCGGCTGTGCTGCCACCCAGGACGCTGCCGAGCCGACACCCTGAAAAGCCCGTGCGATGGAAAAGCTAACGATAGACTCTGCAAACACCAGAAATAAACAGGCGATTCCCAGAGACAGCATGCCAACGCCGATTATCTGATAGTTTTTGCCCAGCTTATCAACCAGATAGCCAAAAGGGAGAATCGTGACGAGAAATGCAACTGGATAGGCAGAAAATGCCAGACTTATTGCTGTATCAGAGGCGTTGAACAGCTTAGCAAACAGCGGAATGCTCGGGGTGATGATGCTGTAGCCGACCATGTCAGTGAAAATAACCATACAGCAGACGAAGAGGACATAGAGGCGGTGCATTATAGGTGTCATTTAATATATTTTTGTACGTATGCAAAGTAGAAATAACTATGGGTGAATCGTGCATCATGATGGATAAATAGTGCAGAAAAGTCAATATGACAATTGTTATTGCAATTAGCATTCACGCTTGATATAAGGCCGATAAAGCGAGGGGAAATTTTTTTCTTCGTGCGGTAAGGGATTTATGGGTCAGAATAAAGAACATAAAGCTTCTGTTGGCAGGCTGTGCTGGCGGGAGCTTTTTTATGGTCTTAAATCTTAAATATTAACAACAGGGAGAATGCTCATGTTGAAAAAATTTTCAAAAATTGTTTTTGCCTTTTTTATCAGCCTGGCGGTGATAACCTCCTTTGCTATTGCCGAACCTCCGGAGGGCAAAGGGAAGCAGGGAAAAGAAAAGGCATACAAACAACAGAAGGATAAATCATATGACCAGGGGAGAGATGCTTCAGGGGCATTAATCTCTGTCAATGTCCGGTATGAAGATGTTCGCCCCATAGCAGTGGCAAATCATTATACCGGTTATAAATCTTTACCTCCCGGTATTCGCAAAAACCTCATGCGGGGCAAACCCCTTCCGCCGGGCATTGCGAAAAAGATGGTACCTGATCCGATGCTTCTTAAGCTCCCCCGATATGAGGGATATGAATGGCGCATTTGCGGAAACGACCTGATACTGGCCGCCATCGCCACGGGTATAGTTCAGGCAGTAATACAGGAAGTTTTTAAGTAAGAATAGAACCCCAATTAGTCCCCCGATTAGTCTTTATGATATTCAAAGAATCAGAATTGTTGTTAGAGTAAAAAAAATTGTCTGCGCAAGCTATGCAAACATAGGATATCAATATGAAAGCACAACAAAAATGTTTAAATTGTGGTGCTGACATATCCAATCTGAATATGTCTTGGGGGAAGATCAATCCTTTGAAGAAAGGCAGAAAAAAATGAGAGTCCATTATGATGCCGAGGTAGACGCCATATATATTAAACTGGGTAACCAGAAGCCGGACGGAGTAGTTGAGATCTCGGAGGGGGTTAATTTGGATACGACGTCCGAGAATAAGATAGTCGGGATAGAAATTCTTAACGCCTCGAAAAAGATGAATATTAAAACTATTCTCTCTTATGAGCTTGAACTTGACAAAAACTTAATTCAAAAAACTGCATAACGATTCTACGCGGTATACTGCTTCTGGGTCCTTGCCTTTTGGTTTATAGAACATAAAACTCCCACTTTTTACAGGAGCAATAAATGAACATAAATATTGACGAACTTACAGAAGCAGAACTTGTTGACCTCAATCACAGGATAGTGGAGCGCCTTCGGTTCCTGAACCAAATGTATGCACATTCGAAAATGCTGGAGTTTAAAATCGGTGATCGTGTCAGCTTTAAGCCGGAAGGACGTCCGCCAGTGGTTGGTATGCTAACTCGCTATAATAAGAAGACCGTTACAGTTATCACAGATGATGGTCAGCACTGGACTGTGTCGCCCAGCTTTCTGCGAAAGGCGGAGCCACTCGAAAAGCCAGAATCAATCAAGCCTAACGTATTTCCCCTCAAAAAGAAATAAACTCGCCCCAAAAGATTTTTTCTGCTATCCTTTTCAATATAGTAATCCCTCGCGCAATCGAGAACCTCAAAAATATGGTGGGAGATTGCACACGCTCTCCCCAATCACAATATTCACTAATACACAAGGGAAACAAGGAGTCGCTATGCATTTATATAGCCTTTTCTTTTCATTATTAACCGCTGGATTGCTACTCCTTCCAAAGATGATATGTGCCCAGACTCCTCTTGTTGATCCACAGATTCCAGATGGCGAAGTAGCAACTTATTATTCTAAAATCGGGGATAATCAGTTCACTGTGGAAACCAGGGTACAGATAAAAAAAGAGGGCAACCAAGAATTTTATGAAATAACTTCTCTCTCAAAACGTCAGGACAAAATCATCCAGCTTGATAAAAAGACCATGGCGATCATATCGGTGCATACTCTGCGCAAATACCCTGATGCCACGCTTGACTCACATCTGAGAGTATTGAGCGACAAGCAGACTTTTAAGGATGGGGAATTAAAGCTTGCCGACTTTAATGTGCTGATGTACATCATGCGCGGTTTCCCGTTCGGCAAACTCAATTCACTAAAAATCGGCTACTACGGAGAAGGAAACGAAAAAAGCTATACCATGATGCTTTCTTACAAGGGAATTGAAAAAGTAACCATTAAGGGCAAAGCCTATGAATGCCACAAACTTGATTTCGGCATGAGCAGCTTCATGGGGACCTTCTTACCCAAACTGAACTTGTGGTACAGTGTGTCTCCCCCCCATTACCTGGTAAAATATGAAGGCCCTGAAGGCCCACCAGGGACTCCCAAAAGGATTCTGGAAATGGTAAAATATGAATCAGGAACCCGGTAATAAGTTCACGCCATGATGTAAAGAAAGGCAGGCACTGTTAATATGCAGGTATTTCGTTTCACAGCATATCTTTTTACCCTCGGGCTTTTCTTGTTTCTCATCGGCTGCGCGCCAAAACAGATCGTCCGGATTGATCTTGACACCTATCTGACCAATCAGCAGGAATATCAGGGCAAGGAATACAAGAATAAGAAAGTTGTCATTGCTGCCACCCTTGAAGACCTCAGCGAACGATATGATGCATATAGAGGAAAAATTATAGAGGTTTCGGCTCCGGTGACCTACTATGGAAGGAGTTTATTCTGGACCTGGTATATTACCCTGCAGAAAGACGGCCATATACTCCGTTGCTATGAAGACCGTTACCGACTTTATCCTGATCCGCTGGCCGTAAATGCTGCCCTGTCTGCAAGAACACGGGGCGATGAAGTAACGATCAGGGGCACACTGTACCGCGATGGGCTTGAGATGGAACGGCTTATGTATAACGGTTATAATATTGATACTAATAATCCCTTTAGGTATCGCTATCCGCGTTCAATTGGGTACTAACAGTTCCTTGAAAAACTTTGCGGTATTGTTAGGCATGTCTTAACAGAACTTCTCGGAAATTGCCCTATTTCCCCTTACGGGTGCTAAGCCTGAGCGTATTGCCACATCATCTTCAGGGTATCTTTTTGAGTCGCGAATGTGTTCAGGACGAATAATCTCTAAATCCAAGAACATGCCCCAATACTGTTCAATTGCTGCCGCGCCTTCAGAATGACACTTGTGAGATGTAATCCCCCACTTTGTTCAAAATGGCTCTGTTCAACATCCTGCAAATACGAGCCAACCCACTCCCCTGAAAAATCACGGGCACGGTGGCTGGTTTGCAACCATACATAATCCGCGATAATCAGCGTTCATAAAGCAGCCCCACAACAACGCGTCGCTTGACCATCTTGGGCTCTCTGCGTTTTCCGTAGTGAATGAACTTTACTTGAACTGCTTAACAATTTTGGTAATGAGATGAACCCAAAGGGGACTTTTTTTACAGACCCGTTGTGCGACCCTTACCCTTGCAAGAAACTCCCGCGGGTTGGTAAAATCTTCTATCATCATACAGGCCTTGCCAATTTCCCATCGCTGATGGGCATCACTACCGACGACCGGCACCACGCCTTTATTTTTCCATGCTTCAACGGACGCTGTATCTGCTTTCTGCCAAATATCCCGCGCATTAAAAACTTCAATCATGTCAACCTCAGAAATTATGTCCTCTATCACCGCGCGACCGAGGCGCGAGCGACGAAATATATCAAAAGGATGAGGGATAGAGACCAAACCGCCCTGGCGCCTGATCTCCCCAATGGTGTCCCGCACTGAAAGCGCCGGCGGAATTCGTTCAGTAAGAAAGTAGCCAATAATTTCCCCTTCCTGGGTTTTAATCTCTTCTGCCACAATAATCCGTAGTTGCGTCCTGCGCGCCGCGAGCTCTAATGCACCAGCGATGGTATTGTGGTCGGTGATGGCGACAACATCAAGTCCGCGCCGCTGCGCAGCTTTTTCTATGGTGCGCAGTGCGAGGTTGCTGCAGGGTGAATAGCAACTATGAACATGTAAATCTATTTTTAAACTCATTGACATCATTCCTGTTTATTTATAAAATCGCTGCTCATTGCCATGCGCAGTTTCTATAACGTATTATATCCACTGCAGATTCTCAATAATAATGTAGCTTTCCATGAAACAAATTAGCTGCAAGACCATAATTGAACAGGTAAAAAAGATGTGCATGAGTGCCAATTTTGATCTTGGAGAAGATGTGCTCCAAGCCTTTTATCATGCACGGGAACGCGAAGAGTCACCCATTGGCAGAGAAATTATTGACCTGCTCATTGAAAATGCCCGCATTGCAAAGGAAGAATCAATTCCCATGTGCCAGGACACGGGTTTTGCTGTCTTTTTTGTCGAGCTTGGCGAGTCGGTGGAGATTATTGACGGCTCCCTCATGGATGCACTGCATGAAGGTGTCCGCCAGGGTTATCAAGAAGGGTTTTTGCGAAAATCAATTTGCCATCCCTTTACCCGCAAAAATACCGGCGACAATACCCCTGCGGTAGTGCACGTTGACTTGGTGCCCGGTGACCGGCTGAAAATAATCTTTGCCCCCAAGGGAGGCGGCAGTGAAAATATGAGCCGGGTGACCATGCTCAGGCCATCAGATGGAAAAAAAGGTATCAAAGACTTTGTGGTCACCAGAGTTAAGGACTCGGGCGCTAATCCCTGCCCACCAACAATCATAGGCGTGGGCATTGGCGGGACGTTTGAAAAGGCTGCATTGCTGGCAAAGAAAGCGCTGCTCAGACCGGTAGGAACTGCCCATCCAGATCCGGAAGTTGCCGCGTTTGAACAGGAAATTTTTGAGGCGATCAATAATCTGGGAATCGGTCCGCAGGGTTTTGGTGGCCGAATTACCTGTCTTGCGGTGCACATCGAGCTGTTTCCCTGCCACATTGCCAGCCTGCCGGTTGCGGTAAACATTAACTGCCATGCGCACCGGCATACAGAGGTCATTCTTTAGTGGGTGACAGGTTCTGGGTAATTGCAGAACGCCGCTTGGAGAAAATTGGTGGCTGCTGGCCAATAATCGTGACCAGGCTCCTGCAGCATAAATGTCAGTTCTCCAGCGACGCGACATAATTGCCGCATTGTTGCCGGCTCTGCACGTTAATTTTGTACGGTTCCTTATAAACAACAAACAGGAAGATGAGAAAAAAATCATGGAAGAGATGGTGCTGGTTCCGCCCTTAACAGACCATGATGTGGAACGGCTGAAAAGCGGTGACCGCGTTTTTATCTCTGGTTACATTTATACCGGAAGGGATGCCGCGCACAAGCGACTCGTTGACCTCTTGGACGCAGGCAAGGCTTTACCATTTGACATCACGGGTCAAATCATATATTTTGTAGGTCCCACACCTGCCCCGCCCGGGAGACCAATTGGTTCTGCCGGACCAACCACCAGCTATCGCATGGATGCGTATTCACCGCGCCTTATCGCCTGCGGACTGAAGGGCATGATCGGCAAAGGCGCTCGCTCTGCAGAAGTGGTTGAAGCCATGAAAAAATATAAATGTGTCTATTTTGCTGCGGTGGGCGGCGCGGGAGCGCTGATATCAAAGTGTATCACCAGCTCGGAAATTATTGCCTATGAAGACCTCGGCCCGGAGGCAATTCGACGCATGCGTGTGGAAAAATTCCCGGTGTTTGTCATTAACGACATATATGGTCATGATCTGTATCTGGCTGGCCTGAAGCAGTATGCCCGCCTGTAATAATCCGCTTGTTGTTTGCAGTGCGAGACCGACCGGTATGCTCTCCTGTTTCATTCAGGACGTTCACCAATAAAATCCCTGAACATATTGCCCACTGCATACCGACAGCGCAACCGTTACAATGAAAAAATATAGAGAGCTGTTTAAAACGTGCCCTTTTATCGGAGCGGTAACGCCTGAAGAATCTCCGGCAAGTTCGCGGGGTTGTGATTCTTTGTGTCCTAAACGTTCGCATCGGAGAATGACAACAGCGGCCGAACCGGGCAACATGAACACCTTTGCCGACAGGCGGGTAATTCAATACAATGGGAAGGGACTTGTGATAGAGCTTCTCCTATCACATTCTTCAACAACCGGCTTGTGAAAGCCGTGTGTTTAATACAAAACGATTCCTAGAAACGGAATTTAAAAACCAGGCAAGCGGCTTGCACGCACAAAAAAGGGCGGGATAGAATCGTGGCACAAACCGAGATGAGCGCAAGCGGGGTTTGCCCACGCCACACTCAAACCGTAGCTCACTGCTGACCCGGCAGCAACCGGTATATTTGCTCATGCCAGAACCCATCAGTCTGCCCGGTATCGAAGGCTCGATATGCTGTCCGCCATTGGCGGAATTCGGAAGGTGCCGGGGGTCGTGAACGGAGAAAACATCTATAGTGCTGTGGCGGAAAAACCACCGCTGCCCTCTCAATAGCAAATGATAAAATGTGTGGGGAAAGTCCTGTTGTTTAATAGTATTGAAATAAACACGAAGCTGTGTTATTATCGTACAATTTTTAATGACCCGGTAATGGGAGGTGTTCAATATGTTTGTCTGGGTTTTTCATCGCATCAGCGGACTTATTATGATTGCGCTGTTTGGCTTTAAGATATACAGCGGATTTGGCACTGCCGGAGCGTTCGGGGAAGATGTGGTCCCTTACTGGACAAAACTGCACAGCAATCTGGCTGTGGATATGGTTGCGATCTTTCTTTTTATCTATCATAGCCTTTACGGGGTCAGAACCTGCCTGGTTGATCTCGGGTTAAAAAGACAGGAAAAGACGCTTTTCTGGGGATTATCTGCTGCAGGTCTGGGGCTTTATCTGTTTGTGTGTTTTCAGTGGTTGTTCAAATAATGTTGCAAGCTGACAGCCCTGAACGTTAAGCTGTTTTTCATTCTTATCTGTTCTACTGGATCGCTATGATCAAACACGATGTGCTGGTAATTGGCGCCGGTCTTGCTGGCCTGAGGGCTGCAGTGGGTACCTCTGCGCGCTATGATACGGCGGTACTGTCTAAGGTGCATCCCGTGCGTTCCCATTCAATTGCCGCCCAGGGCGGCATGAACGCTTCGCTGGCCAATGTTGAAGGTTCTAAAGATGATACACCGGAAAAACATACGTTTGACACAATCAAGGGCAGCGACTATCTCGCCGACCAACCCGCAGTGCGCGTTATGTGCGAACAGGCGCCATTGCTAGTTTATGAGCTTGAGCACTGGGGCTGCCCCTGGAGCCGGCTGGAGAACGGCAAAATAGCTCAACGGCCGTTCGGGGGTGCCGGTTATCCGCGTTGTTGTTATTCCGCTGACCGCACCGGTCATGTCATATTGCACACCCTTTATGAGCGCGCCGTTCAACTCAATGTTAAAGTCTATGAAGAATGGCTCGCGCTAGCCCTTGCCATCGACAACGGTCGCATTCACGGCGTTATCGCCATGGAAATGGCAACGGGCAGGCTTGAAATATTTGCTGCCCGGGTAGTGGTTATCGCCACCGGCGGATACGGCAGAATTTTTTCCCGCTCCAGCAATGCCCTGATCAATACGGGTTCGGGCATTGCCCTCGCCTATGAAGCAGGGCTGCCTATTGAGGACATGGAATTTGTGCAGTTTCATCCCACGACGCTGTATGGGACAAACATCCTCATGACGGAAGGCGCGCGGGGAGAAGGCGGGTACCTTATCAACAACCGGGGTGAACGGTTCATGGAAAAATATGCTCCCTCAGCCATGGAACTTGCTCCCCGGGATATTGTTTCGCGCAGCATCCAAACCGAGATTAACGAGGGTCGGGGGTTTAACAATGAGTATGTGCACCTTGATCTGAGGCATTTGGGAGCCAAGAAAATAATAGAGCGTCTGCCCGGAATTCGGGATATCGCCATTGATTTTGCCGGTATTGATCCCATTCATGAGCCCATACCCATTCAGCCGGGGCAGCACTACTCCATGGGCGGCATCGCCACAGATGTAACTGGTGCGACATGTGTCAAAGGCCTGTATGCCGCCGGCGAATGCGCCTGCGTATCGGTTCATGGTGCAAATCGCCTTGGCGGGAATTCGCTCCTGGATACGACGGTGTTTGGCAAGCTGGTCGCCGAGGCCGTACCGCAGTATCTTGATGATGGCGCGCAGGAGCCGGACAATAACATTCTTGACGCAGAACTTAAAAAACAGCAGGAGCTGATCGCTGAAATAACCTCCCGTCCCCGTGGCACTGAAACCGTAGGCACGATCCTGTCGGAGATGCGCGAGACCATGTTTAACCAGTGTGGCATTTTCCGGGAAAAGAAAACGCTGGAGCGGTGTCACAGCAAAATTAAAGAACTAAAAGACCGGTATAAGAACGTCTCCCTTCAGAACCGCTCATCGCTGCGCTACAATCCGGCGGTCATGAATACACTGGAACTGAGAGGGATGTTGGAGCTTGCGGAAATTATTGTCGCCGGCGCTATTCTGCGCGAGGAGAGCCGCGGTTCCCACGCGCGCACCGATTTTCCAAATCGGGACGACCAGAATTGGCTGAAGCATACCATGGCCGTCTATTCTCCGGATGGTCCGGTGTTCAGTTATACTGATGTGGAGATTACAGATTATGCCCCTCAAGAACGGAAATACTAATAGCCATTATACGATCAAAGTTTTCCGTTTCAACCCGGATACAGACCGGGAACCGCATTATGACACATTTTGCAAATCGTTCCCCTACGGCACCACTGTCCTGGAGGCTTTACTCAATCTTCAGGAAACTGAAGACGACGGCATTGCCTTTCGTTTTTCCTGTCGCAGCGCGGTATGCGGCTCCTGCGGTATGCTGGTAAACGGGGCGCCAGTGCTTGCCTGCCGCACGCAGCTTGCCAGCCTCATTGGCGATCAGGTGCTGGTGGAACCGTTGCCCAACATGGACATCATTAAAGATTTGGTGGTGGATATGACGCCGTTCTGGCAGGCCTACCGCAGCATAGAGCCCTGGCTCCACACCAACGGCGCTGAACTGCCCCGCACCGAACGGCTTCAGTCGCCCGCTGAGGAGAAAAAACTCGAGCCCTATATTAACTGTATCCTCTGCGCATGCTGCTACGGCGCTTGTCCGGTGCTGGGGTTTGACGAGGAATACCTTGGGCCGGCGGCTATTGCAAAACTGTTTCGTTTCATGCGCGATTCACGGGATACACGCGGCGCGTCATTTCTGGAAAAAGTAGACCGGCGCACCGGGGTCTGGAACTGCCGTACGATTTTTCGCTGTATTGATGCGTGTCCAAAAGATATCCGGCCTACCGATACGATCCTGGCACTCAAGCGCCAATTGACGCTGTATCGGTTCAAGAAATTTTTTCGGCTTCTGTAAACCACCGCGCGCACAGAAGCTCTTTTTGCAACACCGTTATTTTACTGTTGTGATCTCTATAGCGCCCAAGGGAACACCTGACAATATCGGGACGACACCCACAGGGCGAATAAAGAAACAAATGAAAAAGGAAATACTTATCAGTTTATTTCGTGTTCTCTGGGGATGCTGCGAGGGATAAATGAAGCTCAAGGAGTCGCTGCTTTCGCGAAGAGATTTTTTCACCGGATTGATTTATGCAGGATTTGCGTCGTTGACAGCTTTTCTGGGATATCCGGTGGTGCGGTTTCTCTATTACGAAAAAAAATTGCCGTTGCCGCAAGCGGTTACAGCTCCTCTTCCTGAAATAGAAAAAATTCCGTTAAACTCTGCCGTTTACTTTCAATACGGTTATTTACCGGGTATTTTAGTCAAAACTCGATCCGGCGAAATCAAGGCATTTAGCGCCAAATGCACACACCTTGATTGTAACGTGCAATATCAACCTGAAACCCAACAGTTCCACTGCGCCTGTCATGACGGCTATTTCGACATCACCGGAAAAAATATTGCCGGGCCGCCACCGTCACCCCTGCTGGCATTTACCGTGCGGCAGGAAGGCGATGTTATGGTAATCGCTTATCCGGCAGCAGGTGCGGAGGAGGCCACCACCGCATAGAACCATTGAACACGGTGATTCGCAGTTAAACCCATGGAAACAAATAACATTGACCTGAAAAAGGCGCTTGATGAGCGGTTCTCTCTGGGAGCCCTGATAACGTTGGCGCGCAAGAAAATGGTGCCCATGCATAAGCATACCGTCTGGTACTACATGGGCGCGCTGCTGATCATCCTATTCATGATCCAGATGATCACGGGTCCGGTGCTGCTGTTTTACTATAAGCCTGCGGCCGAGACTGCCTATCAGAGCGTGGCCGAGATCATGGTCAAAGTGCCCTACGGCTGGTTGATTCGTTCCGTGCATCACTGGGCAAGCAATCTGATGATCATGATTGCGTTTGTCCATTTCTTTTCAACCTTTCTGGTGAAAGCCTATCGCCGGCCGCGCGAGTTCACTTGGCTCACTGGCATGGTCATGTTTCTGCTGGTGCTGTTTCTCGGCTATACGGGCTATACGCTGCCCTATGACGAACGTGCCTTTTTTGCCCTCAATGTTGGCACTGATATGCCGGGAGCAATCCCGGTGGTGGGGGAATATATCCTCGAATTTCTGCGGGGTGGACGGAACGTAGGCCTGCATACCCTCAATCGTTTTTTTGCCCTGCATGTGGGTGTGCTGCCGCTGGCACTGCTGGTTGTGCTGGTCGTTCATATCGTGTTAGTGCAGTTGCACGGCATGAGCATCCCGGTATCGGTTGAAAAAAAAGCACAGGCGGAAAACAAGAAAATACCTGCAAAGCCCATGTTCCCCCATTTTGTCTGGCATGACGCCATTAATGGCCTCCTCTTGATAGGCGTGCTGTTCACACTGGCCATCTGCATGCCGTCGGAACTGGGGCCGGTTATTGATTATCTGAAACCAGCGCCGGAAGGCGTCAAGCCTGACTGGTTTTTCCTCTGGGTGTATCAGATATTAAAATGGGTTCCAACCTATGTGCTGGGGATCGAGGGAGAAGTTGTGGGAATAACCGGACTGGCTATAGCCGCTGGTGCCGTATTCTGCGCCCCCTTTATTGACTGGAAATCCCAGCGAAATGAACGAAGTCCGGTATTCACCATTTTCGGCGTGGTCAGTTTACTGGTCTTTTTAGTGTGTACCGCAATCGGTTTTTTCTTTTAACGCCAATGAAGAAACACAGTGTTCCCGAACGCAGCATCCGTGCTGCAATTCGCCGCATCATCACGCTCCTCTTGCTGGCAGGTTTTTTTATAACTGGTGCCGGATGCTTTTTTGCTGTGGGTGCCGACGAAGGGGCCGCAGTGAAGACCATACCGGTAACAGAAATTAAAAAGGCTGATCAGTCTGCGGCAGAGACCATTTCCCTGGAACAGGTGGAAAAAGCGCGGGTAATTACCGCTGAGCGGATTTACTGGCTCGGTGGCTTATGGGCGCTGATTATTGTCGTGATAATTTTGCTGCGTATCCAATTGCGGCATGATGAAAAACTCTATGAACAGGGTTATTATTCACGTGATCTATAGTTGGTGATGATGGCAAGGGAGCAGCACCGGGAGAAGGGACGGGATAACAAAGGAGGTGTCCGGACGGTTTCTGTTTGATAGGTGGTAGGTAGGAATTTCTACGTCAAGACGATTTCCACTGCTAACAGCAATGGATTGAAACACGGATGTTGATATCGAGAAATGATGGTATCGGAGGTGCAAGATGAAAATTCATGAGTTTCAGGCAAAAAAAATTTTTGCAGAATACAACCTGCCCATTCCGCGCGGCGAGGTCGCAAAGACGCCGGAGGAAGCACGGGCTATAGCGGCGAAGCTGGGGGGCACCGTCGTGGTTAAAGCCCAGATTCATGCGGGCGGCCGTGGCAAAGGTGGCGGTGTCAAGGTTGCCGGCAATGCTGAGGAGGCATATCGTGCGGCACAGACGATTATCGGGATGAACCTGGTGACCCATCAGACCGGTCCGCAGGGCAGACGGGTCAAGCAGGTGCTGGTTGAGGAAGGACTTGCTGTAAAAAAAGAGCTCTACCTGGGCATCGTCATTGATCGGGCGCTGGCGCAACCGGTCATCATGGCATCAGAGGCGGGCGGGATGGAAATTGAAGAGGTTGCAGCCAAAACACCGGAAAAAATTCTCAAAGTAGCGGTTGACCCGGCAACCGGGTTTCTGGGCTTTCATGCCCGAAAACTGACCTACGGGCTTAATTTACCGGCAGATTTGATTAAGAAGGCGTCGCCTTTTATTGCCAATCTTTACAAAATCTTTGTTGAAAAAGACTGCTCGCTTATTGAAATCAACCCGCTGGTTATCACCACAGACGGCAATCTTCTGGCGCTTGACGCAAAGATGAATTTTGATGATGACGCACTATTTCGCCATCCCGAACTCAAGGAGCTCTATGATGTGGACGAGCAGGAGCCTCTTGAGGTGGAGGCGGGCAAATATCGGTTGAATTATATTAAGCTTGACGGCAATGTCGGCTGCATGGTCAATGGCGCGGGCCTTGCGATGGCCACGATGGACATCATCAAGATAGCCGGCGGTGAACCGGCCAATTTTCTCGATGTGGGGGGCGGGGCATCTGCTGAACAGGTTGAACATGCGTTTCGGATTTTGCTCTCAGACAAAAATGTGAAGGTGGTGTTAATTAATATATTCGGCGGCATCCTGCGCTGCGACCGGGTGGCAACCGGCATCGTGGAAGCAGCCAAACGAATTGAGATGAAACTGCCTATGGTCGTCCGCCTGGAGGGCACCAATGTTGAAGACGGACGGCGCATTCTCACCGAGTCCGGGCTGAAATTTGACGTGGCGACAACGTTTGAAGATGCGGCACAGAAGGTTTCCCGGTTAGCAAACGCTTAACTGAACAGGAGGTTACGGTCATGAGCATTCTGATTGATAAGAATACACGGGTGGTGTTTCAGGGAATTACGGGCAGCGAGGGCAGCTTTCACGCGCGGCAGTGTCTGGAATATGGCACCAGAGTGGTTGCCGGGGTGACGCCGGGAAAAGGCGGCCAGCTATTTGACGAGAAAGTGCCCATTTTCAACCGGGTCATTGATGCAGTGGAAAAAGAAGGGGCAAACGCCGCCTGTATTTTTGTGCCGCCGGCGTTTGCCGCCGACGCCATTATTGAAGCAATTGATGCCGTCGTTGATCTGGTCGTCTGCATTACAGAAGGAATTCCGGTGCTGGATATGATCAAGGTAAAAAAATATCTGGCTGGCAAAAAAACGCGGTTAATCGGCCCTAATTGTCCGGGGTTGATCTCTCCTGGCAAATCCAAGATCGGCATCATGCCCGGCTTTATTCACAAAGAAGGGCATGTCGGAGTCATTTCGCGCAGCGGCACGCTTACCTATGAAGTAGTCTGGCAGCTCTCTAACCGTGGCATTGGCCAGTCAACCTGCATCGGCATCGGCGGAGACCCCGTGGTGGGTTCAAATTTTGTCGACCTGTTGCCGTTGTTCAACGATGATCCGCAGACTGAAGCGGTGGTCATAATCGGCGAAATTGGCGGGACGGCGGAAGAAGAGGCTGCCGCCTACATCAAGGCCCAGTTTACCAAGCCGGTATTCGGCTTCATCGCCGGGCAAACCGCTCCGCCGGGCAGACGCATGGGGCATGCGGGAGCCATCATTTCAGGGGGGAAGGGCACGGCTGCGGAAAAAAATGCTGCCTGGAAGGAAGCCGGCATTCATGTGGAAACTAATCCCGCCATGATTGGCGCAACGGTCGCCGCTGTATTGAAACAGAAAAAATAATATGTCTGCAAGGGAACACATTGTTTGCTGTCAAAAAAAACCAAAGTCAAATACACCGAAAAAAAGAAGAAGAGTAAATATCCGCAAGTCTCGTTCTACATTTTTGACAAGTGGTGCAAACGCTGCGGCATCTGCATTGAACTATGCACGCACAATGTGTTCATAGCCGATGAGGAAGGGTATCCGCGCGCAGTAAAGCCGATTGAATGTAACCGCTGTGGGTTTTGTGTCAGCCGCTGTCCGGATTTTGCGCTGCGCTTACTGGAGGGGCGTCGCGAGGAACAAAATACGAAATCCTGATTGCTACACTCGAACTCCCTTACCCTGATGCCAAGAGAAAATAAAATACATGGAAGCTCAGCTTTTAATGGGAAATGAGGCCTGTGCCGAGGGAGCGCTGGCAGCCGGCGTGCGGTTCTACGGCGGTTATCCGATTACCCCCTCTAACGAGATTGGCGAAATCATGTCAAGCCGTCTGCCGGAGGTGGGCGGAAAGTTCATCCAGATGGAAGACGAAATTGGCAGCATGGCGGCCATCATTGGCGCTTCCATTGCGGGACTGAAATCCATGACGGCCACCAGTGGCCCCGGCTTTTCCCTGATGCAAGAAAACATCGGCTTTGCCGCAATGGCTGAAGTGCCGTGCGTGGTGGTCAATGTCATGCGCGCAGGTCCCAGCACCGGCATGCCCACCTTGCCCTCCCAGGGCGATGTTATGCAGGCGCGCTGGGGGACGCATGGCGATCATCCGAGTATCGTGCTCTGCCCGGCTTCAGTTAAAGAAGTGTTTACGCTGACCGTAACCGCGGTAAATTTTTCAGAGAAATTCCGCATGCCGGTCATTCTGCTGATGGATGAGGTCATCGGGCACTTGCGCGAAAAAGTCATCCTGCCCCAGCCCGAAAGCATTTCGATTATTGATCGCCCCCGGCCAAATTGTCCGCCGGAGTGGTACAAGCCGTACGAGGATACCAAATCAGGCGTGCCGCCGATGGCTGCCTTCGGAGATGGCTATCGCTATCATATCACGGGGTTGACGCACGACATTATGGGTTTTCCCACCACGAAAAAAGACGAAGTGGAATACCTCATGCAGCGGCTGTTCAGAAAAATTCGGCAGGCGTTTGATGAGATTATGCTGTATGAAACCTTCCTCATGGAAGACGCGACGACCGCCATTATCGCCTATGGGTGCGTCAGCCGTTCGGCAAAAAGTGCGGTGCTGCAACTGCGCAAAGAAGGCATGAGGGTCGGGCTGCTCAAGCTGACAACCTTATGGCCCTTTCCCCGAATCGCGGTCGAGTCCCTGCCGGAACACGTTCAGAGTCTTATCGTGCCGGAGATGAATATGGGCCAGATATATCGCGAAGTGGTGCGGGTCAATAAGGGGCAACGCCGGGTGAGAAAGGTCAATCGGATTGACGGCGAGCTGATGACGCCGCAGGAAATCATGGTTGGCGTAAAGCGCCGGGAGAGAACATGACAGCACCTCATGCTGATGTCTATGACTATTTGCGGCACGAAAAAAAATTCCCGCTGATCTGGTGCCCCGGCTGCGGCAACGGGATCGTTATGGGATCCATGATCCGGGCGATTGACGCTCTGTCCATTGCCAAAGATAACACTGCAATTGTATCCGGCATTGGCTGCTCCGGTCGAGTTTCCACCTATATGGATTTTAATACGCTGCACACGACGCATGGGCGCGCCCTCGCCTTTGCCACCGGTCTGAAACTGGCCCGCCCGGAGCTGACGGTCATTGTTGCCATGGGCGACGGCGATGCCCTGGCAATCGGCGGCAATCATTTTATCCATGCGGCGCGGCGTAACATTGATCTCACCGCCGTGGTGTTCAATAACAGTATTTACGGCATGACTGGCGGACAGATATCTCCGACAATGCCAATTGGCGGCATTGCATCCACTGCGCGCATGGGCAACATTGAACCGCCGTTTGACATTCCGCGGCTGGCCGAAGCGGCCGGCGCGGCATTTGTCGCCCGCGGGTCAACCTATCATGTTGATGAGCTTGATGAGTTGATGAGCCTGGCGATAAAGAAAAAGGGGTTCGCGGTGCTTGAGGTGATAACACCCTGCCCGACAATTTATGGCCGCTACAATCGCCTGGGAAACGCGGTGAATATGCTGAAGCAACAGCGCGACAATCTCGTTTCCATGCATGATGCCCAGACCATGAGTCCGGAAGAATTGCGGGGAAAAATTCGGCTGGGGGTCTTTGCGGATCTGGATAAGCCTGAATACTGTGCCGCATATGAGGAGCTTTTAGAGCGGGTGCGCAAGCCATGATCCGCTGGCATTGTTTTGATTGTTCGCTGTGGCGGTTGCAAATTGTTTTCCCCGGCGGGTCAAAGACTTTTATCGCACGGCGCGCGACATCCTAAGAAATGAGATGTACGATACCGTCCGTCGCGATGATCTTGAAAGAGTTGGGAAAGGAACGCACACCGTAGAGAGGTGGATTTCAACAGCCTGCAAAAGCAGAGGTCGCATGGCAGATCAATATGAAATCAGATTAGCCGGACTGGGGGGTCAGGGTTTGATACTTGCCGGCATCATAATGGCTGAGGCGGCGGGTATTTATGACGGTAAATTTGTGACCCAGACCCAGGCCTATGGCGCGGCGGCGCGTGGCGGTTTCAGCCGTTCAGACGTGGTTATTAGCGACGAAGAAATTAATTATCCAAAGGCTTTGGCCCTTGACCTTCTGCTTGCCATGAGCCAGGACGCTTATGACGAGCACCATCAGTTTTTAAAGCCAGAGGGCATCCTGATCATAGATTCAACCTATGTGTCGCAGACCACGGATCTACCAGGGTATGCGATTCCTTTCACGCGAATCGCCCGCGAAAAACTGGGCAGAGAAAACGTTGCCAATATCGTTGCCCTGGGAGCTATTACGCAGCTTTTCCCACATATATCGGCGGCGTCAATGGAGCGCGCAGTGCTGGGTAGAGTTCCCAAACAATTCGTGGAACTGAATAAAAGAGCGTTTCAGGCTGGCATTGATGCTGCTCAAGCGGAACTGAAAGCTACCGCCACCCGCCGGGAAAAAGGCAACGATGAGGTGTAATACCGAGCCGACTATTCTCAGCGGTTGGCGGAAACAATCGTGGCATCAGAGCTCGAGGCTGATAACCAACGGAGATATCCCTTTATGATGACCGAACAAATTATTCTGCAGACTGATTTTGAGGATTTAAAACTGCTCAACCGCGGCAAGGTGAGAGACCTTTACGATCTGGGCGACACCCTGTTGATGATTGCAACTGATCGCATCTCGGCGTTCGATGTCGTTTTGCCCAACGGCATCCCATACAAAGGCAAAATCCTTACCCAGCTTTCCGCATTCTGGTTTTCCCAGATTTCAGATATTGTACCCAACCACCTCATTTCCACCCGCACCGATGACTTTCCGGCAGTCTGTGCGAAATATCGGGACGTTCTGGATGGCCGCAGCATGCTGATTAAAAAGGCGGTTCCGTTCCCGGTGGAGTGCGTGGTGCGCGGTTACTTGTCTGGCTCGGGATGGAAGGATTATCAAAAAACCGGCACGGTGTGCGGCATCGCGCTTCCAGCAGGGCTTGTTGAATCAGCCGCGCTGGATGAGCCGATTTTTACCCCGTCCACAAAAGCCGAGGTTGGGACACACGATGAGAATATAGATTTTGCTGCTGCTCAAAAACTGGTCGGTAACAATATCGCTGACCAGCTGCGGGAACTGACCCTGGCTATTTATAAAAAAGCCCGCACCATCGCTGAAAGCCGCGGCATTATTATTGCGGATACCAAATTTGAATTTGGCACCGTGAACGGCGAGATTATTCTCATAGATGAAGTGCTGACGCCCGACTCATCACGCTTCTGGCCCAAAGATTCCTATGTGCCCGGCAGGCCACAGCACAGTTTTGACAAGCAATTTGTCCGCGACTACCTCCTGGCGCTTCACTGGAATCAAAAGCCTCCGGCACCCGTTCTTCCTGAAGAGATTATTCAGAAAACCAGCGAGCGGTATATCGAAGCCTACCGACGGTTAACCGGAAAAGAATTTTCCTGCTAACACCAGCTTTCGTCATACACCGATCGTTCTTCATAAGAACGTCGGTAACAACACGTCATGTTAAACCTGACATCCTGAATGGCAGCGACTGACGTATCGTGTGGTTCGTCTTCGGGCAATGTCAACGCGCCGCGAGCTCGACAATTACGTTGACGGGACTGCCAGAGTAGGTAACCGATTGCATTTTCATTTGGTATCCACGTTTCATGATCGCCACCATATATCTTCCGTGCTGCCTCGGCCCTTTGAGGATATTAAACCAGCCCTCCTCAGTGGTTGTTTTCATTCTGGGCAGGGCAAAACCAAAAAGGATGACCAATGCATCTTTAATGGGCAGCCCGGTGTCTTTTTCCACGACGCGTCCATAAATAAGAGACGGCACGCCATACAGTGCGCCCTTTATGTCTCCCGGCTCGCCCGGTATATGGCCGCCACCCTCATCAGGCAGCACTTCGTAATCATCCGGCGCATTGGTGTCCCGCCACGTGATAAGAAAATTATCCATCACCGAATTATAGGCGATGCTGGTGTAACCCTGGTTTCCGGGATCAGTGCATATGGGGATCTGTTCTCCGATAGGATCGCCTGTTTGGCTGAGCCACTGGGCATAAATATCGCTGTTGCCATTCTTGGTATCGTCCCACACCATGAAATACTGCGTGCGGTTTGGAACATAGACGATCTGCGGATAGCTTTGATTGCCGGAGTTGTTTACTATGACAAAATCAGGCCCCACGGGGGTGCCGTCGCGATGCAACAATTTACCCACAATGGCCGCCGCGGTTGCCTCCCCTTCTTCAGCAAACGATGCTCTCATATCCCGCCAGGCAGCAAGAAATTCATTGCGGTCGGGATTATAGGCAAGTTGCTGGACGCGCTGATCCCCTGCATCCGCCTCGCCAAAATCATCCATCTGGGGAATTTCATGAATCATTTCGCCCTCGGCATTAAGCAGCGCGGAATAGATGTCGCTCGGATCCCAGATGCCGCTTTGGTGGCGAAAATCTTCCCAACTGACCAGATACGTGTCATCGTGCGAATTATATGCGATTTGCGGATTAAACTGGTACCCCTGCTCGCTGCCAATTAAAAATGGCCCTTTTTTCACCTCACCTGACTCGTTAAGAATAAAACCGATGTTGTCAAGAAAGGTGCCGCTTTGCTTGCCGGGAATTAAGTCGGTTCCTTCAAGCTTGTCATTATAAGTTGCCAAATATTCTCGTTTCAATGGATTAAACAGAATGGCTGGGTGGCTTATATTATAAGGGGTTTGATACAACCGGTACGGACCATACACATAATCGCCAGCACTATTTAATCGGCCCACAAAGCCGCTTTGTCCGATAAATGAGGGCCCGGTGGTGAACGTCACCACATATTCATTGGTGTATTTGTTGTGGGCAACTTTCGGCAACGTTTTCCATCCTGGCTCGGGCGGGCTCAACAAGAACGGTTCTTCCGCCGGAGACCCGGTTGAAGAAATGATGCGGCCTTCCACCGTGTTTTGGCTGATCATGTCCTGCTCATTGAGCTTGCCGCCGGTGTACCACACCACCATAAAATTGTTATCAACCGGATTGTAGGCGGCATAGGGATGCCACTCATGCCGTTTGGTGGTTCCAATCGCAATGTTTGATCTGAGTATTTCCATTTTGGGAGGGGTGGTTGCGGCATACAGATCCAATAACAACAGCATAACAATAAACATGCACAAGCAGAGCACGCGGCATATTAACCCGCATAATGGGGACAAAAGGTAATTTGTTTTGTTGCAGCGTCGGTGTGATTTTTTGCATAATATTTTTTTCATTGTCTTTACCTCCGTTTTGCGTTTAAATGCTGACAAACAGCCTTTAGGTTCAAAAAAACAGAGAGATAAATAAATACGTCCAGACTGTTGCACATCAGGATCCATGTTTTTGTTCATGCCGAATGTTTTCGGTATAAACAATCCCTGAACCGGCAAACAAGGCATGCGATTCTGCAGTCGCTGTGCTCCTTCAGAATAACAATTGTTCGACAGCCAGCTGTTTACAGTTCGGTCTGCATATTGATTTATCGTGGTCCAGTCTGCGGGCAATTACATTGTAACAACCTTTGACGCTGTCTTTCAAGTTTTTATTGCGAACAATATGCAATGGTGCTGCAGGCAGTTATTTCTCTCTATGCTATAATCGCGGTTGTTTTCATGGGCTGCGCCCCAACGCCTCCGGTGCGGATGGATCTGGATACGTATATTAAAAATTCAGGACAGCACAATATCTCTGACATTCTCATTGCTGCTGATATTGCCGACCTGATGGTGCACAAGGAAATACTCAGAGAAAAAGACGTTGAAGTTGCCGGCCTGGTGCGCTCCTTTGGCGCGCATAATTTCTGGACATGGTATATTATCTTGGAAAAAAACGGGCACCAAATCCGCTGTTATGCCCATCAATACCGAGTTGAACCGGGGCGGGACGCACTCCACATGGTGCGGTGGGTGCAAGCAGAACACGGCGAACTAACGATCAGCGGCACGCTGAAGAATGACGGCATCGCTATCAGGTATATGCGGTATAAGGGCGACCTGGTTACGCCCTATTACAAGCCGTCGGATCATTATTTTTTACCCTGGCGACCGCTGACCAGATGAGACCACGTTATGCCAGCACGGAGTGAAGGCATCAGGCGTTTCGTTGCCTGTCCTCACCTGCGGTATTTTTTCGGTGATCACCGTCGGTACTGTTTTATAACAAGCTCAATCAATAATCAGGGAGGTCAATTATGGCAAAGAATGATTTAAAGAACAAAGTGGTAGAACTCATCAACCGCAACCGGTATGCCAAGCTCATTACCTTCGGGCCGGATGGCGCCCCGCGCGCCCGCATCATGACGAACCTCCCCCTCGGTAAAGATCTGGCCATCTGGTTTGCTACCGGCTTAAGCACCAGCAAAATTCGGGATATTAAAAAAAATCCTGCTGTGAGCGTGTTTATTGATGACCCCGATGATCAGACAAACGTCTCCATTAGCGGGAACGCTGAGATTGTCACCGACGATCGGCTTCGCAAAAAATTTTGGCAGGAACCATTCGGCTTCTTCTTTCCCGGCGGCCCCACGGATCCGGATTATTGTTTGCTTAAGATTACCCCCAAAAAGGTAGAGTATCTTGATCCCGGGCCGCGGTTTATTCAAAAACGCGCGCGTGTCATCATCAATCTTAAATGATGCTTCCCGCGCCGGGCATCCCGGCAATGAGGGGTAGTCGTTAATTCCGTGCTGATTCAGCCCCGACAAACGCGCCTGTTTTGCAATCGCCTTCTGCGGTCTGAGCCGAAGCATCGCTGTTTTCCCTGCTTGTTGTTATGCGATGCTGGATTTCGTTCAGCAGGACAACGATGGCAGCTTCCTCATGGTGACACGGCCGCACCAGGAACCAGAGTAGCGGGGCGTGAGAAAACCCCGCTGCGCGCTCAATTGCAAACGATGAAAAATGTTGGGGAATGCTCTGAGGAATCTCAATGCGCAGAGAGTTCTTGAGGATTGAACAGGCAACCCTCTCAACCGGGGGTGAGAGAATACCTGAGAGAGCTTGATACCTGCTACGCCACGGTTGCCAGGGCTTCAAGCGGCAGGCGCTCAACTGCCTGCACTTTATGAAACTTACCGTGGCCAATTCGCGCGATTTCACGGGCAAGCTGTTCGCCCTGCCCTTCCCCTTCGCTGATAAACACCACCGAGATTTTTATATCCTTGCGGCTGGTTTTGCCCGCCTCGTTAAGCGCGTGCTGGGTGCCGAGCAACTCTTTTCGCTCCCGGCTCATTTCCCGCGAATAGGATACCACCCGCCGACTGTCTCTGGCGCTGTCCTGGTCTTCGATAACCGCAGCATTGGGCTGGCCGTCCGTTATGAGCAGAATGTATTTGGGGTTGCTGTTCTTTTCTTTGAGCAGCATGCGGCGTGCACAGATGAGTCCGTTGCCGATATTCGTATATTGCTCAGCCTTCAGCGTCATCGTGGCTTCAAGGATGGGAAGCAATTTATCCGTCAGGGGCACCACCACCTGTCCCAGGTTAGAAAACGCGACGATGCCCACGCGATCCTGTTTTGCCAGAGCAGCCCGCGCCAGCTCCGCTATCGCCAACTTGGCATACCGAAGCTTTGCATGGTCTTTCATAGAGGCGGAAACGTCAACACAGAGCGCGATATCAAGCTGCTGGGATGGCTTTTTATCAAATGCGCGCAGGTCTGATCGGTTAATATCTTCAAGCCTTTTGCCCTTGCGCATGGCGCGGCGCAGGCTGTGCCTGACAGAAATATGGCGGAACACATCGCCGGTCCGATAGCGACGCACGTCGCTCTTATCTATCTCCATCTCCGGCCGAAAGGCCCGCTTTTCCAGAGCCTGGCTCTGCTGGCGCTTGACCAGCTTCTCCAGCAGCTTCTCTAAAGACCGGCTGGTAAGAGAAAACCGCTTGCCGCCGTCGCCCACTTTTAGCATGCCTTTTTTCTCGAGGTCGTGAATTAAAATCTTCAGTTTTTCGTAGTCAATCTTCTGTGCTGACACATCAAGGCCTTTTTTTTCGCTCAGCGTGTAATGCACATACAGGTCTTCAAGGGAAGATGTCTGCGCGCGGCCCTGGTGCTGAAAATCCATAAGCTCGGCCAGCATTTCGCCCAATGCCTGCGGCGGAATGCTCATCTTCTCGCCGCGTGCGCCCGGCGGTTTGGGCAGAGCTTTGGCGTTGTTCAGATAACGGGCAAGCTCCTCAGGACTTATCTCGCCCAAGGCCAACGCCTCCTCAAGGCTTTTTTTCAGGTGTTGCTGCCCCTGCTCGCTCAATGTCATGCCCGATGCGTTCAACAAATCGAGGTAATTACGATCTTCAAGCTCTCGCAAGAGGTCGCGATACTGCTGCTGCACACTGTTAAGCAATCCTTTGTCCATGGCATCCTTTAATGCCTGCTGCACCAGGGGGTGTTGCATTGCTTCCTCGGCAAAGGCAGGGTCATCGAGCGGCAACGCCTCGCCAGGACCCAGCGCGCGAATCGCGGCATCGCTTAACCCCATAAGCGCCCTGGCAATCTCTTCCGGCGTCAATGGCCGACGGGTCTCCGGTCGGCGCTGGCTCTCATCAGGATACAGAGAAATATTATATACCACCCGGCTGATAATGCTTTTCAGTATTTCCTCAACGGGGATATCTTCGCCCGACCGCACCCGATTGCGGTGACGAAGCGCAACAAACGCTGCCCGGGCAAGCGTTTTTCTACTGAGCGAACCGTGCAGCAGCCGGTATGCCTGGGCAATTTCTCTGGTAGCAAGCGTCCCGCGCACCCCGGCAGGACGACCGATGAGGGGATGCCGCCGCAACGCCGCCGCGATGGCGCTGGATAGCTCGTCTGCCTCGGCCAAGCTAATTTCTTCCTGCGCGCGTTTCTCCAGCAGCGCATCCAGCTGCGCTCCCAGCTCCGCGGCGAAACCTGCTGCCGGCTCTTTTCTCACTGACCGGTCGCACGCCTCAATCGGCGCCAACCGCAGGACACCGTCGGGTAATGGTTCGGGAAATTTGTACAGTTCGCCATAGAGCGCGCGATGATCCAAAAACGTTTTTACCAGCGCAGGAAAATCAAGGGCATGCGGCAGCGCGTATAATACCAGCACTGTGGTATATCGGTTTTTCAGCCGGCTGTTCTGGCGACAGAGATCAAGCAGCCTGCTGGCAGCATAACAGGATTCATTGATCGCATTTTCCCGCTCCAGAAAGAGATCCGGCCCGCTGTTAAACGCAGCGTCCGTCAAGGCCGCGGCTTTTTTCTGCAGCCGCTGTAACGGGTGGGGAGCGACTGCTTCTTCAGCAAAGCGGCAGTTCACGGTTTCCATCAGGTCATGGTAGATTTTTTGATACTGCGAAGGCACCATCCGGCTGCGCGACAACAGGGGGACGATAGGGACTTTCCGTCGCAAGCACAGGGCTGCTGCCTCCGGCAGGAAATCTCCCGGCTGCAAAAAAATTTCTTCATGGCATATATCGCCTTCGCAGAGGCCAACGCGAGCCGGAAGATTCAGGGCGTACCACAGGGAGCCGGCGTAATGAAGGGCGGCACCCACCGCTGCCGGCGACACATCAACGGCGACCATACAGGGTTGGTATTTTTTTATTAATGCTGCCAGATATGCGTCACCATTTATACCGCGAGACGGGTAGGGAATCAGCACCACATGTTTCCGGGGCGGGGTTTTTTCTGCTGGTGCAACAGCGGTGCCTTGCATCCACTGCGATACCAGGGATTCAAGATCCGGGTCTAATCGGCGCAGCAAAAACAGGGCACTGTTTGCCGTTTCCTGAGGGGCGGGCATGTTGCACCGGCCCAGAAGCTCCTGCTCAATATCGGGCAGCCGTACGCCGCGCTGCAGGGCCGCGCGCACATCCTCGCGGGTTATATCACATGGAGACAACATGGTGTTGTTTGGTTACTTCTTTTTGGCCTGCTCAATGACTTTCTCAATCAGCAGATCTTGTTTATCATAGTAGCGACTCTCAGCGCTCACCACCAGCCTGCCCTGAAGGACACGCCGCGCGGCTTTTTCAATATGATCCGCTTTGACCTGCTTGGCATTTTGCAGCCGGGCAAGGGATTGCGCCTGCTCGTAAATGGAAAGCGTGGTGCGCACGCTGGGGAGCCGCTCAATCTCTTCAGGCATAGCCCGTGCCGCATTGGCAATGGCAACCGAGCGGTAGAGCATATCATCAGGCACCGCAACGCTGTCAATTTTCTTTCCATAGCGCCGGATAATGGTTACCTCGTCTTCAAAGCTTGGATACCCAATCCGTATCTGCTCAAAGCGATCTGAAAGGGTCTCGCTCACCCGTTCAACGCCGGCAAACTCTTCAGGGTTTTCGGTTGCCACTACCAGCGTATCAACCTGGGAGGTGAGATCAAATCCGGCAATGGTGGTAATCCCTTCTTCCAGAACCTGCACCAGCGTGTTCTGGGTCCTTTGCGGAACGCGGTTAAGCTCGTCAATAAACAGAATCTTGCGATGCGCTTTCTGTATTTTTCCGGGGGTAAAGGCGCGTGGATCCTGAATTCCCAGGCGCATTGCCATGACCGGATCAAGGTCTCCCATCAAATCTTCCGGCATCATTTCGGGCGACCCCTGGATGCGCACAAAACGCTTGTTGCCGGGAACCTGGATCTTCTTATGCGCTTTCTTGCCGCGGCAATCCGGACACATGGGCTCCGCCGGGTAACAGTTATACCGGCAGTCGGCAAGCGTATCCATGGGCGGCAGCAATGATGAAATGATACGCGCCAGCGTGGTCTTGCCGGTTCCTGGCGGGCCTTCCAGGAGGAGATGGCGACCCGCCACCAGCACGGCAAGGATTGCCTCGCGGGTCTGGTCATCGCAGTAAAAGCCCTCAAGCGGATCGGTTTTTTTTGCCAAGCGATTTAAAATTGCCTGGCGTAATTCTTCGCGTAGTGATGTGCCCATACAATAACGTCGCTCCTTTTCCCCGGCTTTCTATCCTACCGTTATCAGCTATCAGAGACCGGGCGATACCGAAAGCTGTCTGCCGATGGCTGCCAACATGCCTCAGAAACAGCCCAACTGGCAGTTTTGCACCTTGAGGCCGACAACATCCAGAAAAGCCTTCATATGATTCATCTGGACCTTATTTTCCTCCGCAAATTTTTGGGCCTGATAGCAGGAAATTTTCCCATCCTGCGCTAACTTTTTTATTTTTGCTTCCAGCTCCGGCGTCATCCAGTCCTCTCGTTTGGGATTGACAAACATATCTGCTCTGCTCATGATTATTTCCTCCTCATGTTACGTTTTGGTCAATATCCTATTGTGATTGTCTATGACAATAACACCTCGCCACACTGCGGGGATTGACGTAGGTCAAGGTACAAAACTTTCTCTGAGATGGTATAACACAGAGTCGCAAATAGTTCCACCCTGAAGCGTTCAGTGATGTTTTATTGCATGTCTCGTGAGGCGGCTTGCGACGGATCAGCGGGCAGTGGTGCTAATTCGCAGTTCGGTAACGTTCTGCCGTTCAATACGATAGGCGCGGACTTCCGGACGGCGCCGGTCTTGAAGCGAAATGATCAGATAAACGGCTTCGGGGTGAAATGCCAGCCTGATATCCATCCCGGAGGGGAAGGCCGGGCCATCGGGATGAGAATGATAGATGCCCAAAAAGCTCTCGCCACTTTTGCCCAATTCCGTAAAAATTTCAATCTGTTCCTCCGGGCTCATAACATAAGAATCCGGTGCCGGATGAACGCTGGTTATGGGGATCACCCGTTCAAAGATGCCGTCCCGCCCAATCAGCACGCCGCAACACTCGTTGGGCAGCTCATTACGGGCATGTTCTATCATCGCCGCAATGAGATGGGAAGCCAGGGTGAGTGTTTCGTTTTTCACGTGGTGAGCTGCAAAATATTTGACATATCTATTGTAGTATGTTACCAGTGAACTGTTTTGCCGGAACAACTTGTAACCAGTTGTAATGGATGCCGCTCCCCTTCGGTTGCGCCTCCATATGATACATTCTAAGTAAATTTGTTTTGTATTTCAATCCCAAATATGCGCCCCTGATATTCGCACTGAGAACGCGTTCAATGTAAAGGAAATACCGATATGAAGGCTTTTATTTTTAAACCCGAGAACTGCGATCTGTGCCGGAAATGCGAGGAAGCCTGCGTGGCGGTCTGCGGGCCGGCACATAAACAATCTGCTGACTATGTTCCCCACATTCGCGTCTTTCAGAGCCCTGAAGGGCCGTATATCAGGCTGTGCCGGCACTGCGAGGAACCGCCCTGCGTTGATGCCTGTATTGGCGAATCGCTGCAGATCGGTCCCGAGGGCTTGGTCATTCAGGATGAGGAGCGCTGTATCGGCTGCTTCATGTGCAATATGGTATGCCCCCACGGCGCCATGAAAACCATTATGAGCCGGGAAAAGGCATTCAAATGCACGCTGATGTGCGGCACCAAAACCACCCCTACCTGCGTGCTGGCCTGCGATCGCGGCGCCCTGTTTTTTGAGGATGTTGCACAGCATAATAAAAAAATCCGCCGTGCAAAACTGAAGGAGTTACCCCGCAAATGAAAGCATATGGCAGACAGCATCTGATTATTGGCAATTGCATCGCGGCCGTTTCCGCTGCCGAGGTGCTGCGCAGACAGAACCCGGACGACCGTATAATTATTATCGGCGATGAAGCGGTTCCCTCCTACTCCCGTTGCCTTATTACCTATTATTTAGGCGATATGGTAACCCGCAACCATCTGCTTTCACATGATGAAAAGTGGTATCGGGACCGCAACATAGAGCTGCACCTTGCTACCAAAGCGCTCTCGGTGGAGCCGAAAAATCACACGGTCATTGCCGAGAAAAACGGCAAAAAGAAAAAATTCTCGTATGATAAACTCCTGGTAGCCACCGGTTCCAGCCCGATCTTTCTCAAGGGTTTTCCCTATGACCCCGAGGGCATCATTGGGATGCGGAATTACCAAGATGCGGTAACGCTCAAGCGCTGGGCGCACAAGGGCAAAAAGGCGCTCATCATCGGTGCCGGTTTTGTCGGTTTAAAGACTGCCTATGGCCTTGCCAAGCAGGGCGTGAAGGCAAAAGTTGTTGAGCTGTTGCCGACGGTCCTGGGACGCATGACCGACCTGGAGGCAAGCCGCAGAATTATTGAGCGGCTGACCAGCCATGAATTGATTGACATTGAGTTGAACAATTCGGTAGTGGCGACCAGAAAACAGCGTCAAAAATACGTTGTCACCTATCAGGACGGACGCGAAGAGGATGCGGACTTTGTCGTGGCAGCTGTCGGGGTGAAGCCCTGCACTGATTTTCTGGCCGGGACGGGTGCAGACATCAATTGGACCATCAAGGTTAATGAACGTCAGGAGACGACGGTTCCTGACATTTTTGCGGCAGGCGATGTCTGTGTATCGCCCCATATTCTGTCAAAAGAGTGGATTTACAATGCAATCTGGCCGGTCGCTGCTGCCCAGGGCCGTGTTGCTGCTTATAATATGTCCGGGGATACGGGGGTGACCTATGCCGGCAACCTGCCCATGAACAGTGTTGATTTTTTTGAGCTCTGGATAACAGCTATAGGAAACGTGCAGGCAGACCAGGTTCAAGGCGAGGGTATTGAAACCATCAAATTTCAGAGTCCCCGTATTTATCAAAAGCTGCTGTTGAAACAGGGGATACCGATTGCCTTCATGGCCGTCGGCAATGTGGATGGTGCCGGGCTGGTACGCGGCGCCATTGTTGCCGGCATGCCGTGGAAAGAATTTATAAAAAAACCGCAGGCAAAAGTGCTGCCGGTCGTGAATCAAACATCCTCAGCATAAGATCATGCTGCAACTTGTTGGAGGATTTCGCTATTCCCTTCGAGAAGTTGCGTGGTAGAGTCATGGCACAATCGTTGATCAATCCAGCACAAAAGAAAATTCCCGCCGCCCGCGTTAACGGCGTGGTAATCAGTCAATATCAGGTGGAAGCCGGTGTGGCGCAGCTTTTGAAGCCCTATGCGGATGTTAAGGGAAAAGTGCGTCTGCCGCAGGAACAGCAGTATGCGGCTCGGCAAGCCGTGCTTGACAACCTGATCATGCGGGAGTTACTGTATCAGGAAGCACGAGCCCGGGGCCTCATGGCGACGGAAGAGGAGATCAATACCGCCCTGCAACAGGCCATTAAAGAATACGGCTCCGAGCGCGAATTTAAAGCCATGCTGGTGATGACCGGCTCAAGCCCTGAGGAATATCGGGAGCAGCTCATAAAAGATTTGACGGTGAACAAAATGGCTGCGGCAGTGGTAAAAGGCAAGCGCAAACCGGTCAGCACCGAGGAGGCACGAAAATACTACGACGAGCACATGGACGAGATGCAGGGCCCGGAAGCGCGCTGGCTGGTACACATTATGGTGCCGCTTGACCCCTATGCCCCGCCGGAGGAAGTAAAAAAGGCACGAGCGCGTCTGGAGCAAATCCGCTGTTTATCCCCTGCCGAATTTGAAAAACAGGCCGCAGCTGCGGGCGAGGATCTGGGGTATGTCATGCGTGGCCAGCTTCATCCCATCCTTGATTCGGTTGTCTTCTCCATGCCGGCCGGACACATCTCGCGGATTGTTAAAACCGAAGAGGGATTGCACGTGGTTCTGGTTAAGGAGATACTTGCAGCAGGGAAAACACGGCCATTTAATGCCGCTGTGGAAAAAGAGCTGCGGGAAAAGCTCTATGAAAAGCGCTCGGTTGAAATGCTTAATAAATTCACCGATAGTCTGCGGAAAAAAGCCCGGGTTGAAATCTTAGATCAGGTTGTTACCGCGCGTCTTGCCATGGAGGACAGCAAACCGCACTAAGGTAACAACCATATCCTACCCGTATAACCACCTCATTTGCCCCTCTGTCGCCTGTTCCCCCGCGTCCTCGAGATGCTGTTCACATGAAATTGGTTTTAATTTCTTCGTGCCGCACTCGTTCGTTCTCTGCCTTTATTGTTCGGTTACGCATATTGTCCGCTGGCGCATCGCACCAATTTGTTCTACAATAATAGTGGGCAGAATTCACGTGTGGGCTCAGGGGAGGAACCAGAAACAACCAGTCCACTGACAACAGGTTTCGCAGTTGCCCAAAACAACAAACACCTCGGACGGAAGCGGTGATGACCCGAAAAAAAACTTCGCAGCTTAAACAGACCCTCAACAAACCTTCAGCCCGGCGCTACAATCAGCTGATTCATGAAAAAAGTCCCTATCTGCTGCAGCATGCAGAAAATCCGGTTGACTGGTATCCGTGGGGCGAAGAAGCCTTTGCCAAAGCCCGCCGGGAAAACAAACCGATTTTTCTTTCTATTGGCTACTCTACCTGCCACTGGTGCCATGTGATGGCACACGAGTCTTTTGAAGATCCGGCAGTGGCAGAATTGCTCAACGAATTCTTTGTCTGCATAAAGGTTGATCGTGAAGAGCGTCCTGACCTTGATCAGGTGTATATGCGCGTCTGCCAAATGCTTACGGGAAGCGGTGGGTGGCCACTCACCATTTTTATGACCCCGGACCAAAAACCGTTTTACGCCGCCACCTACATCGCCAAAGAGAGCCGCTTTGGAAGGGTGGGCATGCTTGACTTCCTGCCCAAAATAAAAGCTATCTGGCAGCAGCGCAGAGAGGATGTGCTCAGCTCTGCCGATAAAATCACTGCCGCCCTGCAGCAAACAGAACCGGCTTCCTCCGGCGCCGACCTTGATCAAAACACGTTGCAGCAGGCATTTGCAGAACTGTGCCAGCGCTTTGATGAAAGCCACGGTGGCTTTTCCGTGGCGCCGAAATTTCCCACCCCGCATAATCTCACGTTTCTGCTGCGTTACTGGTATCGCTCCGGCGATAAACGGGCACTGCAGATGGCGGAAAAAACCTTGCAGGAAATGCGCGCCGGCGGCATCTATGATCATATCGGTTTCGGCTTCCACCGCTATGCGACCGATGCGGAATGGCGGGTTCCTCATTTTGAAAAGATGCTCTATGACCAGGCGCTCATCGCCATGGCCTACACCGACGCCTATCAAATAACCGGCAAGCGTCTTTACGGGCAGACTATCCATGAAATAATCACCTATGTGTTGCGTGTCCTGACCGCTGCGGACGGTGGTTTTTACGCTGGCGAGGACGCCGACAGCGAGGGCCGTGAAGGAAAATTTTACCTCTGGACCGAAGCTGAAATTATCAATGCGCTGCGCCAGGATGAAGCTGAGCTCATGTGTACCATGGGGAATATTACCCGATCTGGAAATTATCGCGATGAGGCAACCCAACAGCTGACCGGCGAAAATATTATATACCTTACGGGAACCTTCTGTGATTGTGCGCGGGCTGCCGGTTTATCGGAACATGAGTTGCAGGTGCGCTTTGAAACGATCAGGCAAAAATTGTTTTTCCAGCGCGAGCAGCGAATTCATCCGCAGCGCGATAACAAAATTCTGGTTGACTGGAACGGGCTGATGATCGCCGCGCTGGCACGCGCTGCCCAAGTTTTTGCCCTGCCCCATTATGCCGCTGCAGCGCGACGGGCGGTGTCTTTTATCCTCGCGCACCTGCGCACGCCTGAAGGCCGATTGCGGCATTGGTATTGCGACGGGGTGGCTGCCGGCAGCGGCATGGTTGACGATTATGCTTTTTTCATTTGGGGACTAATCGAACTGTATGAAGCTACCTTTGCCACAGATTGCCTGCAAATTGCCCTTGATTTACAGCGCCAGATGATTGACCATTTTTGGGATGAGCAGAACGGCGGTTTTTATGTTACCGCCGACGATGCTGAGCAGGTATTGCTGCGGCATAAAGAAATTTACGACGGTGCCGTCCCCTCGGGAAATGCGGTGGCGATGCTGAATCTGTTGCGCCTGGCGCGGATAACCGGTCAAACGGCCTTCGAGCAGAAGGCGTCAGCCATCGCGCGGGCCTTTTCCGGCAGCGTTCAAAGCCTGCCTTCTGCCTACTCACAGCTTATGAACGCTGTTGATTACGCCGTGAACCCCTCCTGTGAAGTGGTGATTGCCGGGCGCGCAGCGACGATTGAAACAGAGCCGATGGTCACCGCGCTCTGGAAAACATTTCGACCCCATGCCGTGTTGCTCTTTCGCCCTACTGACCAGGATGCACCGGCAATTACCGCGATTGCTCCCTATACGAAAGACTGTACCGCATGTGACGGCCGGACCACCGCCTATGTCTGTCGGCATTACCGATGCAGCCTGCCAACGACCGATGTCAAGCACATGCTTGACCTTCTGAACGCCAAGGCATGACGCGCCGTAGTACTGGTGCCGGCTCTGCCCACCATGACCAGTGCGAAACTGCTCGGCCCGTACCCCGCCGCAGTGGTTTCAAGCTGGAGCTGACTGTCGCGGGCGCCGTTTCCCGCTATTCATAAAAGCAAGCGCCTCGGCAACCGACGGCAGACAGGATCTGCCGCCAAGCCCCCGACATTTGAGCGCGGCAACCGCATGCGCAAAATCCAGGCATCGTGCCACCTCCCAGTCCTCGAAGAGTGTTCTGATAAAGGCGGCATGAAACACGTCTCCGGCGCCGGTGCTGTCTATGCAGGAAATCTCAAAGGCCGGTGAATAATAGAATAATCCCTGATACAGCAGCAGCGCTCCTTGAGCGCCCCAGGTTACTGCCGCCACGGCTGGTCCGCAAGCGGCAATCGCCTGCAGCGCTTTTTTGCAGTCGGCCAATCCGGTAAATTGTTCGGGGAAATGCTGCTCAGCGATGACAATATCAACCAGCGCCATAAGTTCGCGCGTCTCAGCCGAAATCTTTTCCGCATCCATCACCACCACCATGCCTGCCGCTTTAGCATAGCGTGCCGCCTGCAGGGCGGCGCCAGCATCGTGGCCGTCAACCAGCAAAACCTTTGCGGAACATATCAGTTCCTGCGGAACCGCAGCGGGTACCATGCGGAGCCGCTGGTCTCGGTCCCAGATTATCGTGCGATTCCCGGTGCGCTGCTCAATGAGAATAAACGCAACTTGATTCCGCGCCCCGGCAACCACCGTTACGCCGGCGGTATCAACTCCCTCGTCAATGAGGCTTCTGAGGGAGAACTGCCCCATCGCATCATCGCCCACGTTCCCGATATAGCGGCTTTTCAACCCCAACCGCTTGCAGGCAACCATGGCGGTTGCCGCCTGTCCTCCTCCCTGGATGCTGAAATCAAGCATCTTGAGTTTTGTATCGGCAATAGGAAAATGGGGAACGACACAGAGGTGGTCAACTGCATTTAAACCCACGCCAACGACATCAAATGGCCGTGCTTCAGGAAGGGTAAAATGAAGTCCCATACTGGCTCCGCACAATAATGAATTGGGTATTTGTGCCAACCTCATAAAACGTTTCCCGTTTGCGCATCCCCGCTATGGCGACGCTGTCGCCGCGGTGTGCCCGCGCGAAGTCTTGATTATGCATTGAGGCGTTTCGGGAAAGGCGGCGAAGCATAATCCGCTCTGTGCCGTTGCAGATAAACAACCGTTCTTCGCCTTTGCCTTTGATGATATAACTCACCACCCGCCATATTTGCGTGCGCGGGAAATCGCCCGCGGCATACTCCGCCTGCCTGGCATCTTTTCTAAAGGTAAAGTAAGTAAAACGAAGGCCCTTTTCCTTGCTAAAACCGGTAAGCCGGTCAATGGCGCGGACGATGTCCGGCGGAGACCAGAAAAGTTTCTGATGGCACCAATCCTGGGGATTTTCAAGGGATGGACACAGACCACGTGCAGGGCACGGAGCATACAGGGTAAGTCCGGTCTGCTCAAGCAGCATGTTGCGCAGGGTAATCAGATGGCGGGAGGCGGTTTTCGTCCCGGGTTCAATGAGCAGCAGGGTTCCCTGCGGAGAAAGGAGCTGCTCAAAAACCGGCACCAGCTTCTGGCAATCAGCACTTGCCAGTTCGGTTAGCACATTGCCGGCAATGATAAGGTCAAACCTCCGCCCCGCCGGCAACAGCGGATCAGGAAACATTTTCGAAGCAAGACTGCCGGATTGCAAATGCAATGCGCATCGCATGTGTGCTGGCAGCACCGCGGTCTGGAGATACCGGCTCATAACATCGCGCGCCGCTGCCAGACACGCCGCACTCCGGTCTATTCCCCACAGGTTGATCTGTTGAACATGCGAAGAAAAAATGGTTTCCCTTCCGGCACTATAATATTCAAGCACGCCCAGTAAAAACGTTCCCGGACCACACCCAAGATCCAGGATAGATACCTCTGGTCCGTCCAGTCCAGCAATGTCAGGATGAGAAAAAACCTCATCAAGGAGAGGAAACAGTTTAATCAGGTTTACCGGCAGGAAATAACTGAGATAGGCAGTTCGCAACGCCGGATTATGAAACAGATCGTCCTGAAAATGGCCGTCAGCAGCGAGGTATTTGTCGGAGATGGTTTTAACTGCTGCTGCCACTTGTTTAACCGGTCGCGATTGCGCGGCAATGGGCATCGGCAGACCTGCATAATCCATTAACACGGCTTGAAGCACCGAAGATAATTTCAGCTCGCGGTTGCGCATCGTGTTCATTGTTTTACCCGCTGCTGCAAAACGCCTGGCAGATGGCACCGGCCAACCGTGCTGCTACCCTTCTGGCATATTCTGTTCACGGTGTTCAGTATGGCACTGGTTCAACATCTGCGCTTGGCTTTTTACTTGACAGCAGACGGCCATTTATTTTACTGTTTGAAAATCTATAATGTTAGAAATATTATCATGTTTCGTTTCACGTCTAACTCCCATTATGAATCAGAAGAAAGGAGAAAACAACTATGAAAAAAGTGCTGTGCGCGGTATTACTGAGTGTCTTCGTCTCCGGCATCGCCTCGGCAGGACCAGAGCTGCGGAAAAATTGCGGGTGTGGCATCGGTTCCATGCTCTTCGAGAACAACGAGGGCCTGATGTCGCAGACTGCCGCAGCCACCACCAATGGACTGTTCGGCAATCAGACTTTTGGCATAAGCTCGGGCACGCTTGACTGCAAACAGCCTGCGCAATTCTATGGGCGCGAAATGCTGCACCGATTTGTGGCAGAAAACATGGATAACCTTGCCAAAGACATTGCCCGCGGACATGGCGAGTCGCTTGATACCCTTGCTATATTGCTGAATATCCCTGCCGAGCAACGCACCGATTTCAACACCAGACTCCAGGCAAATTTTGCCCATATCTTTACCTCACCGCAGGTAACCGAGGTGGAAGTTGTTAACCATATCATTGCGGTAACAGCGACGTAACGGTCTTCCATGGTGAAGCGGAGTGCGCGCGGGAGATATGGATTTCGGCATAAATCCATATCTCTTTTTTTATTGCTGAGCACGTGGTGCTGGTTTGCCTCGCTTCCAGCGCGTGCCGAAACTAGCGCCCCTGCTTATGTTGAGGAGTTGCTTGACGCGGCGCGGCAGCAAAAACTCGCTGATGACCGATACTGGCACATCCTGCTGCATTATCGTCCCACACTGCGGGGAGTAAAAAGCCTCATTGACGATCCTGGTTTTTTTCTGTCGCCGCAGGGCGCCCGCAATCCCCAGGCCGAACTCGAGGCAACCCTGCGCGCATTTTTTGCGCCACCCGACGATCCGGCAAATCCGCCGATCTGCCGGTTCATGGCGCGCTTTGCCTGGTTGCACGAGAAACTGCACTTTGATGAGGCACGACTGCCCATTGCCGCATGTGAGCCGTATCAAAAGACCGTGCGCACCATGAAGCCCCATGCAGCATCGCTGATATTCCCTGCTGCGTATATGAACAACCCCGCTTCCCTGTTTGGCCACACCCTGATCAGAATCGAAACCGCATCGCAAAGCATGCTCCTGGCGCAGGCCGTTAATTATTCCGCCTTTACAACTGAAAAAAACGGGTTGGTATTTGCGCTCAAAGGCTTATGCGGTTTCTACCAGGGCTACTACTCAATCCTGCCGTATTATCAAAAGGTGCAGGAGTATAATGACATCAATCAGCGCGATATCTGGGAATATCACCTGAATTTTTCGGCAGACGAAGTCATCAGGATGGTGATGCACATCTGGGAACTGCAAACCATATATTCCTATTACTATTTTTTTGATGAAAACTGTTCATACAATATCCTGTTTCTGCTTGAAGCCGGACGGCCGGCACTGCATCTGACCGATCAATTTTACGGGTGGGTAATACCGTTAGATACGATCAAACTGCTGGAAAAGGCGGGCGTCATTGCCACCGTGCATTACCGTCCATCACTGGCAACCAGAATACAATACCTCGCCGCGCTGCTTGATCCAGAAGAGCAAAAACAGGCAGCCAAACTCAGCCGCGGGCTGTTACAACCCGCAACAGTCATGCAGGCGCAGCTCGCCGATGAAAAAAAAATAACCATGCTTGATCTCTCCATTGAATACCTTCAATATCTCTATGCCACAAAAAAATTATCCCGAACCCGTTACGCAGAGCTTTTTTTATCACTATTAAATGCCCGCAGCACGCTGGACGCGAGGGTGCCGCCTGGCACTCCGCCGGTTCCGCCGCGACCTGAACACGGCCACCATGCCGCCCGGTTCGGGGTTGGCGGCGGTGTCAGGCGCAACAACTGGTTTCAGGAACTGCGCTTCAGACCAGCCTATCATGCGTTCACTGACGATGATGCCGGCTTTGACCGCGGCTCGCATATACAATTTTTTAATACGGCGCTGCGCTATTATCCAGGCCGGGACAGATTGGCACTGAACACGCTGGATCTGATTGACATTGTTTCCCTGTCGCCGCGCGATGTTTTTTTTAAATCCTTTTCCTGGAAAGTGAAAACCGGATGGCACCAGACGCTGCTCCACGACGGCGATGACCATCTGGTTTATTCGCTGAATACCGGGGGCGGGTTTGCTTATGCCGGTAAATTACTGGGGCTTTATTATGGGATGGTTGAGGGCGAAATGAAACTGGGCGGTGCCTTAAAAAAAAATTATGCCCTGGGCATCGGTGGTTCTGTAGGGAGCAAAAAGAATGTCACAGACCGGTGGATTACGTGGGTGAAGGCAAACGCATTATACTATGGTCTGGGCGATGAGCATACAGCCTATAAGCTCGCCATGACTCATACCTATGCCCTCAACGCCCAGAACAGTGTCTCCGTGGAGATTTCCCGCGGTAAAACCAGCGGCAGGTATGAGACAGATGCGGTCTTTATGCTGAACCGGTATTTTTAACATCAGGGCGATGCGCCCCCACCCACTCAGGATACTGACAAGAAGCCGTTTCTGCGCCGTTTTTCAAGCCCCACCTCCGGATGGACATTGCGCATTGCAAACAGCTTTTCCATAATGTCCGGCCGCTCCTCCTGAATGCGGGGAAAGAGGTCAAGATAGGTTTTGCCGATGGTTCGGTAGAGCGTATAGAAATCCAGCGTTGCCCGCAGCGGGTTTTCTACCAGCGAGGCAAGATAATCCATATCTTCAGCAGAAAAATAGTCATTAAAATCAATTCCTGAACCGCCACCCATACCATAGCGACCAATAAGCTCTTTGGTGTAAAAATTAATATAGTCGGCGACACCTTCCTTGGTGAACTGCTTCTGCTTAATTGCCAAGGTCACCGAGTTGCCTGCTTTCCAGCCCATCAACAGCGCCCCCAGAATTGCACACTCCTGCATCCAGGTTGCGTCCCCGGCAATCAGCACATTGTTTTTAAAGGGCATCGGCATGGTAGAATAGATATTGGAAACACAGGACGTGCGGTGGCCTCCTTCGCGCGCCTGTTGAAACCAGGGGCGAAAAACCGGCGACTGCAGAAATTCCTGCATGCCCGCCTCAAGATCAACACGCCAATCATAGCTTGCCGCCGCCACATGATAAAACCGCTTATCCACGTGCGGTGCAAGCGATATGCTGCATTGCCAGCCGACGCAAAAAATGAGCGCCTCCATCTCATCAAACGCAACGCCTTCCAGGTCCCAGGCCCGATCCTTATAGGTGCCCAGCCACTTCCGGCCCTCATTGAGGCCAAGCCGGCGGACCAGACGGGAATTCACGCCGTCAGCAGCAATAGCAAATCTGCCCCGGAACTGGTTTCCCCTGCTGTCGGCAACAACCACACCTTCCGGCTCCCGCCACACATCAACCACATTGGTGTTAAAAAATCCCCGCACGCCGTTTGCCAGCCCTTCATCTACAATACCTTTGATAAACAGACCTTTATCCACCATGACGGCCACCCGGCCATCGTTCCCCTTCGCCTTTTGCAGGTTTACATCGCCCAGCTTTACCCGGGTTCCTAGCGGGCTTACCAGATGAAATCCATAGATATTCTGGTAGGGCCCGTCATATTTCACCGAAAACCCATAGCGTGGAAATATGAGCCGTTTGGTTTTATCATCAAAGTGCTGGATATCGCCCATGAACTCGTCTTTCAACCCCAGGCATCCGGTACAGCAACGCCGGATAAACGAGATATCAGTTTTGCGCTCCAGCATGGCAACCTCAAGACCGTTTTCGGCCGCCACCTTTGCCGCCATAGCACCGCACGGCCCGGCACCTACGACCACAACATCAAAAAGCTTTTTCATATCAGCTCTCCATACACATTGTCGAGTTCAGGAAATAGGCGTTGCATATGCCGCACCTCCCCCCTGCAGACACGCGAAACAACTATCAGGCGATTTTCTGTGGCGCCCGCATGGGACATACTTTGGTGCAAATGAGGCACTCCATGCAGACACTTTGATTTATCGCCACCACGTCGTGATTCATTTCAATCGCTGCCGCCGGACAGAGATCCACGCAGCCGCAGCACCCGGTGCATTTTTGGGTATCAATGTAAACCACAGGTAAACCTCCCCGCCGTTTATTCTTTGCACGTCGGACAGATGTCCAACGCCTCGGGTTGCATGCCGACCTTCTGTGCCAATACCTGGAGTTGAAATTCCGGCGCGATTGGATTACCGCATACTTTGCACATTTTATAGGGCAGGCGGGTTCTCCAGTTGTTCATCACCCGGCTATATCCAGCGGATTCGGTGCCGTCCGCATATTGATTTGCAGCGTCCAGCACGTCGTTCATGGTAATGCACTGGGTGGGACAGACAAACACGCAGGCTCCGCACCCGATACAATCCCCGGAATGCTTGAAGAACGGGGTCGCAACCCGTTTTGTGCTTCCTCGATTGGCAAAGGTTATGGCATGAGCGCCCACCACCTCCCGACACACCCTGACACACATGCCGCACAGAATACAGAATTCATTTTCAATGGTAAATCGTGGTTCTGTAACCCCCAGTTTATCAGCCATCGCGCGCACTGCCTGGGCATTTGGACAGCGCGCCAACAACAGCTCAATAATCATCTTGCGGATCGCCCTGATGGCTTTATTGTCGGTGGTAACCACAATCCCGTTTTTTGCCTGAAAACTGCAGGAAGTTACCAGCCGCGAGCGGCCGTTTTCTTTCACCTCCACCAGACAGAGCCGACAGGCACTCCACGGAGCGAGCGCTTCGTGATGGCAGAATGTGGGGATATCAATGTTATGTGCCCGCGCCACCTGTAAAATCGTGGCGTCATCAGGCGCTGTTACGTCCTTCCCATTAATGGTAAACTGTATCATACGCTACCCCTATGTCGTTATCGCCTCAACCGCACACACTTCTTTGCAGGCGCCGCATTTAATGCATTTTTTGAGATCAATACTTGGCACGGTTCCGGGTGCGCCGGTTATTGCCTGCACCGGACAGGCGCTGATGCATGCCCCGCATTTTGTGCAGACCTGCGGGTCAATTGCATAGAGAATCAGATCTTTGCAGACTCCAGCCGGACATTGTCCCCGCATATGCGCTTCAAATTCATCTGTAAAAAACCGAATCGCATAAAGTGCCACATTGGGCGCGGTTTTTCCCAGATCGCAGAGCGACGCCTCCGCCATCGCTGCGGCAAGCTCCTTAATAAGGGTAAGGTGATCGTTGGTCCCGATACCCATAGTAAAATAGGTGATCAACTGCAGCAGCCGTTTCACTCCTTCGCGGCAGGGAATGCATTTTCCGCAAGACTCCTCGACAAGGAACTGGGTAAAGTAGCGCGCCACATCCACCATACAGGCGCGATCATCAAAGGCGATAAACCCGCCCGAACCCAGGTTAGTGCCCCCCTGCGCCATCTCCTCATAATCAAGAGCCATATTCAGCATTCGCGCCGGAAGCACGCCACCCGACGGACCGCCGGTTTGAAACGCTTTCAGCTTGCGTTTGGCCCGCACACCGCCGCCCAGATCCTGCAGGATATCCTTGAAGGTCGTACCCATGGGAACTTCCACCAGACAGGCATTATTAACCATGCCGCTGATGCCGATGACTTTGGTTCCCTTGCTGCTCGGGGTGCCGATTTGGGAAAACCATTCAGCCCCTTTGCCGATTACGACGGGAATATTTGCCCAGGTTTCAACATTATTGAGGTTGCTCGGGCTGTCCCATAGACCTTTTATTGCGGTATGAATATATTTTGGACGCGGCTCGCCAATTCGTCCCTCAAGCCCTGCCATGAGCGCGGTGGACTCTCCGCATACGTAGGCACCGCCACCTTCTTTCACAGTTACCGTAAAATTAAAGCCGGAGTTCAGGATGTTGGTGCCCAGCAATCCATAGGCGGTCGCCTCGGCGACTGCCTGCTGCATGCGCGACAGGCCCAGGGGATAGTTGCTGGTTATGTAAATAAAGCCCTGCTCGGCACCGATAGCATAGCCACCGATAATCAGCCCTTCCAGAATGGTGTGCGGATCACTTTCCAGCAGGCTTTTGTGCATGCCGATGCCCGGATCACCTTCGCTGACATTGCACAGCACATAGCGCGGTGCGCCGGGTGCATTGCGGCACGCTGCCCATTTTTTCCCGGTTGAAAATCCCCCGCCGCCGCGGCCGCGCAGATTCGATCTGGTCACTTCGTCAATAACCTGTTCCGGGGTCATGAGCGTCAACGCCTTGACCAGGGCGCTGTAACCACCCATGGCAATATATTCTTCGATGCGTTCCGGATTAATCGAGCCGGCATTTCGCAAACAGATTTTGAGCTGCTTTTTATAAAACGGGTATTCACTGCGCTCCGGTATATCTCTGAATTCCTCATGGATTGCGCCCGCGACATAGCGGTGCGGTTCGCCATGAAGCAGTGCATATTCCTGATCGGTTCTGAACAGCGCACGCTTGGTATCCACTCCTGCCTGGACAATGGCGCTGATGAAATCCGCCGCATCGCCCGGGGTAACCGGCCCGTAGGCGACCCGCGGCTTACCGGGCTGAACGATCTCGACAGTCGGCTCAAGATGGCACAGGCCGATACAGCCCACCGGCACCACACTGGCGTTCAATTTCTGCGCTGCTGCCTCCCGCTCCAGCGCTGTAAGTAACCGGTCAGCCCCTTTTGCACGACAGCACGTCGCCGTGCCCACCATAATCCGTATGGTTTCCGGATGCAGCAGCTTCCGTCCGGCCTGCTTCAGTTTTTCAAGATCTGTGCTCGACGTAATTCTCATTTTTCTTCCCTGTATTTTTTAATGATCTCCGTTGCCTTTTTATGGGTCATCTCTTCGTAGATTTCCTGCTGCGGAAGGGCGGGAAGTTTGTCAACGCTGAGGCCCTCGTAAATCTGCTCATCAACCGTCATCACCGGCCCCGCATTGCAACAGCCCATGCAGCGCACTTTTTCCAAGGAGAATTGCCGGTCTTCTGTTACGCCCTCTCCGGCAAGATTGAGTTCCCGGCACAGCCGTTCATATATTTTCTCGCCGTTATGCAGATAACAGGAGGTGCCGGTGCACACCCGAATGTGATGCTTCCCCCGCGGTTCAATGCTGAAGGCTTTATAAAAGCTTACCGCGCTAAACACCTGACTGACGGGCAATGCCAGTTTGCGGCTTACATAGTGGGCTGCTTCTTCTGAAATGCCGCCCTGCGTTTTTTGAATTTCATGTAGAATGGAAAGCAGGGCATCCTGCTTGCCCGCATATTTTTCAACGGCGGTATCAATGGTGTGTGCGATCGTGGTGTCCATGTTCTTGTTCTCCCTGTTGACTGGATGCGCAGAGGCGTGCGTATTCGTGGTCTATCATCTGTTGAATTTCGGCACGGTCTGCGTCGCTGAACTGCTCAAAACGTCCCTGCAACCGCATGTATTGGTTAACCGGGCGCGGCTGCAAAATGGTTACCGTGAGAAAGCATACTCCCTGCGCAACTTCATACAGCGGGAATACCTGTGACTCTACTGCCAGCCTGCCTATTGTAACGGTGAGGTTGGAATCAAACGCCCAACCGACCGGGCACGGGCAGAGAATATGCAGGTAGGCATCGCCGGGCGCGGAACAGGCTTTTTTTACTTTTGCAATCAGGTCAAAGGGATAACCCGGAGATGCTGTTGCGACATAGGGAATGCCCTCGGCAACCGCAACAGCCGGCATTGGTTTTTTCCAGAAATCCTTTTCTATGGCGTTGCCGGTTTGCGCTTCGTTATCGAAGCACATTGTGAGGATTCCCTTATCTTCTTTGGGCAGACGCAGCAGCGAGGGCATTGCCTGCCCAGTTTTTTTGCTTCCCCGTAACTCTGCAAGGGGCGGCTTAAAAGGAATTTTCCAGGTTCCCGTGCTGATCATGGCTGACCCCAGGGCTTTATATACCAGGCGGACCGCCAGCGCCTCGCCGCAGCCCTTGCAACTAATCGGGGCGTCGGGCAAAAAGGACTCTTCCCGTGGCAACAGTTTTGGGACAAATACTGCAAACCGATCCATCAGCGTTCCTCCATCATGGTGATTGCGCCAAACCAGCACTCGCGGGCACAGACCCCGCATCCCTTGCAATAAGTCTCGTCTGCCTCATAAAAACCATCCTGACGCATCCGGATTGCGCCATCCGGGCAGTATAGATAGCAGAGCGCGCATTTGGTGCATTTTTCTGTTTCCAAGGCCGGCTTTTGCGTCCGCTTGTCGCCTTTTTTAAATGGCTGGGCCAGCTTTTTTTCAAGCAGAAAGCACCCGACTTTGTTTTGCGTCCAGTTGATCATGGGATTTCCTTTCACCGGTAGATACTTTGGATAAAATTTTGCAGGCGGTATCAAGAGAAGCGAGCAGCTCTTTCTTGTCTTCTTCAGTTAGCCGCGAGAAGATGGTTTTTGCAACCTTACGGCGGTGCGCTCTGAATTGAGCCCTGATTTTTTCCCCCAGCGGTGTCAAGCGCACCATAACTTTTCGGCGATCGCGCTCATTTCGGTCGCGCTCCGCAATGCCGTCTTTGATCAGGCTGTCCACCATCATGGTCATGTTTGACAGTTTAACATCCACATTCTGTGCAAGCTCTTTCATGGACAGACAGCTTGCATCCTTGAAGGCAAACAGCGCTTTAATCTGCGAAATCCTGAGGTCGGATTTAATATTGGCGGAACCGTTGGCAATTTTTTCCGTGTAAAGCCTGCCAAAATTTCTCAGAATCCGCATGTATTTGTTTAGTTGTTCTTCCATAAGCACACCCCCTCAAAATAGTTCAATTTGTAACTATTCAACCTTAAAATGTCTTATCGGTAATATTTTGTCAAGTATTTTTTTGGGGTGTTCCCCAAAACATGCCATGCAACCTCCGGGAATCAGCAGCAGAACAGACAACGAGCAAGGCACGGAACACGATCATCTCATATATCAATAAGTGCAAGAGAGTTTTTTCCACGACACTACGCCAGCGAGCCGCACTGTTTACACGGCAGCTACCGTTATCTGTTGCCTGACCAGACCCAGCATATTTGCCGGTATCAAAGACGCTGAGAGCTTCCTGCTGGGGCAGGGTAGAGAAGGTGCCGGGTCCTGAACGAAGCGATAAATCCAGGTGTTGTTGCGCAAGAAACCTCCCCCGGGCTCGATGCACTAAAGAATAAGATAACGTCGGTGTTTTTTACCGGGGCGAGAAATTTTGTGGCTGGCGCGGGGAAACAACGCCGCACCGAGTGAAGATATTGACTTGCTGTTCTGTTTAGGCTATGGTTTTGGTAACCACGCAAAGAAGTCAGGGGCGAATGTTGCACAATCAAAACATGTTACAAAAGGAGCGCCATTGAACTGTTATATTTGCGCAAAAGAGGGAAAACAAACACCGGCCGTTGCCGTGTGTCTTGCCTGTGGCATGGGCGTGTGCATGGATCATCTGGTCAGAGAAGAATTGCCGATTGAGGATATTGTGGACTGGGGGCTGGGAAAGGAAACAATTACCTATCCGAAAACCTTGCCGCGTATCCTCTGCATCTGGTGCGCGGAAGCGTTGGCCCAGCGGAAAAAAGCGTGAAGAACCAGACGCGGGAACGAGGCCTGCCCCTCTCCTGCCGATAATTGTTCCTCGGCGTTGATGCGGCATCACCGTGAAGGTAGCCAACGGAACAAAACAACGCCCCGCTGCCCGACAACACAATAGAGTACCAATAAATAATAAAACCTGCGTCTATTTGAAGATCGCACCGGTTTGCCATGCATCGCAGGGTTGTTTCCTATTGAGGAATGGCGATAAATCCCTTCATGACACCATTTGCATCATCACCGGTGCCGACCACGGCGCCCTGGTCATTAAGAGAAAACCCATACGCGTCAATCCATCCCCCGGGCAGCAGTTCACTGTAAACCCGCCTGCTATAAACAAACCCTTTTTCAACCCCTTCTTTGTCCGCGCCCCAGCCGGCAACATCGCCGGAACGGTTTATGGAATATGCGTAGGCATACCTCCAGCTAGGCGGCAGGAGTTCGATATAGTTTCCATTTTCATAAATAAAACCCTTTTCCGTATCACTATCAGAGCCATCTCCCACGATCAAACCATTGTCATTGATTGCCCATGCTTCGGCGGCAAACCATCCCGGCGGCAACAGTGGTTCATATTGCATCTCACGGTAATAAAATCCTGCATTGGTGGCACCGTTATACCCCATACCAACGGCCACGCCATTCTCATTAATGGCGTAGGCTTCTGCGCGTCTCCAACCGGGCGGCAATAATGCCGTATAGCGCCCATCTCGGTATATGAATCCCTGGGGAATGCGTGAACCGTCAATTCCCCATCCAACCACGGTGCCATTGTTATGTATAAAAAAAGCCGCGGCGGCAATCCAGTCGGGCGGCAACAATTCTAAAAAAGGCTCTTCATTTTCTTCATTGTACATAAATCCCCGGTCAATGGTGCCGTCATTTCCTTCGCCGACAACAACCCCGTTGTCGTTGATAGCATACGCTCTGGCTGAGATCCAACCCGGCGGCAACAGCTCGGTGTAATCTCCGCCCTGGTAAACAAATCCTTTTTCAGTATGTGCGGCATCAACTCCGTACCCCACGACCATACCGCGGGCATTTATGAAGGTTGCTGCGGCAGACTCCCAGCCCGGCGGCATTACTTCCTCGTAGGTATAGACCCGGCCTTTACAACCGGCGCACCATAGATTGCCGGTCAAAAATAATACCGGCAGTAATCGTGTCAGGTGTTGGCATTTTGACGTTGCGCGCACCTTGTTTCTCCTTTCATTTTTGGTGGCCTTCCCAGCAGGTTCACCATCCAGACGATGTTATCAACCACCCACTTGATTTCGCGCCGCGCGAGGGCATTGTGTTGGACAGTTTCTGCCATGACAGCACTTAAGCGGTAATAGAGCGCTATCAGCGCATGCCCTGCGGGAATTTTGGCAATTCCCTCGTCGCGCAATCTGCGCAGTGTGGTTACTGCCTCTGCCTGTTCTCCATAGATCGTTTGTATCATGCACACCGGGGGCGATATGGTCGTGGTGGTGGTTGTTGTGGGCGGTGTTGTGGGATCATATTCATCCGCGCCGATATCAACTATAGATTCGCCATCTCCGTCACCATCAATAATGCGGTCGTCAAAATCCATATCTTTATCCGGAATCTGCGGTGCGGTGTTGCTGCCTGTGTCAATGCAGGGCGATCCGCTTAGCAGATGATAATCCGATGTCAAAGCGGGGTCTGCGGCGATCGTATGTGCGGCGGTCATATGGTCGCCGTCTTTGACTGTGAGTCGTTCATACGCATTATGCTGGAATTCAACGATAGCGCCGGTGCCGTCACCGTTCCCGTCATCGTTTATACAAATATCATCGCTCTGTGTTCCCGCCTTATTATGCCAGAGAATGGTATTATATATGCTCGTGCGGGCTGTATTATCCAGTAACTCAGCATACACCCCGCCCCCTTTCCCCCCGGTCTGCACCGTATTGTATGCGCAGGTGGTGTTGGTAAGTACAATTTCTCCGGTATCAGTCTTTCCATACATTCCAGCGCCCTCAACGGCCTTATTCTCCACAATAATAGAATTGATAAATAATGCGCTGGAGGTTTTTGTCTCAGAATATAGCGCGCCACCCTTTGAACTTGCTTGATTTTGTTTAAACATTGCATGCGATACGCCCAGTTGTCCACTGTTTGCAAACACATAGGCGCCGCCCCCGTGCATAGCCGTATTGCCCGTGAACGCATTTTCGGCCAGGGTTATTGAAGCGGTTTGTTCCAGATCATACGAGCACAGATATGCGCCGCCCCCGTGGTCGCCAACCCGGTTATTCTCAAACGTATTTTGGGCAAGATGGATCTTGCCGCCATTCATCGCAATTAATGCCAGCCCCCCGCCAATGCTGGTCGCATGATTATCTTTAAACACATTATTGCTCAGGGTTACAGATGCTTCCCCGCCGATAATGCAATACAGGCCTCCTCCTTCGGTTGCGGAGTTATTCCCGATAAAGGTATTGCGTTCAAGACTGAGGAGCCCGGTGATGGAAGACAAATAAACGCCGCTTCCCTGATAAGCACCCGAATTGCCGTTAAAACTGCTATTCGCTATCCTGATGCCGCCGGTGGTGTTTAGAAGTTCCACTCCCCCTTTATTGTCAATAAAGGCACAATTTTCAACACGGATGGACGCTGCCCTTCCGGCAATGGAAAGCCCGGGGCCTTTTTCAGCGTTTTTAAAGGTAATATTTTTTATGGTAATTGTGATAGGAATCTCCTCTGGGACCGCAAGCGTATCAATAAGCAGTATCCTGTTGCCCTTGCCATCCACGATGGTTTTCTGGTAATTCATGCCGTCAATCGTGAGCGAATAAGTTTCTACGTGTGGCGGCTGTCCACTGATATCTTGTTTCGCCCAATAGGTCAGCAGTTCAAAAACGTAATAGGTTCCCGGCAAGAGATAAATCGTATCCTCATCATCGTTGCTCTGCGCTCTGTTCAATGCCTCGTTAAATGTGAAGGTGCTGTTAACGGAAAACTCTTCGGCAATACTTTCAACGGTGAAAAAAGCTATGCAAAAAAACAACAGCATGCCGCTCAGAAAATAGTTTGTCCATCGCATAGTTGCCTCCGCTGAAAAAATGTCCTATCATTACGGCTGATGCCCGGTTACCTTGGCCCCCTGGGCGTCCGTTTAAATACCTTTATAACGTAATTATATAGATATTTATGAAAGAGAAAAGTCTTTTTACACAAATTTGGTTTGCATATCGGAATGATATGGGTATATCTGCTTATGATGTACCGTGAACCAAGCAGATTTTGCGGTTACCAATTCTTATTTCTCTCTATCAACTGCTCAGGTAACCTCTATGGCTGATTCATTCCTACAATTCATTGCAGACATTGACGGCGCCTATCTATACCCCGCGCTGTTTCTTTCTGCGGTGCTTGAGAATCTGATACCACCGATACCCGGTGATACGGTGACCCTGTTCGGAGCATATCTGGTGGGAATTGGCCAACTGCATTTCTTTGGGGTATTTGCGGCAACAGCGCTGGGCAATTTTGTCGGGTTTATGCTGTTGTTTTTTTTCGGAAGATTTCTTGAGCGAGAATTCTTCCTGGTTCGCAACTTCCGGTTTTTTCCTGCCGCAAGCCTGCTCAAGGCTGAACAGTGGTTTCAGAAATTCGGCTACCTTGTTATCCTGTTCAACCGGTTCCTTTCCGGCGTGCGTTCGGTCATATCCATATTTTCAGGCATTGCAAAATTGAAAACCGGCAAGGTCGCGATCTACTGTCTGATCAGTTGCGCGGTCTGGAACGGGCTCTTGGTTTACGCCGGATACACGGCCGGCAAAAACTGGGAAAGCATTACGTTTTTGCTCAAACAGTATAATAAAGTTGTATATGGGATTATTGTTGCTGCCATTGTCATATATGCGATAAAAAGGGTTATCAGACGATGGCCATAACCGGCAGCCCTTTCACAGGAAAAAAACCTATTGAAGAAATTCCTCAGTAATAGTAGTAATAATACTTACATACAGCAGTACTCGGGGATCGTCCAATGGCAGGACTCGGGAATTTGGATCCCGCTATGGAGGTTCGAATCCTCCTCCCCGAGCCAGACAAAGAACAAAGCCCTATTTCGGGTGTCTATCCGAAATAGGGCTTTGTGTATACCGTTCGAGGGTAAAATTATCTGTATTGTGATTTAGCACCAAAAACCGCAGGCGGTCAAACATATCCAGCAAACCGACTGGCGTTGTTAAGCATAACGGAATCGTAAATCCGGGTTTACCTGGCTGTCAGATGCTCTCTTCAAAATAGTCATTATCTATTTTCTTAACCGGATACAATGAAACCGTGGAAACACCAACATCATGCTCGATCATGAGGTTAGCAAGCTGTTCACCATCGATCAGAACGATTTTACTGCCAATTTGAGAAACATAATTTCGTGCATCGTCGGTGAATCTCGAAGTCGTAATAAAAATGCCCTTGCTTGCTTTTTGGGCTTGCAGTGCTCCTGCAAATTGCATAACAACAGGACGACCGACAGGATTATCATCCCATCGCTTTGCCTGAATATAAATCACATCGAGGCCAAGCCTATCCTCTTTGATGATCCCGTCTATGCCGCCATCCCCGCTTCTGCCAATTGCCCTGCCAGCATCGGCAAGCGAACCACCGTAACCCATTTTGACTATCAACTCCACAACGATTCTTTCAAAAAACGATGGAGAAACTTTCTTGAGTTTACCAAGCAGTTCTTGGGCTAATTCGTCTCGTAAATTTTCATATGCAGACTCCAATGCCTCTGATGGAGTCTCAATTGATACATCAGAAGGTCCCTTCGATTCAGAAGTGTTTTCTGTGGTTCTGGTTCCCTTAAGTTTTTGGAATTCAAGGAATTCGGGATATTGCTGAAGAAGTTTAACGTTAATCGCCTTGGGTTGCATTTTCACGAGATCTTTTCCACGATCAGTGATTCGGTAGTACCCTCTTCGTGTTGCTTCCAGCAAACCAGCTTTTTTCATATATGTTGCAGCCCAACCGACTCGATTGACGAACGTTGTTTGGGTACCGCTGGGAAGCATTTCCTTTAGGTCTTCATCTGTGAGTTGCAATTCTTTTGCAAGAGCTTCAACTGCTTCGGTTGTTGATGTTTCACCGCCTTTAATCTCAGCGAACTTGAGAAGCGGCAGCATTAAACTCTGATAATCTGGAACAGCCATTTATTTATTTCCCTTATGTGCTTTGATTGTTATTCTGTGGTCGTTACTCTATTATAAGCAACTCTTTTGAGTGTCAAGGTAAAAAAGTCTCTGTAAAAACATTTATAATTCCATGACCTGTTGATATTAAATTGCAGGTTCCAATCGCAGTAACATTTAAGTTTAAGATTTTGTTATTTTCAATTGTTTGCAATAAAACAGCGTATCAGGTTTTTATCCAGGACTTTCCCCAAGACATGCCATGCAACATCCGGCAACCGGCACCGGAACAGGAAAAGAGCAGGCACGGAACGAAGTCCTTTCAAATAGAGCACAGGGGCGGTTTCTTCCGCCACAAAACGAACGTGCTGCACTTCTTGCACCGAAGCCATGTTGATCTTTTGCGCTGCCAGACCCCAGAACAGCCTTGGTATTGAAGGCACTATGATATGCCTGCGCGGGGTAGGACACACACCGTGCTGGGCTCGTGAAGGAAACGAAAATTTACCCTGCGCTCAATGCAGCAAAGGATAATATAAATTTGGGTAATGTTCTTGGTTTTTATCAGGTTGACTTATTGGTGTTTTAAATATAATCTGCAAAAAAACTAAACGCAGTAACGCTGTATTGCGCTTTCATTCCATAACCGTATCTGTTATGCCATGAAGAATGAGGAAATAACCCCGTCGCAACTGCCTGAAAGTTCCCCGGCAGGAGGTGTCAGCAAACCCCGTGAACCAGCGCCGGCGCCTGCCGGCCTTCATACGCCGTTTGCCAGATATTTTTTTGCCGCATTTGCTGTTTTTGTTCTGGCCGCTTTTCTTTTGATTATAAAGCCGTTTATAACCGCTGTTTTCATTGCTTTTATCCTGTTCGTGTTGTTCAGCCCTTTATATAATTCCATCCTGAAGCGCTTGCCTGGATGGAAGGCGTTGAGTTCGGTCATTACCTGCCTTTTGATAATAATAATAATTTTCCTTCCGTTCCTTATGTTCACCGGCGTGCTGGCAACCAGCGCGTATAACTTTTACCACTACCTTAACGAAGCCTATAAAAACGGGCACTTGCAGCAGTTTCTCAATCTGAAGGACAGCCCGATTATCAACAAGCTGGCAGATTATGTCCCTGCAATAAAGGATTATGACCTCAACACAACTGAGATAATTAGCAAATACCTGGGCACCGTGAGCCAGTTTATTTATACCAATACCAGAGCAATCATAACCGGCATCTCTTCCACAATTGTTGGTTTTGTGCTTATTATGTTCATTACCTTTTATCTGTTTATAGACGGTGCGGTTTTCTTGTCGGAAATTAAACGGCTCAGTCCCCTTGACCCGAGTTACAACGAAGAAATATTGAATGAACTGTTCAAAACCATTAAATTGACCTTCAAGGGAAGTCTGGTGATTGCAGTGGTGCAGGGCATTCTGGGCGGGCTGGCTTTTCTCTTGTGCGGCATTGATTCCTGGGCGCTCTGGGGGACGGTTATGATTCTTTCCTCGCTGATCCCCGTGGTCGGCACTGCGCTCATTTGGGTTCCGGCCGCTTTCATCCAGGCGGTTACCGGCCATTTATGGGCTGCCGGGTTTATTGTGGTCTGGGGTATTGCCGTCATCGGGCTGGCCGATAACCTGCTGCGGCCACAATTGCTCAAAGGCGATACCAATATTCACCCTCTGCTTATTTTTTTAAGTGTGATGGGCGGGCTTTCTTCCTTTGGTTTTTTAGGGATTATTCTTGGGCCGTTGATTCTTTCCCTGCTGGTATACATTTTGCGGATTTACAAAAGGTTTCTTAATCCCCAAACTCGAAACGCACCGTTGTAACATTCATTTCACAGGAGTCAGCCGTGAAAATAACCAGAAAAGATGTCGCATACGTGGCATATCTTGCCCGTCTCCGTTTTACGGAAGAACAGCTTGAGCTGTTCACCGAACAGCTCAATGCCATCCTTGCTTATTTTGATAAACTGCAGGAGTTAGACACCACCGGCATTGCGCCATCAACCCATGCGGTGGATATGTATAATGCCTTCAGAGAGGATGTGGTGCAGGCATCCTCACCGGTTGATGATTCCTTGAAAAATGCCCCGGCCCAGGAGCGCCACTGTTTTAAAGTGCCCAAGATAATTGAAGGATAGCCGCTGTGGCCAGAGAACTCTATCAGATGACCATTCATGAGCTCCATGAGCTCTTAACAAATCGCCAGCTAAGCTCCCGCGAACTCACCGGTGCTGTGTTTGAACGCATAGACGCCGTTGAATCGCTCGTGCATGCCTATATCTCGCTTACCAGGGAGGAGGCATTGCGGCAGGCAGAAACCGCTGATCAGCATCTGCGCCAGGGTTCTGCCGGGCCCTTAACCGGCATCCCGATTGCCATAAAGGATATTTTCTGCACCGCCGGCATTGCCACAACCTGCGGCTCAAAGATTCTTGAAACCTTCGTTCCGACCTATGACGCAACCGTTATAAAAAAATTAAAGGCGCAACATGCGGTCGTAATCGGCAAGACCAACATGGACGAATTTGCCATGGGTTCTTCAACCGAGACCTCCTATTTCGGCCCCACGCGCAATCCGTGGAGCCTTGACCGGGTGCCCGGTGGTTCAAGCGGCGGATCAGCCGCTGCGGTCGCAGCCGATGAATGCATCGCCGCATTAGGCACTGACACCGGCGGCTCCATACGGCAGCCGGCTGCGTGCTGCGGGGTGGTTGGCATGAAGCCGACCTATGGCCGGGTCTCGCGTTTCGGCATGGTTGCGTTTGCGTCCTCTCTGGATCAGGGGGGGCCGTTTGCCAAGGACATAACCGATACCGCGCTTATGATGAATTGCATTTGCGGATACGATCCTCTGGACTCAACATCGGTCCACCGGGATGTGCCCGACTATTCCCAGGCGCTGGTTCGAGATGTTTCTGATTTGACCATTGGGGTGCCCCGTGAATATTTTAACAGTCCGGGCATCGATCCACAGGTGGAACAAGCGGTCTGGAATGCGCTGCGTGAACTGGAACGTCACGGTGCTGCAATTAAGGAAGTTTCTTTGCCCCATACCGAATATGCGGTCGCCGTATATTATCTGATCGCCCCGGCAGAGGCGAGCTCCAATCTTGCCCGCTATGACGGCGTCAAATACGGCTACCGGACACCGCATGAAACCGGCTTGCGGGAGATGTATGAGTTAACGCGGTCAGAAGGCTTCGGCGCAGAAGTCAAACGCCGAATTATGCTGGGCACCTATGCCCTGTCGGCAGGGTACTATGATGCGTATTATAAAAAAGCCTCGCAGGTGCGCACGCTGATTCGCCGCGACTTTGAGCAGGCATTTCAAATCTGTGATCTTATAGTAACGCCGACCGCACCAACCCCTCCATTTCGGCTGGGAGAAAAAATAAACAACCCGTTGCAGATGTATCTTTCTGATATCTTTACCATACCCGCTAATCTGGCCGGGCTCCCCGGCCTGTCGCTCCCCTGCGGCCTGAGTTCAGAAGGACTTCCCATCGGGATGCAGATCATTGGCAATTATTTTGCCGAAGAAACCATACTGCGCTGCGCCTACTGTTACGAGCAGCAGAGCGAATGGCATCTTAAAAAACCAGGGCTTGCCTGAAAAAAGGCGGATAGAGGCTATGGATCATCACTGGCATACATGGGTGACGTTCTGCGCATGGGGAGCAGTTGGGATGTTGTTCCTGCACACAAATCTTTACGCTGCTCCGAACGAGCTCACGGCCATCCGGTATTGGTCATCCCCCACCTCCACCCGTATAGTCCTTGATATAAAACAACGGGCAACCTACCAGGTCGCCGCGCAGCCCAATCCGGAACTGCTGGCAATTGATTTACATGATTTTTCAGGCCCGATACCGACGAACGCCCTCACCGTTAACGATGGCATCGTAAAAACTGTGACCGCGCGCCGCACCAACGGCCGCACCATTCGTCTCACCATTGAGCTGGTTAAACCGGCGGCGCACAAAATTTTTCAGATGGAGCGCTACCTTGAAATGCCGCATCGGCTTGCCATAGATTTTATTCGGCAGGACTTGGAACAAGCTGATCAGTTGCGTCGCGAAACAACCCGCAAGTTAAAGAAAAAAGAAACTCGCGTTGTGGTCCTTGATCCGGGACATGGCGGCGATGATCCCGGCGCAATCAGCCCAAACGGCATCAGGGAAAAAGATGTGGCGCTCTCTATCGCTCGCCGCATCGCCCGCACGCTCAATAGAAAACCGGGCATTAAAGCCTATCTGACGCGCACCGGCGACTATTACCTTCCGCTGGGCACCAGGACCCGGATAGCCCGGGAATACGGTGCCGATCTGTTTGTGAGTATTCATGCGGATTCTAATCCGCACCCCGAACTGCAGGGCACTGCAGTGTATTGTCTGTCGCTGAAGGGCGCTTCCGATACGACTGCCGAACTGCTCGCACAAAAAGAAAACGCTGCCGATTTAATCGGCGGCGTGCCGCTAGATGAGCATAACACCGATCTAAATGCCATCATTATTGATCTGGTGCAGACCAATACCTTTAATGCCAGCGTGCGCTGTGCCGACACTGTGCTGCGGGAGGTTGCCCGAGTCAACACCCTGCTGAGAGAGCAGCCGCAGCATGCCGCATTTAAAGTCCTCCGCGTGCCGGATATCCCCTCGCTTCTGATTGAAACAGATTTCCTCAGCAATCGCCGCAAGGAAAAACAACTGCGCAGTGAGGCATTTCAAAACCGTCTGGCGGAAGCAATTGCTGCTGCCCTGTTGCGGTATGTGTCTGACGTTACACCGTTGCCCTCGGCAGAGCGATCGCGCCTTAATGCTGCACCGGTGCAACCGTCGCGCCGGCATGAGCAGCTAAACCGCGTCCCGGCAGTTGGCAAGACCAAAACACCTGCAGCCGGAGCCGCAAAAAAGAATGCCGGCGTGCCCGCCAGTCGTCCCCGGAACACGACGGCGGCAGCGGCCGCAGGAACAACCCAAAAAGATTGAACGCCGGGCAGGAAGATGAGAATTGTTAGTGGGTAAGCAGGCGGGGCACGCGCGTTTCGCCGGGAACAAAGAATTCGCGCTGCAGGATTTCAATAATCTGGTCGTGGCAGAGCCCATTGCTGGCAACAATGCTGTGGGTATTTATGGTAACCGGATTGCCATAAAAGTCTGTTACTTTTCCCCCGGCCTCTTCCACATGCAGGCATCCCACCAGATCATACGGTTTTAAATACTGGGCAACCATCACATCTGCGCGGCCCGAGGCAATATAGCAAAATTCGACCGCGGCAGATCCGGGAATACGCACCCGATTGAGTTTATGCACCAGAATGCTGAACAGCGCAGCGGCACTATCCGGATCGCGCGAAATACTGGAATTGAGCAGCAAGGTCATATCGCTGAGCCGCGTCTTATCAGAGACGCGGCTGTGTTTATCATTCATGAATGTTCCCCGCCCCTTTTTTGAAATATAGAGTTCTCTGCCCCCTTCCAGGCGGTTGCCAAACGGCAAGTAGGAGAGTGAAAATATAAAATCTTTTTCCATCAGCAGCCCCACGTTGATGCCAAAACTGTAACGCGAATCCATATAATTATGGGTGCCGTCCAGCGGATCAATGATCCAGGTAAATGCTGACTCCTTATTTATTTCTACATCTTCTTCAGAGAGAATGTTGTGTTCCGGTACAAATTTTCTGATGGTGCTGACAATTATTTTCTGTGACCGTAAATCCATGTCAGTCACAATTTCATATTTTGATTTAACCATCCGCTCTTTTTTTGCATAAAAGGCGTCTTTCAGTATGGAACCCGCCTTTTCAACGGCTCGCACTGCAATCAACTCATACAAATCAATGAGTTCGTCAATGTTCTTATGTTCCGCTAATTTTTGCATGGTCATAGGAAGAAACCCGCCTGGTGCGCTGCTGGTTTGTTGGGTATGAATGATTATAAATTTCTCCCAAATAATGTCAACATAATAGGTGTGAGCGCTGCAACAAAAAAACTGCCAGGCCACCGGTGTGGCTGACAGGAAACAATGCGGCGCTGCGCTGGGCATTACGCGGGCAGTTCGGCAACCATCTGATCCAGAAATGAGTCAACCAGCGCGACGTCCCGGTGCGAAACGCCCGCAGCCAGAGAGATGGCTTTATTATAGCTGCTGACCCCCAGACAGAAAGCAGGAGGAAACAGCACATGGGGTAAAACCCAAGCTGCACGCGGCGGTTGATCAAACGTCACGTTTTCCGGTGCTATGGGACCGGTATTGGTTAATAAGCAGGGAACATTGTTTCGTGCGGCTTTTGCCCGTGCCACAGTGCCTACCAGCCGCACCAGCCATCGGTACGGCAGCGCCGTCACCAGCGGCACGAGCAGTGCTTCGCTGAGTCCAAAATAGCTACGCTTTCGTTCCCTGGTTATGGCCGCAATCCGTTGCAAGGTTGCCCCGAAGTCCGTTCCGAGGTCTGTACCCAGATTCACATATTCAAAGGCGCTGAGATTGCACAGGGCGTCTTCTGCCGGCGCCCGCCCATACCAGGAACGCAAATCAACGGTCATCTGGATTCTCAGGCCAGCCGTTCCATTCCAGTGGCCGCAATGCACCAAGGCGCGGAGCTGGGCTGCGAGTATGGCATCATTGAGGGTTGCTTGATACTGTTTTACCCAACTGATAATCCGGTTGGTGCGGGAAGCGGAAATATGTCGCACCCGATAGGACCAGGCCGTGTTATCCCAGGGGGCAAGAGGAAGTGTAAGCGTGCTTCGGGGGTGCTTATGCGACCAGGCGAGTTTTATGCAATTCATCACCATAATCGGCAGCGCAGACCAGGGGAGTTGGCGCACAATCTGACTGCCGCTGCGCGAACCCTGAATAATCGGCTTTGGCGTATAGGCGGGATCCTGCAGCAAACGGTTATAGGTTGTGGACAGCGCCCGTGATATGAGAGCAAAACCGCGGCCGTCGCTCACCTGGTGGGAAAGCTTAAGCAGGATGATGCTGTTCCCGGGGGCTGGGAACAGCCCGAGGTTTATCTGCGGACCAATACGACTGTCCACCTGCCTGGTGCAAAACGTTTCGAACTCCTGCTCGTTGTGGATCATGAAAAACGCCTGCCGCTCAGCTTTGCTGATACGTTCCCAGAATAACCGGTTGCCCTGTACCACAAATCGGCACCCCAGGATCGGCCACATATCAAAGATCCTCGCAAGCGCCTGCGCGAGCCGCTCAGCATCAATCTGGTGGGTGAACACGGCTGCCATATTCCCGGTAAAAAGGCCCAGGTGGCTGTCTATGGCGCTTGCGAGAATATAATCGCCGTCCGTAGCAGGAATGGTGTCAGGGACACCTTGTGTTTTCATGCCGGTACTGATTAACAATGCACGCTGAGAGTAGCCATGCTGGTTTTATCATGACGGTAACACCGGATGCTGGCGGCCGAAAGGGCCGAAACCCCGTGTCTGACCAAATCACCCAGTGAAGAGATTCATCTTCAAGCGGGACTGCAAACTCGAAGGTGATTTCCGAAGGCAACCCACCATCATTTACCCGTGTAACCATAACAGAACAAAGGTCAAGTTTCTGGAGCACACCCTGCTTAAGCGGTTCCCCAGCGTCGCGAAACACCTGGCTCCACAGACCGGCAAACAACCCATCATCTAAATAACGGATTGCCAAGGTGCGATCATTGACGCGCTGGATCGTCACGGGCATTGATCCGGCTGAAAGCAGCAGGGTGCGCAGCCGCGAATCCTGCCCTGCGGCCGCCCTGATAAACGGCACATAGAACAGCATGAGGTCCGAGGGCAGGCTGACCACAACCACGTGTTTGGGCCGCGCTTGCCATTCCCGCGGCGTAATAGTTGCTGCGGCCAGGGATAACGGCCTTTGTACGACCAGCGGGGAAAGTGACAACAGCGCCAGCAGAACCGGCGACATGAACAGCCAGATAATGATCCAGCCGCAGGCAAGCAATTGACGCATCCTGCGCCAATAGGGTAAAAACCAGTCAGGAGGGTCAAGGGCAATTGCCAAGTAGCGCGCGATGATTCCCATGCAGCCCAAGCCGATAAAAAACAGAAACCGGTTGCTGGGAACGGTGGCGCAGAATGGAATGGCGGAGATCATCATGCCGGTTGCAAAAAACCTGGTGGCAACATCCCGTCGCAGGAGCGGCCAGATACTCCATGCCACAAACAAAACCCCGGTCGCCGCGGCAACCGCATACAGAACTGCCCAGGTTGGCGGTAATACCGCCCACAGATCTGCAGGTGGCGGTGAAAATTGCCCCTGCAGCAACACCGGCAACCGCATTCCCAGGTTCCCGATAAACCGCAGCGGATCAGTGCCGGGATCAGTATAGACACCGGAGTGGGCAACGCCATAACCGCCCGCCAGATATAGTATCCGCCAGACACAGGCACTTATAACATAGGGCAGTAATGCAGCCCAGCCGATAAACCGCTTGTTATTATCAAGGAACAGCGCATAGGCGACCAGATACCCGAGGGTGGCGAATCCAGCCTCGGCACACAACAAACTCAGGAAAAAACATACCCACGCACGAATGCCGCACTGTGTTATATGGTCGCGCCGCCACCGGTCGTGGTTCAGCAGCGCCAGAAAACCAAAAACGGCTGCCATCACTGCATTGCGATTACACAGACTGGCGGCGCCAATCGCATGGCTGTAATCAAGCGCATACAGAAGCGTGGCTAAACCTGCGCTCCAGAACGGGTTGACCAATCGCTTATACAGAAACCCTGTTATCAGCACCAGCAAGGCATACCAGCCGATGCTGTGCACGTGCATCAGCCAAGTGGCATTCCCACACAGCCGGAAATCAAGCCAGTGGGTAACAGCCGCAAACGGCCTGAAAAACGCAATGGTAAGATGCGGATGCGTCCACCAGGGATACAGACCCGTTGCCATGCCCTGTTTGATTATGGCCGGGTCAATGCCGCCGGCTACAAAGGCAAACAGATCAAAGGCTGAGTGCGGAAGACAGCAGATCTGTGTATTCTGCAGCGCAACTGCCCGCATAAAATAATCATCACCGGCCAATCCGGTGCACAGGGACGGCAGGGTGAGCAGAAGCGCCGCACACGGCACCCAGAAATAATACTGGTGCCTGCCAAGCAGGCTTGCTATGCGACCCAGGAATGAAAAACAGGTGGCCATAGTCTCACGTCAACACTGCTGCAAAAAAGCATCCGCATTGCAGCAGACCAGAGGATTCATCGGTGCTGCCTGCACACCGTCTGTTCGGTCGCGGAAACTCCGGTTTTCTGGCCGCCAAGATGCTCAATGGCTGGCTTCATGGGGGCGAACCTTTGGGTTTTAAAATAATTTCCGGCCGAATGCGAAACCCGGCAACAGTGCGAAATTCAGTATCGGTGTTGTAAGGAATCTGGCCGACGACCGTATAATGATCGGCAACCACTGCGGACAGCTCATCCCCTGAGGTTAACAACAGTTTAACATTGTCAACCGGAACCGGCTCGCCCTTGGCGCACAGATAACCCAGGCCATCAATAATGATTGCCGTAAAGGTTTTTTTGCGGATCTTTTCCATCAGCTCTTCCGGTTTAAACTGTTCTGCGGTCAGCATTTGATATGCCCAGTAGGCCCCACCGTTAAAGATCATCTGCTTTCCAGCCATAATGGCGTAGAATGAATGGTAGGGGATATATACCTCGCCCGGCATGGCGCTCACCTGCGCGATAAACGCTGCGCCTTTTTGTACGTCCTCCCGCGTCGGTATTAACGGCTGTGGATTATAGAACTGGAGGCAGAGCTGCACCGCCAACAGAACATATACCGTGGACTTTTTGCTCCCCCGTGCATCATCAACGCCTGGCTTTGTTAGTTTGATGAGCAGCAGCCCCAGCAGAATGCAGCCCCAGAGCGTCAAATAAATAAAATCATTGCGTTCAGAGCCGGGATAGGGCCGGACGCTGAAATAAGACGCGACCGCGCCAGCCGCCGTCCATTCCCAAATCGTAACCTGTGTTCGTCGTGTTATTGCGACGATGCGGTGCGTCAGAAAGGCCAGCACAATCGTGAAAAAGATGGGCAGTTTATACCATATTTCATAGCGCATCTCGGCTATCAACTTATCGCGCATCTCAAACAGCAATCTGAATTGCAGTTCGGACAGCGGTTTGGTAACCATCTGTTTGTGCCTAAGGGGATTGAACAACACATACGTTCCAAACCAGCCATCCGAGACATACTGGAGCATAACAAACACCCCCAGCAGCAGCACCGAAACGACACCGGTAAAAATAACGGCTTGCTTCCGATCCTTGAAAAAAAGATACGCTGCGGCACAGGGCAGAAAACAGAGTCCCGACTGCTTGGTATAACAGGCCAGAACAAGGAGAAGCGCTGAAACAATGGTTGCACGTGTGGTTCCGTTTCCATACGCGAGCACATAACACCCGGCCAGCAGCAACACAAACAGGAGCATATCAACCCGCGCCAGGTCATACCAGGTTCCGTGTATTTCATAAAAACTCAGAAAAAAGCCGCAGATGAGCAGACCGATGCTTTTACCCCCGCCTTCCTTACCAGCAATACGGTAGAGCAGGATCAGGATCCCCAGACAAGACAGCAGCGAGATGATACGGGGAATCGTGAAATTAATGGTATCAAACAGGCGGTATAAAAGCGCGGTCGCCAGGTAATACACTGGCGGATAGATCTCAGCAACAAAACTGGTGGAGGGTGGGGCATAGATGGGCTGCCGTTCGGCCAGCCGCAAGCCGTGACATACCATCTCCCCCTCAATCCATTCAAGCTCAAACGGATAGGTCAGCCGGAAGGAAACACAATATATAAACAGGCCAGAAAATATGGCCAGAAGTATGAACACGGCTGCGCTGGTGCAGCGCAGCGTTACCGAGGGCTGGTGCGCGGCTGTTTTCATGTGCGGTAACCACAATCCTGTTTCATGAGGGTGCTGGCATGCAGAGAAACTACTTTAAGATACGGCGTGATGAGACGGGGTCGTGTAAAACAGATGATACGAGCTGAAAAACGGTAGGAGATGTTTGCTGTGTTCCAGAAAGAGCAGGGACCGTTTACAAACGGCCAACTTCAAAGCCCGTTTCGTGATGGGCGGGGGCACCTGACAGAGTTTTCCATACGCTGCGACTGACAGACCGGCGGCATGGAACTCCCGGGAGAGCTGTTTGCGCGTTAAGGTCAGATATTGCCATTCATTTTTCATGCGCATATCAGGATTGATGATGAGCTGAAAAACGATCAGCGGGTTCCATGGGTTCGGTTCAAGGAATACCGCAGGAACACGAGCTCGGCTTAAATATGAAAAATATTCCGTTCGCTGTGCAGGCGACAAATGGTGCAAAAGATGGAAGTTGAAAAAAATAGCATGGGGCGCAATCACGGTTTTTTTAAAAAATTCCTCCATGGTCATGTTCATGATGGAAACCTGTTGGGCGTCAAAAAGCTGTTTCAGTACCCGGGCATATGACGCTGAGGGCTCAATGAGCGATACCCGGGGGAAATTCTTTACCAGCGCAAAAGAAAAACGGCCCATGCCGGCGCCCATTTCATAGACCTGCTCGTACCGCGAAAAGTTGTCAGGCACAATAGTCTTAATTAATGAAAAAACGTATTCAGAAAAAACCCCATCAGTACAGTACATATATTTATGTGTGTCATGAGCAAAATACGTGCTGTTTTCCATTAGTGACCCTCTGCGTTCATAGGCGCCAACGGAGCCGGTCCAGTACGGGTGCTGACCCTGTCATATTACAGCTCCAGAAGTTTTTTCAAAACCTCCCTGGTTGCTAGCACATCCCCCAGCGCGCTGTGCGCTTGGTACCCGGTAATACCAAATCGTTCCTTCAGACCGCCGGGTTTGGACAAGCTGGTAACGGGAAACGGCAGCGGTGCCCCTCTGAGCAGCGCACGCGCATTGAAACTCTGCGCCACGGCTTTGGTATCAATCAGGTGATTGCCTTTTATGGCCGCCGCCAGTCCCTCACGATAGCCGCTGCTGCTAAACATCTGTTCCAGGAATGCGTAATCAAAGGCATAAAACTGTCCGACAACGATTGGCTCGGCAGAAAAATTTTTCCTGATAAACGCGGCAAATTGCTCGCATGCCATCCGGTAGCTGATCCCCGCTTTAATCCGTTCTGGGGTAAATCCATTGATCGTCAATGATTCGGCATCGTATGCAACATGTTCCGGCGGACAGATATCAACATGAAACGTGTCCAGCACGGTCAACTGATCGTCCAGCGCCGCAGCCGCAAGCTCCACCAGGCCGTGGTATGCAGGATGCAGGCCGGTTGTTTCCGTATCAATAACCAAGTAACACCCTGCCTTATCAGCCACCTGCCACCTCGGACAAAAAAGCGCTAAGTTCCGGACCGGTCGCCGGTTCACGAGAGAAAGGTTGTAAGGTAAGCATCGCGATCGATATGGCAAAATACGGCAGCAAGGGTTGCCGCCGGCTTATTGTGCACCAGCGCTTGGGCGCGAACTATGCTCTGTTGCTCCGAAAATTGATCCATGGCCGCCTGCAGAACCAACTGGTCTCCAGGCTGCACGAAGCGTCTAAATTTTACTTTTTGGGCGCGGGAAAGAACTGCCTGTTTTGTGTCGCAGCCGTGTGTCCTCAGGGCGTGGTTGATCAAAATGCGGGCACAGTCGAGCAGCGCATCCATAATGACCACCCCGGGAAGCAGCGGTTTGCGTGGAAAATGATCCCGGAAATAATCTGCCGTCGTGGTAATGTTTTTTAACCCCACGATACGCTGCTGCGCTTCATATGAGACAATACGGTCTATTCCTGAGTATTGCCGCCTTGGGGCGGCATCATCCCTCACCAGCGGAGAACGTGGTGTCGTCCGGTGTTCCATCTGGCCGGCCTTTTCGCAGAGGCTCTGAAACTGCTGTCGGGCCTCCGCGGGATCTTGCAGCTCCGCAAGCGGAAATAGATAGCAGACGCCATGGTTAATTTCTATGGCCGGTGTATCATTAATCAGAATGCGGGCACGGGCCAGAGCGCTTTCGCGCTGCAAACTCTCAACCTCGCCCTCCATGGCAATCTGGTCGCCCGGCTGAACATGCTTATGACACACGTAATCCTCAAGGACCGTGATGAGCGGTTTGACGGTAAAATCCCGCGCCTCCACAATCAGCCAGGAAAGCGCCTGGGCCGCCGCTTCGGCGGCGATAACCGGCGATAATACCGGCAGGCCGGGAAACACTTCTTCAAGAAAACCCTCTTCACCGCTGATGTTCTTTATAGCGCGCACCCGTTTGCCTTTTTCCAATGCGCAAATTCGATCGACAAACAGAAACCGCATAGGTTAGCCCTGCATCATTTTCGAAACCAAACGTGAACACCATCAAACCGTGCTGTGCCGGCCGCGACTCGCCCCGTGTGTGAATCTCCCAGATCGGAACAGCACGACCAGTCAGCCGCCGCGCTCCACAACCAGCGTTACATTTTGTCCGCCGAAGGCAAAGGAGTTGGAAATCGCCACCCGTACCTGCTGCTCCCGCGCACTGTGCGGCACATAGTCCAGATCGCAGGCGGGATCAGGCTGGTCCAGGTTGATGGTCGGGTGAATAATACCATCCCGCAGCACCAGACAGGTTATGATCAGCTCCACTGCCGAACTGGCTGTTACCAGATGGCCCAGCATTGATTTCGTCGAGCTCACCGGAATGTTCTGGGCATGCGACCCAAAGACCTTCTTAATAGCCTGCGTTTCACTGCGATCATTGAGAATCGTTGCCGTTCCATGGGCATTAATATACTCAATGTCGGTAACATTTTTTTGTGCGTCTGCAAGAGCCCGTTGCATACACAGATCACCGCCGCTCCCGTCCGGAGGTGAGTCGGTTATCCGGTAGGCATTTGCCGAGCAGCCATAGCCTGAAAGTTCTGCATAGATCCGAGCGCCCCGTTTCTGCGCCGCGGACTGTTCTTCAAGAATCAGGATGCCGGCTCCTTCGCTCATCACAAAGCCGTCCCGCGACCGGTCAAAGGGGCGGCTTGCGCGCTGCGGGTCGTCGTTGCGGGTAGAAAGCGCACCCAAGAGATGAAACCCGGCGATGGTGTGTTCATTGAGCATGGCACAATGTCCGCCCGCAATAACCACCGTGCATTCGCCGCTTTCAATCATCCGTTTGGCTTTGCCAATAGCGTGGCCACTTGAAGAGCAGGCCGTATGCGATGTCGTCACCGGCCCTTCAATGTGCAGCAGCACCGCCAGCGCTGCGGATACCATATCAGCCCGCTTCCTCACGGCAAAAAGTTTTCCCGCCTCGGGGGACAGTGCCAACAATTTGGCGTGGGCATGTTCAGGGTTACGGTATGCAGCCGGCAGTTCCTGGCGGCAAAAAAAGTACGGCAGCATATTCAGCGGTATATATTCTTCATGGCCGCCGAGGGAAATTCCCATCTGCCGACGATCGCTGCGCTGCAGGTCAAGGCCTGCATCCGCAAGCGCCTGCTGCACCGCACTGAAGCACAACTGTGCGCTTCGTCCCAGAAGCTTCACACAATCCGCAGGCAGCAGCGCAGTGACCGGCGGAACGTTTTTTACTTCTCCGGCTATTTTAACGGGAAAGGTTCGGGCATCAAAGGCGGTAATGCGGCCGATGCCGGAGCGTCCTTGAACAACGCCCGCCCAGGTTTCTTCCACACTGTTTCCCAGGGGCGTTATTGCGCCCAAACCGGTGATGACAACCCTGCGCCGCATAGTATGTTTTCAAACGTGCGGTGGGGAAAATCGCCAACGCCGCAATGCTTCATGGTAACAGTCAAACCAATGTTACTGCGCAATCACCATCGCAATAGCATACTCTCTGCAGTGAGAAAGCGATAGCAAAAAACAGCGTATATGCGCCTGCTGCATGAGATGCTTCAGGGTGCCGCCGGGGCTGATGTAAGGTGCCCCAGACGGCAGATTGATGACTTCAATATCCGTCCAGTTAAGGCCTTGGAGCCACCCTTTGCCGACCGCTTTCATGACGCTTTCCTTGGCTGCAAACCGTGCGGCAAAATGTTCATACCTATTTTTTTTCTGCTGGCAATATGCGATCTCGCTTCCGGTAAATATGCGCTCCGTGGCCTCACGGTGGGTGGTCAGCAGTTTTTCTATTCTGCTCACGGCAACAATGTCGGTTCCTATCCTCATGGAATCAGTGTGCGCGTGATTCTTCTTCGAGAACTCGCTTGACGATATTGACAAAGGTCTGCACCGTAAACAGCGTCGGAATATCCTCAACCCGAAATCCTTCATAAATACGGGCGCTGTCAACCTCGGGCATCCGCTCTCGCAGCTTTTGAGCGCCCAGTGCAGTCAAGGCGCCGTCTTGCAGTACGTCCTCTTCCTTCATCCCTTCTGCGGCAATGATGTCCTGTTGAATGCCTCCCCGGGGAATTTTGATCCCAAACGCCTTTTCCAACCGGAACACAATATCCAGCAGGTCCAGCGATTCGGCTCCCAGGTCTTCAAACAGCGTCGCCGTTGGGACGACCTCGTCTTCATCTACGCCCAGCGCCTCAACGATACTTTCTTTTACTTTCTGCAAAATTTCTTGTTCCTCAACCATGATGCGGTTCCATCCTTTCTGTTGTCTCGTTGTGCTTATCCTCGAAAGCCGCCGTCAACTGGTATGATCTGCCCGGTAATGTAGGCGGCGTCATCTGACGCCAGGAAGACAACCAGATGCGCTACCTCATCGCAGGTGCCCAACCGTTTCAGCGGAATGTGGTTCAGCACCAGATCTTTTGCGCGGCGCATGACCTCCTGGCTCATCCCGGTTGCAATGACGCCCGGTGCCACGGCATTAACGGTGATATTTTTCGGGGCAAGCTCTATGGCCGCAGCCCGAGTAAATGCGTTCAATCCCCCTTTTGAGGCGGCATAATTTGTCTGCCCCCTGCCGCCGCGGTCACCCGCCACGGAAGAGATATTAATGATCCTGCCGCGTTTTTGAAACATCATCTGCTGTGCCACCGCTTTGGTGCAGTTGAAGACCCCGTAGAGATTGGTCTCGATGACATCCCGCCATTCCTGTTCCGACATGGACAACAGCAGCGCGTCACGGGTGATGCCGGCATTATTGACCAGTATATCAATCCGGCCAAACTGCTCGACTACCGCGGCCGCCAGTGCCTCCATATCAGACAAACGCCTCACGTCGCCCTGCATCGGTACGGCACAGCCGCCGGTTTCCCGGATGGCGTGCACCAGCGCGTCAGCTTTGTCGCGACCAGAACAATAGTGACAAACAACGGCAGCACCGGCCGCCGCTATGTGCATGGCGATGGCGCTGCCGATACCCCCTGATGCGCCGGTGACAATTGCCACGTGATCTTTCAATTTCATTACATGATATCCTGGATAAAGACCCAAGAACAATACCGCACCGTGCCTGCCCGCGTCTATACTTTTTTAAATACCAGTGCCGTGCATTGCCCGCCAATGCCCTGATTTATGGAAAGTGCCGTTTCAATGGGCAGTTCCTGCGGTGTTTCCGCCACCACATTAAGCGGACAATCAGGATCTGGATTTTTATAATTAATAGTCGGCGGCAACGTGCCGCGCTGTAACGCAAGCACCGTGTATACAGCTTCTACGGCGCCGGATGCGGAACCGAGATGCCCCGTCATTGACTTGGTGGCGCTCACCGGAATGTGCGCCGAGCGTTCGCCAAAAACAGTGCTGAACGCAGATGCTTCAGCCCGGTCGCTGGCGGGTGTGGCGATGCCATCGGCATTGATCCAGTCAACGGCTTCGGGATCCACCTCTGCGTCGGCCAAGGCACGCTGCAGTGCCCTGCTTATTCCTTCGCCTGTCGGAGAGGGATTGTAAATATGATAGGCACTGGAGGCGTTGCCATAACCGATAATTTCAGCGTACCAGCGAGCCCCGCGCTGCTGCGCATGCGAAAGTTCCTCAACAATGAGAAACGCAGCTCCTTCGCCCGCCACCATCCCGTCGCGCAGCAAATCAAAGGGTCGGCACGCGCATGCCGGATCATGCTGGGCGGATAACAAGTGCAAAGCGTGAAGACTGAAAATCGTATTCGGGGTAAGAAGTGAATCGTAACCGCCGGCGATCATGATATCGGCGTCACCGCGCCGAATAGACCGGAACGCATCGCCGATTGCCTGGGCGCCGCCGGTATAGGATGAAACAATGTTGTCATTCTCGCCCTGAATATTATAGAACAGCGAAATATAATAAAAGGCATTATTCGGGAGGGCCTTTAACAAAAAGAGCGGATACGCCACCGGAATTCCCTGCTCGCCAAATTTTGCAGAATCAAATTTCTTCTCTTCTTCGACCCACGATCGCAGAATCGGTTCGTTGAGATCCTCAAAACCCGGGCCGTCATCAAAGCCACCGCCGCCAGAGCCGATGATGGCGCCAAACCGCGTGGCATCAATGCGCTCAAGCGGCAGTTCCGCGTCATCCACCGCCAGTTTTGCGGCTGCCAATGCCAGATGAACATTCAAAAAAGAAAGGCGCAGCGCCTTTTTGTCGGTGATGAAGTGCCGGGGATTAAAATGTTTTACCTCGGCACCGATTTTGACCGGCAAATGCTCGGCACTCAGCCGCCGCAGCCGCTCAATGCCGCACATCCCCGTCAGGAGGTGCTGCCAGTTTTCTTCTGTTCCTATACCGATGGGGGAAACAATTCCCATGCCGGTGATAACTGCTCGCCGTTGCATATGCGTGTCGTGCTACCCTGTTTTATTGTTGGCAATTCGGCAGGCAGAACAGCACATCTGCTGGTTCACAAATAAAAGGCGCGCTGCTGGAACGCGTTTGTTTGAGCTCCACCCGCATGCGTTTCGGTTGAACCCATGGGGAGCGCTTCAGCCAGCCGTACCAGGAAGAAAAAGAGGAAGGTGGAAATGGGCTGGACAGACGCTTAGTGAAACTGTTTCACGACCAGGGATGCGTTCTGACCGCCAAAGGCAAATGAATTGGAAAGTATCGTCTTAACTTGCTTTTTCCTGGGTTCGTTGGGCACATAATCCAGGTCGCATTCGGGGTCTGGATTTTCGTAATTGATGGTGGGTGGGATAATACCGCCGTTGAGCGTCAATACACTAATGATAAGCTCAATGGAGGCTGCGCTTGCCACAAGGTGTCCAAGCATGGACTTATTTGAGCTAACCGGAATTTCATAGGCTCTCTCTTTAAAAACCTTTTTAATAGCCGCGGTTTCGCTTTTATCGTTGAGATAGGTTGAGGTGCCGTGAGCATTGATATAGTCAATCTCGTCAATTGAGCAACCGGCGTCCTGCAACGCCGCGCGCATACATATATCCGCACCGCTGCCATCCTCCGGAGATGCAGTGAGACGAAAGGCATTGGAAGAAGATCCATAACCGACAAGCTCGGCCAGAATGGGAGCATTGCGCTTGCGCGCATGGGAGAGTTCTTCAAGGATCAGGATGCCGGAACCCTCGCCCAAAATAAATCCGTCGCGCAGCAGATCAAACGGGCGAGAAGCTTTTTCCGGTTCGGTGTTATGCCGTGAAAGTGCGCCGAGCAAGGCAAATCCGGTAAGGGATGTTTCCCCGATAATAGCATCACATCCGCCGGCAATAACCATCTCCGCATCTCCATCCTCAATCATGCGCAGGGCGCGGCCGATCGCCTGCGCTGACGACGCGCAAGCGCTTGAGGTGGTGCTGATAGGTCCTTGAATATTGTAAAGGACCGAAATGAGATTAGCCGCCATGTGCGCGCTGCGGCGCAACGGCCAGATTTTCCCTAATTCCTTAGATTCAGCAAGGTGGGGATATGGATTGCCGTGGGCCGCAGGTGATTTTCTGCTCTTGAGCAATGAGAATATTTTTTCAGGGTCAAACAGACGGCCGTAATCAGAAAACCGCACATATTCTTCATTTGACCCGAGACAGAGACCAACGCCTTCGCCATCCAGGTGATCAACCGCAAGCTGCGCATTTATGAGGGCTTCTTTTACTGCCTGAACACAAAACCGGGTGCTGCGCCCAAAGAATACATCCAACTCTTCTGCTAATAACGGTGTGTCAAAATTGAAATTTTTAACTTCTGCAGCTATTTGCACCGGAAACTGCGACGCATCAAACAGTGTGACGGGACCAATTCCTGACCTGCCTGAAATAAGATTTGCCCACGTTTGTTCAATGGTATTTCCTAATGGCGTCACGGCTCCCACACCCGTGATTACCACTCTTTTTTGCTTTTGCTTCTTTTTTCCCCACGCTTTCGAAAAATAGGCTGTCACTGTTGTCTATCTCCAAACGACTTAAGGTGTTTCATTGCTGGAATTCGCGCTACTATTTATAATAATGGCGTAAGTTGTGGATTGATATACTACAAGTTGAGTGCCAAGTAATGAAACCCCTGTTTGTTTCCGCAATGCGCTAAAAAATAAAGCTATATCAATGTATTATATAACGATGGGGAAATAACAGACCATTTGGTGTACTGATAAAACGAAAGGCTTTGGTTGTTTTCAGCCAAAACATAGACTGAATCCCCAAAACCTGGTTCATTTCAGCCAATTAAATAGCTTGTAGTTTTAGGCAGATTCTGATTATATCGTGAGCGTTACCGCTCGGTTTACCCATGAGTCATGGTGATCTGCATGCAACTATGCCGGTCTTCTGACCTGAATCATTAAAACCTCAACCGCTATATGAACCTTGCAGGAAAATCGGTTTCTTTAACACTTTTTTTTATCTTGATAATCTGCGGCATGGCCTCAGCTCAAGAAGTATTGGTTATAAAAACCAGCGATATCATTCCTTACAATACCTGCATCGAGGGGTTACAGGAGACGCTTTCAGCCCACTCAATCCAGGTTGTTAATATGGATGGAGACCTTGAAAAAGGCAGAGAACAATTAAACGCGGTAAAGAATAATAAGGAGGTGCGGGTCATAATCGCGGTCGGACCGCAAGCAGCCTTTGTTCTTGCCGAGTATTCCCATAACGCGGCAAAACTGTTTAGCATGGTGTTGAATCCGGAGAAAGTGATACCGGCGGAAAAACGCTATGCCGGCGTAAGCATTAATATTCCGCTTGCCTATCAATTGCAGCAAATCAAACGCGCGTTCCCCGAGCGAACGCGGATCGGTGTTTTTTTTAGCTTGCCCGAGAATAAACAGGTGGTTGAATCGCTGCAGCGCGAGGCTTCCCTCCTGGGGTTGGACATCGTGGGGTTTCCCATTACTACTGCCGCAGATATTCTCCCTGCCATCGCATCCAAAACTTTTACCCCTGATGTCTTGCTGATGGTTCCTGACGAGAAGATTAATTCACAAAAAATGGTAGAGTATATTATAAAAGAGGCACTGCGCAGAAAAATTCCCGTCATCGGCTACAATAGCTGGTTTGCAAAAAATGGGGCTATCATGTCCTTTATTATAGATTACCGCGCGGTGGGAGTGCAGACCGGGGCGATTGCTGCACAGCTTTTGAAAAACGCCGTCCCTGACCCGCGCCGCCACATTGAAAGTCCGGCACACATTCGCGTCAGCCTTGATGTGAAAACCGCAGACAAACTGGGCATCAAGATTTCCGCCGACAGTATTCAGCAGGCAGATGAGGTGATCCGCTGATGAAATGGGGCCTGAATATAAAATTCATTTTTATCACCATCTTTATTATAATTTTTATTTCGCTGATATTCAGCATTATCCTGGTGTACCAAACTCGCAAAGCCTTGCTGTATGAATTTGCCCAGCGTGGTCAATCTCTGGTCCAAAACCTTGCCCTGAATGCCGAACTGCCGCTGCTTCTGGAAAATACCGACACGCTCACGTCGCTTGCGCAAAATCTGCTGCGGGAAAAAGATGTCCAGCAGGTGCGAATTTTGAATGAACGCAATTCGGTGCTGGTCAACCTGGGGAAAGGACGAAAGCTCTGGGCGTGGCAGCAGGAAAAAATTGTCTATCCTGTCTATTTGACGCCCGAGGCACAAAAAGGTTCGATCGATGACATGAATTTGTATCTGAACGACAACCAGAAGGAACTGCCGGCGCGCAATCAGGGACAGCTTATTGGCACCATTGAGGTAGTCTTTTCCCGCGAGGGCATCATCCTCACACTGAACCGTATCCGCTGGTGGATATTTTTCTCGGGCGGTATTGCCACGATTATCGGCTGCCTGGGTGCGGTTTATTTTTCTTACACGCTGATTCGGCCCATTCAGAGACTGGCGCAGGCCACGTCTTCCATTGCGCGCGGTAACTGGGAAGAGCAGCTTGAGGTAACCAGAGAAGATGAGCTGGGGGCGCTTACCGATTCCTTCAATCTTATGGCGGCTTCTCTCATAAAAAAGAAACAGGAACTCGAAGCCTCATATCGCGAGCTGGCGCAGCGCGAACGGATGGCTGAAATCGGCAAATTCTCCATGATGATTGCGCATGAGCTGAAAAATCCCATCGGAATTATCAAGGGTTCGGTTGATATCCTGGCAAAACAGGATACCGGCAAGCAGATAAAACAGACCATGATCGAGTATATCCAGGGTGAAATAAAGCGTCTCAACCGGCTGGTTGACGACTTTCTGGCATTTGCGAAGCCGCTGCCGCCACAGAAGATGCCGGCAGATATAAACCAGATCATTGAAAACGTCAGCACCCATTTTATGATTCCCGAGCCCGCACGGAAAAAAATTACCATTCATCGCCAGTTCAGCTCGGTCCCTCTCATTATGCTGGATGAGCATCAGATGTACCAAGCCCTGCTCAATCTGCTCACCAACGCCGCACAGGCTATCGAAACACAGGGCGACATTTATGTTAAAACCGACCTTGCCGGGAACTGGCTCAGCGTCTCGGTAAGCGATACTGGGGTGGGAATTCCTGATGCAAAAAAGGGGAAAGTATTTGACCCCTTCTATACCACTCATGCCAAGGGAACCGGGCTTGGTCTCTCCATTGTTAAAAAAATAGTCGAGCATCACGGCGGACAGATTCACGTTTCCGACTTCCCGGGCGGAGGAACAACGTTTACCATTTTACTTCCCGTTTAAAAAGGATGAAACGCCGATGAATAAAATTCTCATTGTGGACGACGAAGAAAAAATAAGGCATCTCCTGCAAATTATGCTCGAGGCCCAGGGGTATGAGACAGCCCAGGCCGCACATGGGGAAGAGGCCCTGCAGCTCATAAAGAAGTACAATTTTGGCCTGGTTATTACAGATCTCAAAATGCCGGTCATGGACGGCATGACCTTGCTCAGGGAAATAAAAAAAATTGACCCGGACTACCCGGTCATTGTCCTCACCGCTTTCGGCTCAATAGAATCAGCAGTTGATGCCATGGAAGAAGGCGCTTTGTATTACTTTACCAAGCCGTTTGATGAGGAAAAAATTGTCAATAAGGTCAAACGCTATATGCGGATTTCTGATCTCCTGGAAGAGAGCAGAATTCATCGGGAAGAACTCTCGGCCTCGTTTGATTTTGCCAATATTATCGCCGAATCGCAGCCAATGCTTGCCGTGCTGCAACAAGCTGCCCAGGTGAGCCAAAGCCCGCACACCACGGTATTGATTCTGGGGGAAAGCGGCACCGGCAAGGAGATGCTTGCCCGTGTCATCCACCATAACAGCATCCGAAGCGGCAAACGCTTTCTGGCCATAAACTGTGCGGCAATTCCTGCGACACTCATAGAAAGCGAGCTTTTCGGGCATGAAAAGGGCGCATTTACCGGAGCTGATAAACAGAAAGCGGGGAAATTTGAGCAGGCTCATGGCGGCACGGTGTTTCTGGATGAAATTGGCGACCTGAGCTTGGAAGCACAGCCCAAGGTGCTGCGATTTTTACAGGAACGGGAGTTTGAACGAGTGGGCGGTCATGAAACGCTCAAGTCCGATGTGCGGGTTATTTGTGCCACCAATAAAAATCTCCAGGATCTGGTGGAAGCCGGCCGCTTCAGACAGGACCTGTATTACCGCATCAATGTCTTTCCCATAATCCTGCCGCCGTTGCGGGAACGCGGCAATGATTGTATCATGCTTGCCGAGTATTTTTTGCAGCGCGTTTGCCAGGCTATGGGTAAACCAAACCCGGTGATCAGTGAAGACGGGAAACGCATGATCAAAAAATATCCTTGGCCCGGCAATGTCAGGGAACTGGAAAACGCAATTGAACGTGCCGCAATCTTGTCCAAAGATGGCTCTATTACGCCGGAAATCCTGCGCTTCCTCTCCACAGAGCCAGCGCCGCCAAGCGGTGGCGAGCCGCCGTTTTTATTGCCGGAAGAAGGCATCAATCTGGAGGAGTTTGAGCGTCAGTTAGTGAAGCAGGCGCTGCGAATCGCCAACAACAAACAGACCGTTGCTGCAAAATTGCTGGGATTGACCCGGGGGAAATTTAGAAGTCTTCTGAAACAATTAAAGGATTCAAACTTATGAGCAGAAAGAACCGTTGGTTGGTATGTGCCCGCAACCTGGCGGGGATCGGTGTTATGCTGGCGGTTTTGTTGGGGGCCGCGCCAGCACCTGCCCAGGAAGCGCCCAAAACACCGTCATTCGGAGAAACTGAACTGATGTTTCTGGGTGAAGAGCTGTATACCGTGTCGATTGCCTCGCGGCGTATTGAAACGCTGCAACGCGCTCCTGCCGCCGTGACGGTGATCACTCGCGAGGAGCTCAAAAAATATACCACGCTGGAAGAAGTCCTGCGGCGGGTGCCGGGGTTTTTTATAGACCGCACTGAAGTGAATGCGAAGAGTTATTTGCGCGGTGTTCCCAATTCATTCTTGGTGATGATGGATGGCGTGCCGTTTTCCTGTGATGCTTCCACCATTAATTATCCACGTGGCCTTGAACTGTCACTGGAGTATTTGGATAAAATCGAAATCATCCGCGGGCCGGGCTCGGCATTATGGGGGCCGGATGCTTTTTCCGGCATTATCAATCTGGTAACCCGCAAGGGCGCTGACCTGCAGGGCATATCACTGAAAACGGAAGGCGGGGCCTTTGGAACCCGCCGCGTAGAAGCGGTAGGCGGTTTAAAAAAACACAGCTGGGATGCGCTTGTTTCCCTGTCTACCACCAAAACCGAGGGATTTGAATACGACTTACACAGCGGAATGGAACGGCCCCACGACCATTATTTTGAAGCCTATGGAAAATTAAGTTATAAAGATGTGCTGGAAGTTTCGGGCCGCTACTCACGGTATCGGGATTTTTATACGGAACCATCTTTTTTCTATGAAGGCTACGAATCCAAACCGTTTTCTTTTATTCAAGCAACCGTCAACAAAAGTATGGCGAAGGCGTCTTTCTCGCTACAAGGATGGTTCCAGTATTTTGACAACGAGGATGATTATGGTCAGCCACGATTTACCCAATACAACAAACAGTACGGTCTTGAAGCGAAAAGCGATCTCAGCATATTCGAAAACCATTATCTAACCCTGGGGTCTGCGTTTCGCTATAACGACGGCAGTAAAACCACGATTGAATTTGAAGGTCAAGAATTTGATGGTTTCCCCCGCTATTTTACGCGGTTATACTCCGGCTATATTCAGGATAAGTGGAAAATAACCGGCAACCTTGAAGCAACCGTCGGACTGCGCTACGATCATCACCGTATCTATGGCGGATTTTACAGCCCGCGGGTCGGGCTGAGTTATTTGTTTTTGAATTATTTTAATGTAAAACTGCTGTATGGCCGGGCATTTCGAACCCCCAGCTTGGCTGTGATTATTGAGAATCCCCGCCTTGACCCGGAAAGAATTGATAGTTATGAGGTTGAACTGGGGTTTCACTATAAAAATATTTTCGGCGCAGAATTGAACTTTTTTTATAACGAGCTGAAAGATCTCATTGAGCGGAATGCCGCGGGAAATATTTCTAACAGTGGCGATGACAATATCAAAGGCATTGAAGTTTCAGTCAGCGGCAGGCCCCATCGGCATCTGCTCCTGTATGCGAATTATACCCATTTGGCAGGGAACCGCCAAAAGGGGCGCAGCGACATACTACCCGATATCCCCAGCAATGAAAGTCCCGGCCAGACGACACAGACGACGATTGAAAGCTTCATAAATGTAGCGCCTGACAATGTTGCGACGGTCGGTATTGACTATAGTTTTCTTTCCCATTTCCGGACCGCACTGGAAGTCAACTATGTGGGCGAGCGCAAACTGGCGCGGGGCTTAGAGTCGGTCTACGGGGAGCGCAGAAAACTGGGTTCTTATTCCCTCTGCAGCTTTAATTTCTTTATTAAGGATGTGCCGGTGAAAAACCTTGAACTGCGGTTAAAGATCAACAATCTGTTGAATAAGCAGTATAAAACCCGCGGGGTATTTGGCTTGGTGGAGGGAGCGCCCAGTTCCGCCGTGGTGAGTTTGCATTATACCTTTTAGCGGGGTGACCGGGATGCAGTGCCGGCGCATTAATCTTTATAGCTTTCCAGGGCCTTATCTTCGCTCTTATTGAGAAGTTTTTTAATTTGGCTTACCTTCTCCTTGAATTCCCGTGATATAACAGCAGCTTCGTTGATATTGGTGACGACATGGGGTGTGATGAGAATAATCAGCTCGGTCTTTTTCTTTGAATTTCTGGTATCGCTGAAAAAATAGCCGAAAATAGGTATCCGTGACAGAAACGGGACACCGGAAACGGTCTTGCTTGCTTCTTGACCGATTAGCCCGCCAATGACAATAGTGGTCGCATTTTGCACCACCAAGGAGGTTTCCGCCCGCCGATTGGTTATGGTGGGAGACTGAATGCCGCCTGCGACAATTGGTTGTGCCTTGCTCACTTCCTGTGAAATATCAAGTGCCACCAACCCTTTGTCATTGATGCGCGGGGTAACTTCGAGGATGACGCCGGTGTTCCGGTATTCAATTGACCGTGAGGTTTGATCAACGTTTTCCGTGGTCAGGGGCACATATTCACTGGTTACGATGGGGACTTCTTCGCCCACTTCGATCCGCGCTTGCTTATTGTCGGCTGCCAGAATCTGTGGCGATGCAAGCACATTGAGTTTATTCTGGCTCGCCTGCGCCACCAAAAACGCCTGCAACTGGTTTGATTCAAAACGATAACTAAACCCTTTGTCCAGACTTTTTGCCAGGTCTGTTCCCAGTCCGCCGATGCCAAAGGTCATTTCCGCACGATCCTGCCCCTTGTAGCCGCCGATACTGGCATCGGTACCGCGCAGCGCCCATTCAACGCCGAATTCGGTATCGCCGCTGAGGGTAACCTCTGCAATCAGCACCTCAATGAGCACTTGTTTGGGAACCACGTCGAGCTTTTGAATGGTCTCCTTAATTACTGCATAATCCACCGGCAGGGCTTTGATGATGAGGGAGTTGGTGGTTTCATCGGTCACTATTTTCAGCTCGCCCTGCAGCATACCCTCAAATCCAGCGCTGCCCGGCGTGCCGGTCTCCGGTCTGCGCAGTGCGGCTTCTCTGGTACGCGACGTTCGCGACCGTGAGCTTTGGGTGCGGCTGGTCAGCGCCTCGGTGCGGCGTTGTGTCTGCGCTGCCAGCGGCTGGCGCGTGGCGCGTTCTGCCCTGCCTTCCCCATACAGATTTCCCAGGACGGTGGCGATTTCTTCAGCTTTGGCATTTTCCAAAAAATACACAAACACCTGCTCTTCAGCCCCGGTATCAACAGTATCAAGCACCGTAACCCAGTGCTCAACCTTTTCGAAAATGCCCGGCACAGAACTGACTGCCAGCACACAGCTTACCCGTTCCACCGGAATAAACGAAATGCCAATGCCTTTATCGGTTGCCTTAGCAAACCCCAGCGAGGTAAACAGGCTCTCCAGTTCTTTTGCCATATCTTTGACATCTGCATTTTTGACCTTAAAAAAGCGCACCTGGGTTTGTTCAAAGGTATCCACATCCAGCACATCAACAAAGCTCAGGAGCTTTTGGACATTAGCCGCCGTGTCCACGATAATAACGATGTTGCCTTTGCTGTATTCCTGAATATCGCCGCCGGGGCTGATAAACGGCTTTAACACTTTAACCACTTCTGCTGAGGGGATGAAGCGCAGGGGAACTACCTGAATAATAACCCGGTCGGTTGAAGGCAGCGCCCCAATGTCCGTGCCAATGCCAACATCTGACACCGTAGATTTTGCATCTTTAATGGGGATAATTTTATACACATCGCCAGATTTGACCGCGGTGATATTATTTATTTTGAAAATGGTTTCTAAAATAGGCAATAACTGGCTTTTATCTATTTCTCCGGTGGTGTGAATGTTTACTTTGCCGCGCACGGTGGGATCAATGATGTAATTAATATTCAGGATGTCGGACAGCGCATTGATAACCTCAAAGATGTCGGCATCGTCAAAGTCAAGCGCTATCTTCTGTTTGGCATTGGCATCAGAGGACGGCGTAGTTCCGGCTGCGGCAGAAGACGCCGGTGCGGCACGCTGCCGCAGCCCGGATCGTATGATAGATTCACGAGACAGTTGGGGTGGGGGCGTTTCGGGAGAAGATTCTGATACAGCAGCAGCCGAAGGAACAGCGGTGCGGGATTCGCGCGCTGGTGTTGTCGGAACACGTGCCGCGCCGGCATCCTCGGTGATTGGTTGTTCGGTGGGACCAGTCTGCTGGAGCACCGGCTGGTTGACGGGCGGTGTTGCCGGTGGCGTGCTGGCACATCCCACACAGAGCATCAGCACCATGAGCCACACCCCCACGCAGCTGTTTCCCCGTGGCGGATTGGTGTGCACTGCTCGCGAATGCAGGAATAGCGGGATCATAGAAGGCATTTAACCTTTTGCTTCCTTTTTCATATAGCCGCACACCACCATGGTGACGATGATCTCTTTCGGGTCGCGGCGATTCCTTACACTAATTTTTAGTTTCGGAATTGTCAAGAGTTTTTGGCTGGTCTCGATACTGTAGATAAAGTTTTTCATGCGAGTGAGGTCAGACGTGAACCGAACCTGAATGGGAACGGTAAAAAATGCTCCCCGTTTTTCTGAATCCATGATTTTCACGCTCTGAATCTCAATGGCGCTGCTGGTGGCAATCCTATCAATGCTCTTTTGAATGTCGGCAGCAGCAAGAGATGCGGTTTCTCCTTTCAAAAGACTGTTGGCAAGTTTTACGTCATCTCTTTTTAGCAGTTTTAACCTTCTTTGCAATTCGCCTTGCCGGCTGATGACACGGTTATATTTTTCAACTGCCTGTTGTTTCATAGCGAGTTCTTCCTTCTGCCGGGTGAAGGAATCAACTGCCGGGAAAATAATAAACTTTATGACCAAAAAAAGCCCTATGGCAACGATACCGGCGCTGATAAATTTTTTATCCCGTGGCGTTATCTTCATGAATTGTCCTGCCGTCCCGGCGAAGGTTTGGCAGCCTCCAGGGTCATTTCAATTTTAAAGTTCTCCTTTACCCCAGCCCCTTTGGTGATAGGGGACGTAAATTTTACATTAGTAAACAGGCGGGACTCTTCCAGAATGGGGATCAGCTTTGAGGCGCTGGTGGAGTAGCCCGAAAGTATGACTTTTTTTTCGTCAGCATTAAAGTCAAAATCCGTGAGCCAGCTGTCATCGGGAATAATTTTTGTGAGTTCTTCCAGAACTAACAACTTGGAGCCTGTGAGGTCTTTAATCTGCTGGATTTCGGTGCGGGCCTTCTCAATGACGTCGATCTCCTTCTGCATTGCCTCAACGGCCTGAGCCTGTGCTTTAAGCTCCGCGAGCTGTGCATCCAGCTCGGCAATCCGGGCCTGTGTGGTCAAAATATTCTGCACGAGAGATACCGCAGTCAGCAGGACAAGTGTGCCGGCAAACGCCAGTGCAGCAATTTTTTTCTTGCTTCTTTTCTTTTTCGGCCGCAGTGCCACCGGAATCAGATTCAGATCAAGTGGTACCCGGCGCAGTCCTTTCAGCGCCACGCTGAGCGGAATTGCCAGCAGCGGCATGGTATGCGCATCAGCGCCATCGACAACCGTCCGCGTAAAATCCTGCATGAGGTGGAGTTCAACACCTTCCTGGGCGGCACACGCAGACAGATACTGTTCATTGAGCGACCGGCCGGCCAGAAAAAAACGGAGGGCGCGTTCCTGATCTTTATGCTCGGGAATACTGAGCATTCCCCGCTGCACCTCTTGGTGCAGCGCTTCCCAAGGCAGGCCTTCGATTTGCTCCTCTGGGCTTGTGCCAGCACGGGAGGGGACGGCGATGGAGCGCGAATAAAACAGCATGCCATTGCTGACCAAGTTAAGTTCCCAGTTACCATTGACGTATACCACCAGCACATCAAGCGGCGTATCTGGTGTTTGCTCCTCGGGTATTCTCGCCGCTGTTGCGTCGGCAAACAGCCAGGGCAATGCTTTGCGCAGGGAGGCGGGGATGTTATTCTGATCCAGCCAGTTTATCGACAACGGTTTTTCAGCACCATTGTGTTCTGTTTTATAAATATTGAAGAGCGCCGTGGAGGTTATTTCAATGCCGCGGGGGCGCACGCCAATTCGCCTCAAAAGTGCCAGATAATAATCTACCACCTCTTTTTTCACGGCAACCAGGATCAGATAAATCTGGTTCTTTGCCGGAAGCCGTTTCAAAATGTAATAATCATAATATACGGCATCAGCAGAAAACGGTGTCAGCCGGTCCATTTCATACCCCAGGGCGGCGCGCAAGTTTTCTTCCGCTGCCAAGGGCATATAAACCGGCTGCATAATAACTTTATCGCGGGGCAGCGCTAAGAACAGATTGTCCTGGCATCCGGGGTGAGCAGTAAAAAACCGATTAAGCCGGTTTACCAGGTGTTCATCCCGCTCCTCTGCCTTTGCTGCCGGCAAGGAAATAATCTCGTGGCCAACCAGCAGTGTGTGGCGCAGGCCCTGCTTGAGCAATACCAGAATCAGCTCATCGTCCTTGATAAAAAGGCCAGTGCTTAACATGTCTCAGGTCTGTGTCGGGTGGAAGCGCTCATACCGTTCCTTCTTGCCAGCGCAAAATGAAAAAATTGTTCTTAGATACGAGAACCGTACACGTAATCTGCCTGCTGACCGATCCGCAAAATCCCCGACTTTTAATGGTATAAAACTGCGCCCCCATTCTTTTGCGAACCACGATATCTTTACTCCAGATGTCATAATTTTTATATTCCGGCAACCGATCAGTCGGCTCGGCAAAACGCCGTTCCCGCCGCGCGTTAATGATGCTGCGGGCCGTCGCGTCATCCATGCCCTCCAGTAACAGCAGTTGATCACGCGAAGCGGTATTGATGTTAATTTTAAAACTGGTTGAGGATGAGAAGGTTGAAAAAATGTTCACCAGCCCCAGATTGCGCTTTCCATAGTAAGGTGCCTCCTCCCGTTCCCCTTCGGCTCCGGTTGATTCCAACGCGGGCAGTGACGTGCCGGCTTTCATGAGCTCTGAGAGCTCCGTAGCACTCACGCTGGAGACCTGTGCAGGATTGCCCGCATCGCCGTAATATATCTGTTCTGTAACTCCCTTTACCAGGAGGAGCTCTTCAATAACCGGAATCTCACCGTCTCTGCATTCGTAAGGTTCTTCAAGGGAAAGATAATAGTCGCGTTCAGCGCCGTTCACGCCGGTGATGTCATGATCGGCATCCCACCAGTCAATCATCGAATCTGCCACGGTATCACGTTCTTCGCCTTCCAGCCCGATTTTCTCTTCCAGCAGTGTCTTCAGTTTGAGCGGATTCTTTTTCGCTTCTCGCAACACAGCGTTAATGCTCAGTTTGTTATTCTCGTCTTCAATCGCTACGTCGCAGGCATAGTCTTCAAACCTGAACTGGATATTTTCCCGACCCGCCTCCCACCGCTCCTGCTCGACGAGCTCTTCCGGCATTTCTTCAGCAGGCGTCGCAACCGGTTGATTCAGGTTTTTCATCAGCTCCACAATTGCTTTGTTGATACCGGCTTCGGCAGCATAGTATGCCTGTTCACCTTCTTTAAGGTTTCTGGCAATAACCGTCTCGGTGCGCATGGTCCATGAAAATTCTGCACAGATAACCGTCAGCAGCGTGATCACCCAGAGCACCATGAGCAGCGCAATCCCCTGTTCCCCCCGCGCAAGGTGCTGCCCAGCAATCCGGCCATTGCTTGCGCACGGTCTTACTGCCCGGCTATGTGTGCAATCGGTGATAGTGCCGTTACATACCATAGAACCTGTTAGAAGGCAAAGTCGTTATGCACCGTTATACGCCGAACGCATACAGCGTGGAATAAAGGTCTGTTTCAATCGGAATGACAAACTCCTGGGTGAACATTCTGCCGGTTCCCAGATCAAACTCCAGTCGGACTTCAACTGCTTCCGGCAGGCGCAGATCTGGGCCGGTTTTATTGCGCGGATCCCAGGTCTGCTCCCATTCGCCTTTCTCATCCTGGTCTTTTTTGTCAAGATAGCGGAAACGGATGCTCTTAACGTCAGGATTGATGAGCAGCGCCCGGTCTTCATCACGTAGCGAAACATCCGCCAGATCGGATCCAATGGCCAGGGTCTCTCCGACCATCAGCCCGACGCCCTCTTGCACCCAGAACTCTATCATAGAAAGTCCTCGATTGGCTTTGCGCACGCTTGCCGCAGAAACAAATTTGAGCGAATCTGCCGTGCCAAAAAACGCATAAAATTTAACATGGGTATCCAGCTCGCCCGGCGTCAGGACGTAGGGAAAACAGGAACGAATTTCCCGATAGATCAGCTCATTCACGGCGCGAATTTTTTGATAGCTTTCAATATCCCGCTCGCCCTTTTCCCAGGAACTTGCGCCCAGGCGGAACGAGGTAAAGATGACCCCGATCACCAGCGAAAATATGGCAATGGCAAGAAGCATTTCCAGCAGCGTAAATCCCGCTGCGACCTTCGGACATAACCTTCTGATTGGCATTACAAAAGTGAGGAGTCGGTTTTCCATTCTTTTTTTCGTACCGTCTTCAGGGTCGTAAGCTGCACCTGCTTGGTGCGTGCGCCATCCTGCCATTTGACAATGGCGGTGAGCAGGTAACTCTCCACCCTGAGGTCTGCGTAGGCCTGTTCCTCTTCGGGAATTGTTTCATGCCGATAGGAAGTCACCTGTGTTTCCCACTCATAACCGTCATTCAAGGTTCCGCTTGCGGTGGCCGGTGAGAGCTCGCGCGCCATTTTGAGCTCTTCAAGTTTGGCTTTGGCGTGGAGGATTGCGACCGTGACATTCTGGGTGGTGGAGCCGGCGCGGAGTGCGACCGAGAATTGCAGCAGCAGCACAACGATGGCAGTTCCCAGGATGGCAACCGCTACTAAAACTTCCAGCAGGGTGAATCCCTGTTCCTGGCGCGACTGGCGCCGGCCGAGCGCGCCGTATTTTTTATGCCGCCTTTTCTGCAACAGTCACCACCCCGGTAAGGAAATCAATCTGCAGGGATACGGCGCGGTCCCGATTGTTTGTCAGTACAATCTCGCCTCCCTGGGAGGTGCCGTCAGGGAAAAAAATAATCTGGGGAAGCTCGTCCTTGTTTCCAGTGAATTCCCGACCGCCTATAATAATTTCCTGAAACATTATACCGTCTGCTACGGTAACCATTTTTACTTCGGGGGCAACGGGCTTGCGCGACTCGCCAATATCCACTTCGTCCCCTGCCTCTTCCTGCTCGGCATCTGCAAACGCGGGGGCAACCGGCTTGGGTATGCCGCGGATTACGACTTGAGCACGCTCCCGATCAAAAATGACGCTGTAGAGCTGGGATTTGTTAACCGCCTGGCTCCGGGCATAACGCAACGCTGCCGCAACGTTCCTGGCTGAGGTGGTGAGCGACAACCCGCTCAGCCCCTTAGCAATCCGAGGTCCGGCAACGGCAAACAGAACGCTGATAATGATAAGGACAATTGTCAGTTCAATGAGCGTGAAACCGTCTCTGCCGTACCCGGTTTTCTCAGTGCGTGGTTTGTTCATGGGGATTCTTCTACCTGGGTGCTGATATCTCGCCAGCTCACAATATCAGCATTTTCACCTTCCCCTCCCGAGGTGCCATCGGCGCCATACGAAATGATGTCATAATCCCGGCCTTCCTCGCCCGGGCACTTATATTCGTAGCGGTGACCCCACGGATCAAGCGGGATCTCTTTCGGCAAATACGGCCCTTCCCATTTCGAATCGTCCACCTTTTTTACCAGCTCTTCCAGATCTTTTGGATAGCGTCCCATATCCAGTTTGAACACATCTATCGCATTGCAAAATGCCTGGATCTGTGCCTGTGCTATTTTAGGTTTTGATTTTCCTACTTTGCCCACTAATTTTGGGGTCACCAGGGCCGCGAGAAGGCCCAGAATAATGATAACAATTAATAGCTCAATGAGGGTAAAGCCTTGCTCTGCCTTTGCCTGATACTGTCGCGCACGGTGTTGTTTTTGCATACTGTATTTCTCCTCAATCATTCCGCTTACGGAATCCTTCCGGCTGGTCGGCTCCGCCAGAACCATGCCGAAACATCCATGTTTCGTTATTATCGCTGTTAAAATGTTACATCATTTATGCTTAAAATTGCCCATATGATTGATAGCACGATGAAGGCAACGAGAAACGACATGACCAGGATGAGCAGCGGTTCAAGTGCGGCGATAAAACGCTTGATGGTATTTTGCACGTCAACATCATAGGTGTCCGCAACTCTAATCAGCATTTCATCAAGCTTGCCGGTTTCCTCCCCTACCCGGATCATATGCATGGCCAGCGGGGGAAATACCCCAACGGCCCGCATCGGCGCCGATACCCCCTTGCCTTCTTTTGCGCCTTTGCCGATATCCGCAATGGAATTGGCCACTACGACATTTTTAATTACTTCCCGCACAATGGTGAGCGCGCCAAGGAGCGGCACCCCGCTGTTTATCAGCGTGCCCAGCGTCCGGGAGAATCGGGCTACCTCTATTTTCAAAATCAGATCGCGCAGGAGCGGAACTTTCAGTTTCACCGTATCCCAGGCAAGGCGGCCGCGTTCGGTATTACGGTAGCGCTGAAAGCCGATAGACAGGATCATTATCACCGCCAGGATGAGCCACCAGAAATTTTTTATAACCTCGCTGCTGGAAAGCAGGATTTGCGTGGGCAGGGGGATGGTTTTCCCCATGGTTTCAAAAATCATGGTGAACCGGGGTATCACAAACAGCAGCATGACCACAATGACGATTGCCATCACCGAAATGAGAATCATCGGGTAGATCATCGCATTGAGAATCGTGCTTTTTAGCTGCTGGGAGCGCTGCAGAAAGTCAACCAGCCGTTCCAGCACGATATCCAGCACCCCACCAGCTTCCCCGGCTTTCACCATATTAACATAAAGACGGTCAAAAAACCGCGGATGCTGGGCAAGAGCATCTGAAAACGAGCGTCCGCCCCGCACATCTTTCAACACCTCCTGCACCACCGTTTTTAGTTTTTCATTCTCGGTGATTTCCACCAGAATCGAGAGCGTTCTGTCAAGGGGCAGACCGGCTTTTATCAAGGTTGACAGTTCCTGCGTAAAGGCAAGCAGTTCTGCGCCGGATATGGCGCTAAAGGGAAGTGAAACAGAAAACCGCATCGACAGCGAGAGCTTCTGCCCGGTTGAGGAGGGGCTGATTTTTATCGGAATGTATCCCATGGTATGAAGCTTGCTCACCAGCGTCGCTTCTTCGGGAGCGCTCATGATGCCCTCAACGACTTTTCCCATGCTGTCGGTCGCTTTATAAATATATTCTGGCATTTGTGGTTGGCGAAAAATATAAGTGATTCCGGTTCATGGCGTGTAGCGGAATGTGGCGCTCATGGAAGCCCAAACTGAGGCATCTTCGAATTATGTTTCCACCTGCGTAACCCGCAGCACTTCAGATATGGTAGTAATCCGCTGCTGAACTTTTGACCATCCTGCTTCGCGCAGGGTTTTCATGCCGTGACTGCGGGCTTTTTCTTTTATGGCCTTGCTGTCTGCACGTTCCAGAATGAGCTGATGGACTTCATCGTTTATCGGCAGGAGTTCATAAATGCCGGTGCGGCCTTTATAGCCCGTGTGGGCGCACCATTCACAGCCAGCGCCTCTGACAATGCGCAAATCGCGCAAGGCTGCAGAAGAAACTTCCATCTCCTGCAACATGCCTAAATCGGGAACATATTCTTCCTGGCACTTGGGGCACACGACCCGCACCAGACGCTGCGCCAGCACGCCCAGCAAACTTGAGGATAACAGGTAGTGCTCCATGCCCATTTCCAGCAGCCGGGTTATCGCGCCGGCCGCATCATTGGTATGCAGGGTGCTGAACACCAGGTGGCCGGTTAGCGCTGCATGAATCGCTATCTCCGCAGTCTCGGCGTCGCGGATCTCCCCGATCATGATCACATCCGGATCCTGGCGCAGTATTGACCGCAGACAATGAGCAAACGTAAGCCCGATGGAAGGTTTGACGTGAATCTGGTTGATGCCATGAAGCTGATATTCAACCGGATCCTCTACGGTGATAATTTTTTTATCCGGCGCATTTATTTTGTTCAGGGCGCTGTAAAGGGTAGTGGTCTTGCCACTGCCAGTAGGGCCGGTTACCAGAATGATACCATACGGGCGCGCAATAAGATCTTCAAAGCAGGCGAGGTTATCGTCGGGAAAGCCCAGGCTATGCAAATCAAGAATGATGCTTTCTCTATCAAGAATCCGCATGACCACGCTTTCGCCGAAGAGGGTGGGCAGGGTGGAAACGCGAAAGTCTATCTCTTTGCCCATGACCCGCAGCATAATCCGACCGTCCTGAGGAAGTCGCCGCTCGGCAATATTTAATTTTGACATGATTTTAATCCGGGAAATAACCGCAGCTTGTAAACTTTTCGGCGGCGATTCCATGTCGTGCAGTATGCCGTCAATCCGGTATCGCACGCGGAAACTTCCCTCAAACGGTTCAAAATGAATATCGCTTGCCTGCAACTCTATGGCGCGGGAAATGATCAGGTTGACCAGGCGAATAACCGGCGCTTCAGAGGCCAGGTCTTTCAAGTGATCAACGCTTTCATCCTCGAGTGAAATGCCTTTTTCATCCTTGCTGATATTTTCGATGATCCGTTCCATGGAGGTAGTTTCTGTGCTGAACAGACGGTCTATCATATCCAAAATTTCATTTTCTTTGGCCAGATACAGCTCTAAGTTCATACCGGTTGACATCCGGATAGCATCCAGCGTTGCTTCGTTGAATGGATTGTTGATGGCAAGCAGGAGGGTATTTTCCTTCAGTTCCAGTGGCACCACCCGTGCCTGTTTCATAAACTTTTCTGACAGACTTTCAATGAAGAGGGTTTTCCCCGGGTAATTTTTTAACGAAATAAAGGGTATGCCAAAATACTGCCCGATAATTTTCAGCAAATCCTCCTCGGAGATAAACCCCATATCTATCAGGCGTTGACAGATCTGGTGGGGCGGATCAACGCCGTCGTCTCCAATGACGGTCTTTATGATATCCGGGGTAATTTTGCCTGAAGAGCCCAGAATCGTAAACAGCGTATCATTAACAAAAGCCATAAGTTACCGCGATATGAGGTTTTTCCGACTGATCCTAACTTATGATAACTACTAAAAATTTAATTGTTTTTTATATCACATGCGGTTATACAGAGTCAAGATAATTGCCGGTTTTTCGGTCATAGAAACGGCCTGTCATCAGCAATCCTGCGCACCATTGGCAGGCGTGCAAATGGTATTTCAGTCTGCCTGCTGCAAATGCCGATGTATCGCCATATGGGGAGGAAGCGACCCGTGAAAATTTTTCTCTTTTTTATCATTGTGTTATGCGGTATTACCATCTTCCTCTCTGTTTTTCAGAAATCATTAATTTTCTTTCCGGTTCCAATATCAGTCCACACCCTTCAGGCACTAAAAAAAGACTTCCCGGAAGCTGAAGAGATAACTATTATGTCCTTTGACGATACCGCACTCAGAGGGTGGCTGGTAAAACCAGCCGGCGCAGCTAAAGCGCCCGCGGTTATCTATTTTGGCGGCAATGCAGAAGAGGTTTCATGGATGATAGGCGCAGCAAAAAATTTTCGAGGCTGGGCCCTGTGCCTTATAAATTACCGTGGATACGGATTAAGCCAGGGCCGACCGGGTGAAAAAGAATTATACCGCGATGCGCTTAGCATTTATGATTATTGCGCACAGCGCGGGGATATTGACAGAAATAGAATCATGGTAATGGGCAGGAGCATCGGCAGTGGTGTTGCAACCTATCTGGCACAGCAGAGAGCCCTTGTCGGGGCAATCCTGGTATGTCCTTTTGATAGCCTGGTCACTATTGGAAAAAAACATTATCCTGTTCTGCCGGTCTCGCTGCTTTTGAAACACCGTTTTGATTCTGCTGCACGCGCGCCGTCCATAACAATTCCGTTGTGTGCGCTACTTGCTGCAGATGATGAAATTGTTCCTCGCGAGAGTTCCCTGAAGCTTATTGAACAGTGGGGTGGGCCCCGAACCATGAAGATACTTAAGGGCAGCCATAACACCCTGCAAGAGTATCCCGGCTACTGGGAAAGCATTGGAGCTTTTTTGGAGCAATTTTAAGCAGTTAATTCATATGCGTTTTGTCATTCATCAGCATCACGCGACCCATCTGCACTGGGATGTGCGCCTTGAGCTTGATGGCGTGCTGAAAAGTTGGGCGGTTCCCAAAGAACCCCCCACTGAAGTCGGCATTAAACGGCTGGCGATAGCAGTTGAAGACCATCCACTGGATTATATTGACTTTGAGGGCATGATTGCAGAAGGGTACGGCAAAGGAAGGGTGGAAATATGGGATTCCGGCACATTTATCCTTGAATCCCGCTCGCAGCATAAGATCGTTTTTTTGGCGCAGGGGAAAAAGCTTCAAGGGAAATACATATTGTTACAGTTTATAAAGGCTGGCGAAAAGCAGTGGCTGTTTTTTAAGGCAAAAAAATAGCCAACCGTTTCCCGAATCAGCCAGCCTCATTTTTGGCTTTTAAAGGAAAAGGCGTTCGCATCGTAAAATGAGTGGCTCGCGGCTCTTTACCCGCTACTCAGCACTCATCCCGCAGCTCTCGGCACTAACAAAAAAGGGCACTCCTCGACTAATGGCACATCTCAAGAACACACCCTTCAATGCTTTTGTCTCGTTTGCTTGATGAACAGTATTGTCTCTCTATGCAAGGTGCAAACCTTAGCACAACCCCCAACCTGTGTGTGGCTCAGTAATAGTGACCCGCGACAGTTGCCTGTGACCAGCTTATCAGCGACAAAAATAAAAAAATTTGGTTGTTTTTATTGTTTTTTTGTTAAGTAGTATATTTTCATCCTCTCTCAGTGTCATTCTGAGGAAGAGGCAGCGACTGAAGAATCACTTTGTTCCTCTTCGGTTTTGAGATTCTTCGCCCCACAAAAATCGGGACGCAGAATGAGACAGATGATTTTTCTTTATGGTGACAAAAAATTCTTAAGCAGCGGGCTCGCTTCAGGGATTGAGCAAAAAGGCAGAGAGGTTAAATGGCCGGTGTGAGCAGGCGGAGGGTATTTACCTTCCGCCTGTCCGATTTGAGAATTGACGAAACATTAATCCAGTGAAATAGCATTCTCCGGGCACTCATCCACGCAGGTACCGCAATCAACACAGGTATCCGGGTCGATAGTTGCCTTGTCATTTACCGTTATCGCATCGACGGGGCATACTTCTTTGCAGTTGCCGCATCCGGTGCATTTTTCAACATCAACTTTTGCTGCCATATACAAAATCCTTTCTAAAAATATTAATGAGTAGGAGCACCCTTGCTCAGGATGTTTTTATAACATATATATGCATGGTTTTGGAACACAGTGCAAGCCCGGGCAATAATTATTCAGATAGCCGCCCGTTTTACGCGACCATTTCCCACAAGGTTATGGTCACAGGAGCGGCGAGAAGCGATTCAGCTTTCTCCATGAAACTTTTTATGTAGGGCTTCTTCAGATGTTCATTGAGATCTTGTTTGTTGGCCCAGTTTTCATAAAACATAAAACATGTTTTGTCTTCCACAGACTGGTGCAGGAGGTAGGTAATACATCCCGGTTCTGAGCGCGAGACACCTATCAGGGCGACCAGTTCTTTTTTTAAAGCCGCCTCTTTGCCCTGTTTTGCTTTAAACTGGGCAATCACCGAAACCTCATGTTCAGCCATGATCATTCCTTTCCGTTACACGTGCTTTACCGGCGACGTGAAGCCCAAGGTTGTTTTGAGACGATTGGTCAGGATGATAGATAGTGCTGGGTCAATTCATGCCTCAGAAAATCAAAGGCTGAATCCACGTCATCAAAAAACCTGAACAACTGCAAATCCTTCTCACTGACGGTCCCCCACCGAATGAGCGTATCGAAATTTATCAGTTCATTCCAGTACTGACGACCATAAAGGATAATTGGCATGTATTTTTTTGACTTGTGCGTTTGCACAATCGTCAACAATTCAAAAAGTTCATCAAGGGTGCCAAACCCCCCGGGAAAGACCACCAATGCTTTGCCAAGATAAAAAAACCAAAATTTGCGGATAAAGAAGTAATGAAACTCAAAAGACAGCTCTTTTGTGATATAAGGATTTGGCTCCTGCTCAAGAGGAATGCTGATATTCAGACCAATTGATTGTCCGCCGGCATTGTGGGCGCCGCGGTTTGCTGCCTCCATGATGCCGGGTCCGCCGCCCGAGCAGATATAGAAACGTTTAGCCGGATCGTCGATGCTTAACGACCATCGGGTCAGCTTCTCCGAGAGCAGCGCCGCATCTTCATAATAGCGCGACATAGTGACCGCACGTTGTGCCTGCTCAATTTTTACAGCAAGCTCCTCCGTAGGCTCTGCTCCTGCGGCACGCGCAGCCTCAAGCTGTTTGAGATTCTGCTGAGCCTCACCAAGCGGCACAATTCTGGTTGAGCCGAAAAACACAATGGTATTACGTATGCGAAAATGACGAAAGCGGGTTTCCGGCTCTATGAATTCACAGAGAATACGGATGGTGCGCGCCTCGGGACTATTGAGAAAGTCAAGATTTTTATAGGCTTTAATTGGCCAGACGGCACTGTTTATTTTAAAAGAATTTTGCGGCATCATGTTCTCCAGGGACAACACCTCTCATTGCAGAGATTCTCCTTAATATCCCACCAGCTTGCATGCTGCAAGCAACAGCGGCAGAAAGGCGGGGTGCAACAACCATTGGTAATATGCCTGTTTTACGTGGTTAATTCAATTGAAAAAATAAATTATTTAAGTATATCTTACCTGCGTTGAGCAGTCCATAGAAACCACCATCGTGTCATTTGCATACAGATGGATATTACAAAAAAACCAGAAGAGCAACTTTTAGCAACACAGCGCGCGGCAGCAAAGGCAGGGTTTACAGCGCTTCATCAAATTACGGCTTTTTGTTGTATCGGTTGCGGGCTGTGTGCGAGCGTTTGTCCGGAACAGGCTATCGCCATTGATGAGACCGCAAAGAAGCCGGTTTTACGAGGGAAATGCCGCGCCTGTGGTTTCTGCTACCTTGCCTGTCCCCGCAGCTTTCTCCCGTTATCAAAAATCCAGAAGCAATTTTTTGGCGCGGAGCAGGGTGAAGAAGAAAAGCGGCTCGGGAAATTTGTTGATCTGTTTGTTGCGCGCTCCCGAACCGAACAGATTTACTTGAACGGCACGCCAGGGGGAACGACCACAGCTCTGGTAGCTTTTTTGCTTGAAAACGGTTACGCACAAGCTGCGCTTCTCACCAGAGGAAAACATTCGGACATACCATACTGCATGCACCCGCTGCCCTATATTGCCACGTCGGCAGAAGAGGCCCTGCTCAGTTCTCATTCAAAGTTTGAATTAAGCCCAGTGCTTGCCAAGCTGAGAGAACTATCTGGACACCAAAACAGCGTGCTGGTTGGCACGCCTTGCCACATCCTTGCGTTCCGCAAGATGCAGCTTATTGCAACCGACGGGAACCTGCGCCGCTGCCTGCCGGAGCTTGCCACGATTGCGGAACAGCTTACTGCTCCGGTCGCGTTTGCCATTTCGATAAACTGTTTCCTGAATCATACCAGTATGGATAAAGCGTATGCATGGCTTGGGATTGACGAAAAAGACCTGGTCCGGTTTAATGAAAATGTCTCCAAAGAACTGTATGACCAGGCGCTTGCCGCCGGCAAAGACTGGCGATGGTTTTTTAGAAATAATTACATCACGAAAGATGGCATTGAACGAGACTATGATGTCAACCAGCTTGGCGTTTTGGTGCTCCCCAGCGGATGTCTGCTGTGCAACAACGAAATTGTGAGTAAAGAAGCTGATGCCAGCATCGGATTTTATGGTGCGGAAACTGGCGTCAGGGAGGTCGGATGGAATATTGTAACCATTATGAAGCCGGAACTCAAAAAAATTGTGGACGAAATGGTAACCAGGGGAAAACTTGAGAGAAAACCGGTGCTCCGCGGCTACGGACGAACCGTCCGACGCATTATAGAAACCTGTATCCCGGCCATTGATGTCATGGGTGTCAGCAACTATCTCAAAACCGGCTCATGGTCCTATCCCACAGCCTTAAAACTGGCTAAAGGGCCCCGGAAGACATATATCCTGGGCCTTGAAATGTTATTTCTCGGGCAGACCATCAGGAGAAAGTTTTTTTCCGAAGGGCCGAGAAGGGCTTTAACAAAAGCTGGGGCATATATGCCAACCGTGTACTGAAGGGGGTAAGGCAGCACGGGAGGAGTGGCAGTGATGCAGGCGCAGAATACGGTTTGATTTCGCCGTCAGCATTCGGAAATTCGGAGCAAAATATGGCTGGTTCTTCAGCCCATTTTTTTTGCATGGCTTTTAAAGACCGGCAGATGTCGAGCATATATCAGCGCTCCCACCACGCAGGAAAAGCCCCCCAGCAGCAACGTGTTTGGTGCGCCAATTCGATGCGCCAGACTTCCGGCCAGCAGGCTGCCAAAGGGTGCCATTCCCATGAACGCCATGGTGTAAAAGCTCATTACCCGTCCCCGCATGTCGTCGGCTACCGTCGTTTGAAGGCTGGTATTTGATAATGCCATTTGCACCATCAGGCCGAATCCGGTTATAAGCATCAGCGCGAAGGAATACAGGTAAAACCGGGAAAAAGAAAACAAGACCAGTCCGCCACCGAATATCATTGCGGCAACGGGTATGAGCCTGCCTGCCCTTTTAAAATCTCGGCGCGCTGCGAGAAAGAGGGCGCCACCGAGAGCGCCAACACCTGAGGACGCCATGAGGAAGCCCAGCGTTGACGGACCGCCGCCCAGTATTTCCCTGGCAAAAATGGGCATCAGCACAACATACGGCATTCCCACCAGACTCACAAGCGCAACCAGAATCAGGAGCGAGCGAATCGGGGAATGATTGCAGACATAGCTGAAACCATCTTTCAGCTCCTCAAGAATATGGGCATTGTGCCGCCCCTGTTCCCGGGGATGAATGCGCATGGCCGTCAGGGCGTAAATAATGGCTCCGTAGGAGAGGCCGTTAATGAGAAAACACGGCCCTTCACCGGCAGCAGTAATGATGAGTCCGGCAAGAGATGGACCAATAAGACGCGCGCCGTTGAAAATTGCTGAATTCAAGGCGATGGCATTACCCAGATCATCTTTTTTCTCTATCATATCCACGACAAATGACTGGCGTGCCGGCGCATCAAAGGCATTAATCACCCCGGAAAAAAACGCCAGCGCTACCAAATGCCATACTGCCACCACCCCGCTAATGACCAGACCTGCCAGAGTCAAGGACTGCACCATAAGCAAACTCTGCGTTCCGATAAGCATAAAGCGCCGATCCCACCGGTCAGCAAAAACGCCGGCTATCGGGGACAGCATGAATGAGGGGATTTGATTCACAAATCCCACGACCCCCAGCAGCATGGCTGAATTAGTAAGACGATAAACCAGCCAGCTCATGGCAATTGACTGCATCCACATACCGATGAGGGAAACACTCTGTCCGCCGAAAAAGAGTCGGTAGTTTTTGTATTTAAAGGCTCTCAGCAACAGCTTCCAGCCAAATGGTTGGTAAGATCTCTCCGCCAAACTATCATGAGTACCCCTATCAGGCTCCAAGATCACTCCCTTTTGAAAAAATTTTTATCCGACCTTACCATGCTCGCCGAAACCGGGAAATGGCAGATCGGTTCGGGTGATAAAAAATTTAAGAAAGAACGTCTATTTTACGCTTGTGTTATGGTTATAACTGGTTTATATTACATAACAAAGGAAATAAGTTCGTTATTTAACAAGGTATAAAAATGATGGAGCTCACTATGGACGACGACCCTGCGGGTACCCATGTGAACAGGAGGCACAATGATATAGACTCATTGAGATAATTATGGTGTGCCTCCTGCAAGATAAGGAGGCACGTTATGAAAAATCCACTGCTCGTCCCTGAGTTTCGCGAAATGCTTGCAGCAAATAATATACAAGAGCTGCAGAACTTTTGCGAAACAACCCCCCCGGCGGTTGTGGCAGACTTTCTTGGCGCATTGGCACCCAAGGAGGTTTGGCAGATACTGCTCAACATTTCTTCAGAAACCCGCTCCTTAATTTTTAGCAGCTTTGATGAGGATGTTCAATTATCCCTGCTTGAAGTGCTGCAGCATGATGAACTGGTTGATATTATATCCAACATGCCTGAGGAACAGCGTCTTGCCTTTATAAAGGAGCTTCCCCGAGAAAAAGTGCTTAAGCTGAATTCGGCTTTGCTGAAACCGTCTCCCGTCGAACCGCCACCGGTTCTAAAACTGGTAAGCGGAGCAGAAAAATGGGAAGCCATCCCAGTCCCTGAAACCGTAGAAGGAATTAGTGTTTATAAAACCATACACAACACTCTGCAAAAAATGAGCGTCATAGAGCCCCTTAGCTGGGTCAATGTCGTTAATCCCAAGCAGGAAGAAATAGCCTTTCTCTCAGAAGACTTGAACATCCCCCATGATTTTTTGACGGCATCGCTTGATATAGACGAACGCGCCCGTATTGAGGTAGAAGATGATGCGACACTTATTATATTAAAAATACCATTTTTTGACGAAAACAACCTCGATATATTATATTTTACATTACCGGTAGGTGTTATCCTGATTAAAGATTTGATTATAACAGTATGTGCCCGGGAAACAGATATTATTAATGATTTTATTGAAAACAAGGTAAAACATTTCAGCACCACCAATCAGCACCGGTTCGTTTTGCAAATTTTTCTCCGGGCAGTGTTGCAATATCTTCAATATTTGAAACAAATCAACAATGCCTCCACGATTATACAAAAAAAAGTTGAACAGGCATCAAAAAACCAGCAACTGATTAAACTCCTGAACATTGAAAAAAGTCTGGTTTATTTTACCACCTCACTGAAATCTAACCAGCTCATGTTAGAACGGCTGCAAAAGATGAGAATTTTGAAGATGGATGAAGAGAATGAGACCCTGTTTGAAGATATTATCACGGAGAGTAAACAGGCGATAGAAATGGCAAACGTTTATAGTGATATTTTGAGCGGCATGATGGATGCGTTTGCATCAATTATTTCAAATAATTTAAATATCGTGATGAAGCTTCTCACGTTGATAACCATTATTTTAACCATACCGGTTTTGTTCTCAAGCCTTTACGGTATGAATGTAAAATTGCCATTACAGGATAATCCTCTGGCCTTTTTTATCATTCTTGGTTTATCCTTTATTTTATCGCTGATGGCGATGTTAATTTTTTTCAAAAAGAAGTGGATTTAAGCTTGAAGTTCCGCAAAAGCGGTTATTCATTCCTCTGCCAGCACAGCCGCTTATTCAAACAAGGCTGACTTTGTAACGCGCTGTTTGATCCAGGTGGTTGCGAGCAGTAACAAAGAACCCCCAGCTCCCAGCAACGCCATATTCCAGACATCAGGCTGATACACAGTCCTCTCCAGCCCATATTCAATGAAGGTCATAATAACAATACCGGGCAAGAGCCCGACTACGGTGCCGGCGGTGTAATCCCATAACCGCATCCGAAAAGCTCCGGCAACAATATTAACCAGCGTGTAGGGAGCAATCGGCAGAACGCGCAGCAGGGCTATCATAAAAAAACCGTGCTGTGAGAGTTTACGGCTGAGGTATGCGGTTTTCTTGCCGGCAACCAGATGTACTGTTTCGGCGCCCATTCTCCTGCCTAACAGGTAGCACAGCAATGCACTTATCAGGCAACCAAGCAGCGCGTACATTGGGCCCATGATCGGGCCATAGAGGAAAGCGGTCACCGGGATAAGAATCACGATCGGAAACATCATAAACCCGCCGGCTACATAGACGGCGACAATAAACACGAACCCGAAGGAGCCGTTGCTTATCAAGCGCAATAACGATTCAAGAGAAGACTGTTCGGTGAAATGACGGAGCGGCGACCATTGCCATGCAGCAGCGACGACGCAGAGGGTGATCATTGTGCCAGCAAAGCCTATCATCTTCATACGGTCAGAAGAAAGAGAACACTGGGAAAATAATTGGTTCCGCAGCATTCTTGGGATTCTCGAATCGGCCAAAACTGCCTCCGTTTATAAAATTTTGCCAAGTATGATATGATTAATAGAGACCTGTCAACGTTTATTTTTACCAAGGTGTTCCCCAAGATGTTATATTAATTATCCATTCGTGCATGGAAGACCATAATAATAAAACCCCAAATTCACCGATGCTAAACACGCCTGTTGAAACCGTGAACGTTGGTGGGCAGAAAGTGCCCTCCCCAGAAAAGGCGAAGCTGGTGCAGAAACATTTTGATTCCATAGCAGGAAAATATGACTTCATGAATACGCTGTTGAGCTTTGGCCTGCATCACTGGTGGAAACAAAGGGCGGTAAAAATGATAGGGTTAAAACCGGGAAACCGAGTGCTTGATGTCTGTGGCGGCACTGCAGATCTTGCGATTCTGGCAGCCCAAAACGTCGGCGCTGAAGGCACCGTCATCGTGTATGATTTTAATCGATCAATGATGGAAGCAGGAAAAAGCAAAGTGCATAAGGCACTGCTTGATGGAAGAATAAGCTATGTTCAAGGCGATGCCGAGCAGCTTGCTTTTCCAGATGGCAGTTTTGATGCAGCACTAATTGGGTTCGGTATAAGAAATCTTACGCACATTGAAAGAGGATTTGCTGAGATGTGGCGAATTTTAAGGCCGGGGGGAAGATTTATGTGCCTTGAGTTCTCGCTACCCACAAATCCTCTGTTGCACTTCCTGTATGACCTGTATTCGTTTTACATACTGCCCCGAATGGGAAAGCTGTTTACCGGTTCTCTGCAGGCCTATACGTATCTTCCCGAATCAATCCGCTTGTTCCCATCGCCGGATGAACTGTGCACCTTTCTTTTGAAAACGGGCTTTTCCCGGGTTAGCTATCAACGGCTCACCAATGGCATTGCCGTCGTGCATCTGGCACAAAAGAAATCGGTTTAAAGCGCTGTCGTGGTTCACAAGATGGCGCCTTGCGGCGTATCTATGCGAGGGATCGGGGTCGGTTTATTTGTTGGGAAATCCTGCTTTTTTTGCTGCAGCTTCCGCCTCCTCCATCTTTTCCAGTATTCCCATGAGCTTCGCAAATACGTCCGGTCGTTCTTCCTGGATAACGGGAAAGAGCTCGCCATAGGTTTGACCGATTGTGCCAATAAGTTTATAAAAGTCCATGGTTGCAATACGCGGCTCCTTAACCAAGCCGACCAAATAATCAAGATCCTCAGCATCAAGAAAATCCTGAATTTCTATCGGTTTGAAATCCATGTCGCCATAAGGCTCATAAAAATACTGTTGCCACCAGCCTAAATAACTGGCAATGCCTTCCCTGTTTAATTTGCCGTCAAGCAACGCCAGCGTGATCGCCTGGGCTGCTTTCCAGCCACAGACGATGGCAATGGCGTTACTTACTTCCATAAGCCAAGCCGCATCGCCAATAATCAGCACATTATCTTTAAACGGCTCCTTCATCGGCGCGTGCATGTTTACCACACAACAGCCAGTGCCGGTTTTTTTTGCCCCATTAAACCAGGATGAATAAACTTTATCGGCATACACAAATTTCTCCAGCTTGGCATTGAGGTCATCAGCGGGCCGGTGCGTGGTAACCCCAACATGATACTGCCCCGGATGAAGGCTGCTACTCACAAAAAAGCTGCCATCCATGGTGAAGATAAAACAAATTCCCTCTACCTCAGGGATATCAATTCCCTCCAAATACCAGAGCATCTCATTGTGTGTGGCAAAGAATTTTCTCTCTTTATTCATCCCTAACAGCCGGCTGATGCGGGAGTTTACGCCGTCGGCCGCTATGACAAACGGCGCTTGAAACTGATCGTCACCGCCTGTTACCGTTACCAGGTCACCTTTTTTCTCCACTCCAGTGACATTGGTGTTGGGAAAAATATCTGCGCCATTTTGTTCAGCGTCATTGAGCAGCCCTTTTAGAATAAGCTCTTTATCAAGTGTCACACCTACCCGTCGTTTGTCGGGGTCTTGTTTTTGATATGCGCGGTCGCCAAACGTAAACTTTTTGCCGCCGGGGGAATAGATAGCAAAGCCATACACGTTGCGGTGCGGACCGTCATAGGAGATGGAAAAACCGCTTACTGGAAAACATATCTTTTTCAATTGGGGATTATAAATGGTTGTCTGGCTGAAGGTGTATTCATTAATCGGCGAAAGCACGCCACCGTCAACACGCCGGATTTTGGCAATGTTTGTTTTTCTGTCCAACAGGGCGGTTTTAAGCCCGTTTTCTGCGGCAAACTTTGCGGCACTCAAACCCGCGGGGCCTCCTCCAACGATAACCAGATCATAGTGTTTTGCCATGGTGTCCTCCCTTGTGAAAAAGCTCTTGGTGCAGCAATCCGTTTTATCGGATGACTACGTTGTGAAGCTCCCCGCCCATAAACCGGAGCTTCCCGGAGCTTCAATCTTTTCAGTTACATGCCCCTTGACCCAGCTTACAAAGCGGTCTAGCGAGGCATGAAACCGGTCACGGTTTTTGGCTTGAAGCCTGCAATGGTCTTCACCCTGTAGAATTCAAAAAATGATAGGAATGCCATCACCAGATAAGCCAGGGTTTTGGGAATCATGAGCATGCCGATTTGCGGCACCTGTTGCTGAAACAAAATTACCGGCGCATAGCAGACAAATGAAACAAGAATCATAACTGCCAGCCAGATGAAGGCGCGGTCACGCGCGGATACAGCTTCACGCAAAATCAGATAAGCCAGCCCCAACTGGATCATCATGAGCGGCAGATTGCGATACAGTGACCAGGGCTGGACAGCCTGCAGATTCTGCCAACCATTGTCCGGGTGTGTCATAATAAGTAGCCGCATGATAGCCAGCGCGAATAAACAATAACCGAGCAGCCCGTATGGTTTATGATAACGTTCGTGCCACGCCATCAACATGAGAATATAAAAAATCGTGAAGGTAATCGCCGTCGCCAGAGACCCCAACGGCGCCAGCAGCACCTGCCTTTCCCCAAGCGTGACCGGCACATCAAGCCCTCCCAGAGCAAACGCAACAACCCTGAATCCCACATGACCAATATCGCCGAAACCCAAAAACGCAAACGCCCACATGATCAAATCCGCGGTTCTGAGGTCCTGCGGTGCCACAAAGACCCTGCGCAGCCACATGGTGATGACCAGCCACCATATCACAACCAGATATACCAGATTAAAAGATGTTTCAATCAACACCCGCGCTGTCTCTGACATAGGTATCCTCCTTATCCAATTTTTTAATCATGACGGATCCCAGCATCCGGATAGTTAGCATACTAATATTTACAAAAATTACCTTACAAAAGCAACAAAACTTTAGCATCGGCACTTGTGATAATAGGTGTATTCTGAAGAGAGAGGACACCACCTTGTCCCGCATGCATTTTCGTATAATTCTCTGTTGTTACTGAAATTACAATCCACGGAATTGCTTTAGCAACCTATTGAAATGGCGTCATTCTACAGGAGCATAGCGACTGAAGAATCTGGTGTCGAGTTCTTCGATTAGAAGAATTCTTTCTCCGAAAAATATTCAGGACTTAAAATGACACCATGAAGAAGGCCTCTCAACAAACGCACCGTGAGCGATTGTTGAGGAATGTAGTACCTTTTCTGTGTGAGGCAAAAATCACGTACCGTATCAGGGTGCGTTTTCAACAACCGGTGAGAAGAAAGGTGTTAAAAAATGATGGCAGGTCGTGTCAATAAAGAGTAGGACAGCTAACACAGATAAAACTGTTTCCGTTGAGCGATGTGAGCTTCGTGATCCATTCTACCGGGACAGGGCTTCGGTATTTGTACTATTGATGACCCGTTGCAGTGTTGCACCCATATCGGCAATTTTGTACGGTTTGGTGATAACCCCGCTGAATCCGTATGCTCTAAAATTTGACAATATCGGACCAGTGGCATAGCCGCTGGAGACAATTACTTTTGCTTCAGGATCAAACTTCAGCAGCTTTTTTACCGCCTCTTCTCCGCCCATACCGCCGGGAATTGTTAAATCCATGATAACGGCGGCGTAAGGCTGCCCAGCCTTTTTAGCTGTATAATACAATTCAAGCGCTTCAGCACCGTCGCAGGCCAGTTCTGGCTCATAGCCAAGGCTGCTCAACATATCATGTGCCAGCGTTCGTATGATTTCTTCATCATCCATAACCAGAATTTTTCCTTGTCCCGCAGGGACAGTTTCTGGCGCCGGCTTTCTGCTTTTCAGTTTTTCTTCTGATGCGGGCAGATAAACCGTGAACGTTGAACCTCTGCCGGGTGTTGATTCAACCGTAATATGTCCGCCATGATTCTTAATGATAGAATAGGCGGTGGCCAGACCAAGACCGCTGCCTTTTTGTTTGGTAGTAAAAAACGGGTCAAAGATTTTTGCTGCATATTCCTTCGGGATACCCACTCCCGCATCAATAACCGAGATTGCTATATACTTTCCTGCCGGCAGCGGGAGAGAGGCTTTTTTTGCATCAATATAGGCATTCTCAGCCCGCAGGTTTATAACCCCTCCGCTGGGCATTGATTGGTCGGCATTAATAACCAGATTATGAATAACCTGGCTTATCTGGCCTTCATCAATCGCTGCTGCCCACAAATCATCTGCAATGTGGACTTCGCAGCGCACCTTAGAACCGCGCAATGCAAATCCTGTGGTATCCCTGATCAGCTCCTCAATGGAAACAGTCTTCTTAATCGGTGAACCCCCCTTGGCAAACGTGAGGAGCTGCTGGGTTAGGTCCTTTGCCCGCTCGCATGCTTTTTCTGCATCGGTGAGACGTTTTAATGTTTTTTCATCGCCCCGCAACGGCATTTTTGCCAGCGACACGTTGCCCAGAATAGCCGTCAGTATATTGTTAAAATCATGGGCGATTCCTCCAGCAAGAATGCCCAGAGATTCAAGTTTCTCTACCTTGAGCATCTCCTTTTCCATGAGCTTTTGATCGGTGATATCCCGGCCGATACTGCCAATCATAACCCCTCTATCCGTCTTAATAATAAAAATGACCACCTGCATCAGCCGCCGGGTGCCATCCGGGCGCAGCAATTCTTTTTCAGAGAAGCTGTTTAACAGGGGGGAGGTCCCGGTTTGCAAGATGTCCATGATGAGCGATTTCAGTTGTTCCCGGTAAACGGGTGTGTTGTCTTCAGGGATTGCCATTTCACATTGAACATCCCACAACGGCTTTCCTAATGCGCGCTCTTTGTGCCAACCGGTTATGAGTTCCATGCCGCGGTTCCATTCAATGATCGTTCCCTGCTCGTCCGTCAAGACGATTCCATCAGGCATGTGCTCCATAATACTGCGCAGCTTCTGTTCGCTTGCGCGCAGTGATTCATCCGCCTGTTTGTGGGCGGTAATGTCCCGGACATACTCAATAATTCCCACAAAATCTCCGGTGGAAATGTCCCGCAAGGGAAAGCTGAATAAATCAAGCCATCCAGTGCTTGCGCCGTCGGCGCTCACGCGCGGCACAACCGCATGACCGGGATTGCCAGTGGCAAACGTGTGGCGTGCTGGGCAGTTTGTGCAGGGTTCCGGTCTCCCCTGATAGACGGCATAACATTTCCTGCCGACGAGCGGTATCGCGTGAGCATACCATTGTTTCATAACCGGGTTCACCATAAGAATATTCATATCGCGATCCAAAATACTGATCCCGTCCTGAATGCTTGATAAAATATTGCTTAAAAACCGCGTACTCTCCCGGAGTTCGTTTTCGGCCTGCTTCCGTTCCGTTACGTCTCGTGAAACAAAAAGCAGCTCATCCTTCACCAGGTTCACGGTGCTTTCAAGATGATGCCAGTTTCCTGATTTGTCCCGCACGCGAAACTGAATGGTTTCTGAAATTTCCAGCTCTTTTCCGGTTAACAACCCTTTCACCTTCTGGTTTATATAATCAATGAGCAAGGGAAACAGTTTCTTTTTGTCATCGGGATGAATTAAATCAAGGCTCGGTTTGCCAATCAGGTCATCAGGATCATATCCCATTGTTCGCTTATGCGACGGGCTAATGTAAGTATAGACCGGATTTACGGCAAAGGTTGTCGTGGCAATCAGGTCGCTGGTGTGCTCGGTGATTAAGCGATATTTTTCTTCATGATGCGGTATTTTTGCTGCCACGGTAAAATCCTTGTCTCTGACCTATGGTAGGATCGTTCTTATGTGAGAACACAAATTCCATCTTTTTTTCATGTTTTTCTTTTCTATCGGTACGTTTGCAAAATACTTCATACGATATCGCAGGATTAAATATATTGCATAAACATGTTCACAAGGTGTACAAACACCCGAGGGCAAAGGGGCTGGCACAACCAGCAGATGGTATGTAAACACCGTAGTCACATTGCAGGAGGAGGCAGGTGATGGGAAAAGTAATCATTCCCCAGGCAAACGAACGCGAGCGGGCGGCATTTGAAAAAGTACAGATAACGCTGATTGAATCAATAACTGAGGAGGAATTTCACAATGTAATTATTGATTTTTTAAACCGACACAACGTCCTGTTTCTTGCCACCTGCAAGAATAACGAGCCGCGTTGCACGCCGCTTGAATATTTTAACCACGGGCTCACAGTGTTCATATTTTCTGAGGGAGGCGGCAAGATTGCCAACCTCAAAGCTAATCCAAACGTGGCATACGGAATCGCGGAGCCCTACCATCCCGATCAGGATTTCTTTGGCGCCGTGGGGCTGCAAGTATGGGGAATAGCGACCGTTTTTAAAAAGAGCGATAATCCGGAACGGTTTAATGACATCCGGAGGTATGCCCGTTATACGGAGGCCCTCAAAAGACAAGGACTCGAGGAAGCAGCAAATGTAGTTAACTTTAATGTCATTACTATCGAACCGAAAAAAATTCGCTATCTCAACTACCGCAACGGTTTTAGAAATGTAATCTGGAAAAAAGAGACCTGAGAAAGTCGGCAGTTTCCCTATCTGTTATTACCAATGCAGCATGATGTCGTGGTGGGTGTCCATAGGGCGCTTAAGGTTCAGTGGAAAAACTCCATAATGGCCCCGCTGTTTCATATCCGCTGCTATCGCGGGCAACAATTTTCCAATAGTATGTGGTCGAAGGCTGCGGATCAGAAACCGTGCATGCTGCATCATGATGGTTACCGCAAACACTATGTAGTTCTACGTGATGGAGCGTTTCACTCCCCACATACACATCATAGGTAATATTCTCATCTCCATCCGGATCGCTGCAGTTCCAGCGCAACGTTACCGTTGTCGCGATATTCTGGCTGCGATGCGCGGGCAAGGGGTTTTCCGGAGGATTCGGAGCACAGTTCCCCCCCGTGTTTAGGCTGAGGTTTACAGTTACCGGATCATCTCGTGTCACAGTAATATCTGATATGGATCGTGATGAAAAACAGTTTTTTCTGGCTGTGACCACGTATATTCCCGGCGGCACCCGGAGTAAAAAGTTGCCCTTGGCATCGGTTTTAGCCATATACTGCCCATTCGCGGTTACCAAAACATCAGCCAAGGGTTCAGCGGCTGTTGAATGAACAACTTGCCCTGCAAGCGTGCCGACCACTTTCTCATTAGTGAGCAAATAAATCTCATTATCCAGATCAGTGACCCCTGTTACATTTCCGGTCCCATAGTAAACGATGGTTTTGCCGTTTCCCGAGATGTAGGGTCGGTACCCTAACGTGACGCCACCGGTGAGATTGAGAGGGCTTTCCCACCCGTCACGAAAACAGTTGAGCACAAAGACATCTTCGCTGACATTGGGAACCGATTCGGCATACGTAATACGGTCACCAGCCGCATTTATGGTTGGATCATATTCATAATATCGACCGGCTGCTATCTTGACCGGCGGCTGCCACACACCGTTTTTGTTTTCAAGCAGGCAAATGTCTGCAATAGCACCAGGCAGCACGTGGGGAAGAAATACTTCTCCCGTTGAATAATATACTATGCGTCTTCCATCTCTATTGATAGCTGGCTGACAGTTTTGTTGCTGATTCTCTGCCAGGGGAGCCGGCCCCTGCCAGATTGCACCGTGGCGTGACAGGAAGTAAATGTTCCGGAAACCATTGCTGAGACCATAAAAAGCAATTTTTGACCCGTCAGCGTTAATAACCGGAAACATATTATCATCGGTTACGGAAGGCAACTTCACCGGCTGCTGCCATTCCCCGTGAAAACGCTCAACAAGCCAGATAAATCGGTGGCCCACATGATCCTTGGACTGATAGGTAATGGTTGCGCCATCTGCGCTCATGGAGGGAAAATAATGGTTCTCTGCTCCAGAAGTTATTCTTACCGGCTCTTCCCAGTGTCCATTTCTGAACTCTATGAAGTATATTTTTCGGTTATCCTCAGGTCCGCCGATATAAGCAATTGCCGTGCCTGCATCATTTATTGCCGGCATGGTGTCAGGCGTATCATTATGCGTGAGCTGCAAAGGCGCTGTCCAGTGACCTTGCGAAAATTCTATGAAATAAATATCATAATCTCCATCCGCGTCGCTGACGTAAGCGATTCTGGTTCCATCATAATTAATGACCGCTGTCTCATCCGAATAGTTGTTACCGGTAATTTTTATCGGTGAAAGCCATCCACCTTCTTCGGCACAGCCTGCAAAGGAAAAAAATATCGCGACCCAATAAACAGCCGCGGTGCTTGTTGCGTATTTTATGTTCATACCACATTTCCTACAGCCATTTTTTCTTCTTGTGCAAATAATCCATGAACACACAGCGACCAAGATCATGGGGATGCAGGTGAAAAACGCGTGCCGATCCGTGCTTTGCCAGTGAATCAATAAACCAAAGATTACTCTTTTCTTGTGACAGCAGAAAAATGCTCAGGGCAATTTTCTGCTGCGCAAGGTTCTTAACCGCCTTGAGAGTGCGCTGCAATGTTTTAGGATGCGGCGGAAATTGAAAAAACACGGCTCCGCGTTCGCGATGCGCGGTGGGCTCTCCATCCGTTATTAAAAAGATCTGCCGCCGGTAGCCCCGGTGAAGGTTCAACGTGTTGCGCGCACGGTCAATCGCCCATTCCATATTGGTGTATGGATTCATTTCATCGCAGTGCAGAAACGGTATCTCCGCGGTGCGGATCCGTTGTGCTTGCATTGCAAAACGGACAACTGCGATGCGGTCCTGAGGATAACGCAGGCGGATAAATTCATGCAGAGCCAAAGCAACTTTTTTTGCCGCAATATAGTGGTCTTGGAACTGCATGGATTTGCTCATATCAATCAGCAGCACGGTCGCCGAGCGGGACTGTGACTCCCGGTCATATACAGTAAAATCTTCCGTCTTCAGCCGCACCGGCACCTGCAAGCCCGCCCGTTTCACGGCGTTGAGCACCGAACTGCTTAAATCAAGGTGCAGCGGGTCGCCAAATTCGTAGGGATGCGTTGCAAAAGAGACCGGCGGTTCACTCCGGTAGGCGCAGAAGGGGCGGCGTGATAGCCTCTCGCTGGAGCGCGGTTTAAAAATTTCCAGCACCATGTGCCGGGCAATCTTTTGCAGACCCTGTGGTGTGAGACTGAGGCCTGCAGCGCCATGCCGCGCATATCCTTCACGCACCATTTGGGTGCTGAGATTTTTTATAGCCCGCCAGTGTCTGAGTTGATCCTCTCCCAGGATTTCTTCCAGCAGCTCTTCGTCGATACTCTCCAGATTGAATCCCCAGTAAACCCGGCGCAGCGCCCGTTCCAGTTCTTCAGCCTTGCGCGCATCATCGGTATTGAGCAACGTCTCAAGCGCCGACCGCAAGGGGTCTTCGGTTTTGACACCCATAAGGCGGGCGCGCGCCCGGAGTGAAGCTCTATTCATGGGTTGATCTGATCCTGCGCGGCCATCTATGTGCTGCAGATGAACGGGAAGAGCATCTGATTCCCCAATGCTTAATCCTGCTCGTTGCCGCTGCCGTAACTCCTGTTTGCTGAACTGTTCAGACAACCATGCGCGCAGCTTTTTCACCTCTGCTAACAGGTCGCTGATGCCCACCAGGAGTGTTTCCCCGTGCTCGTTTTTATAGCCGTCCCGCTGCAGCGCTTCAATAGCCTCGCATAATGACTGGTTGTGCAGAACGGCATCAGCAAGCGCCGCAACGGGAAGTAACGATCCAGGCTCATCGGCACTTGGTGCCGCGCCCAAGGGGCGGTAGGTGATAATTTTCATGGCGGTTTGCGGTAATGGATAACATCGTCGCGGATGTCTTTTGTAATTCTTCCTAAAAGAAAAAGACCTTCAAGAACAAACTCTGCCCCCGCAGCGATGAGTTCTGGTGCAGGCTCTTGAACCAGGGTATCCAGGTGTTTGCGCAGCGCAGGAAAGCGCTGGGCTTGGTACAGATAGGCGGCAGCCGGTGTCATTTCCGAGGCTTCCCAGCCGTCGCTGGCAGCAAACTCTCGCAGAAACGCGGCAAACGATTCCTGAGGGAAGCGTTTGCGGAATATCGTTACGCTGGCATCTTTCAGCAGCGCCGCTATTTTCTCCTCTTCGATCGCATCCTCAAGGAAGTCCCACTCTATTTTGCCTTTCATTGATGAACACAGGTGCGCAAGATCCGTCATCCGCGGTACCACGCAGGTTTCTTTCAGCTTGATAGCGCGGCGCAGGGCATTGCTGATGAGATTTTCCATATTATGAATAGTCATCCGCACACTGATGCCTGAATGCTGGTTGATCTCGGGCTTACGCCGCGCCGCATGGGAAAGCTCGGCAACAATTTCTTCCATAAAGAGGGGAAGCTGCAGCGAGAAGCCGTCTGCGGTGAAGGGTTGCCGCTCCTGCCGCACAATGGCAATCTCCTCGTCTATCGTGCGGGGGTAGTGGGTCCGAATGTGGGCGCCAAACCGATCCTTCAGCGGCGTGATGATTCTTCCTCGGCTGGTGTAATCTTCAGGGTTTGCCGTGGCGAGGATAACAATATCAAGTGGCAACGAAATTTTATATCCTCGAATCTGCACATCCTGCTCTTCCAGCAGATTAAAGAGCCCAACCTGAATTTTTTCGTGGAGATCGGGAAGCTCATTGATAGACAGGATGCCCCGGTTAGCACGCGGAATAAGTCCATAGTGGATAGCAAGCTCGTCGGACAAATAACGGCCCTCTGCTATTTTTACCGGGTCAATATCCCCGATAAGATCGGCAATGCTGACATCCGGCGTTGCCAGTTTTTCAGCATAACGCAACCTGCGATGCATCCATGTTATTGGGGTGTTTTCCTGCTGCTCTCGCACCACGTTCTGGCACTGCCGGCAGACCGGCTCAAAGGGATTATCGTTGATTTCACAGCCGGCAATAACCGGGAGGTATTCATCAAGCAGATCAACAAACTGTCTCATCATTCTGGTCTTCGCCTGGCCGCGCTCACCCAGAAAAATCATGTTATGTCCAGAGAGAATCGCATTTTCAATTTCCGGGATGACGCTGTCATCATAGCCCATGATGCCCGGGAACAGCTTCTCTGATTTTTTCATCTTTTCAATGAGGTTGCGACGTAATTCGTCCTTAACGGATACGGCGTGGTAGCCGGCGGCTCTCAGCTCAGCAATGGTTTTTGGCACCTGCATAGCTGTATCCTCTTCTGCTCTGGTTCATAAGGGAGTGTGCTGTTCGTTGTTTCGCAACTGTATGGTAAGGTACAACAACATAACCCGGGGGAACGCGGTTACAGGACGCTTCTAAAATGAACAGCCTTGTTTTTCCAGTAGGGCGCATCCAGTCGGTCAATGGTAACGCCTTTTCGCGTTGAGCTATGGATAAACTCTTCTTGATTAATCATGATACCCACATGACACATCTTGTGTGCCGTAAAAAACACCAAGTCCCCCGGTTGCACCTTGCCGGCGGAGATTTTCTGTCCAGACCGGATGAGTTCATGAGTTGAGGGCGAAAGGATGATATTTGATTTTTTATATACATAATAGACAAAACCGCTGCAGTCAAAACCTTCAGGCCCCTTACCGTTCTTCTTATAAGCCGTGCCACGCAGACCAAGCGCTGTTTTTACCACTTCGCCCCGTATATCAGGAGCTGGTGGTTTGCCTCGCAGCCCGACACATCCGCTGAAAAACGCCGAGAGGGTTAGAATTACCGTCACATATCTGAGGTAATGATGCGGCATTCGTGTGTTTGATTCGCCAAAGGTTTTTTAAAAAAATAATGTAAAATAATCCTCATCTATAGTAAAGGGAAAATGATATGTATCGTGCGATAATGACCTGTACACGATCATGAAGCAAGAAGACATCGTCAGGATACTGAAAGAAAACCTTAAAGTAAAAAAAGAGTGCATCGCACTGAAAGCGGATTTGCCATCTCCGCATACACCCCCCTATGCAGGGCAGGCGCTGCCAGGGATGTGCACTCTGGTGGGAGAGATATTAAAAAAACCAACTGTTTATTACGTGACGAAAGAAAATCTGGGATGTTTCGAGGCTCTTGTCTCAACGGGAACCTGCGAAAATCTGCCACGGGACGCATATCTTAACTTTATGATTGAGCAGAATTCCCAGTATCCGATGCATAAAGACGCAATCACTCTGGTGAAATATTATGACCGAATTGATGATTTTTTTAAGCATCCTCAGGGAGCGGGGCGCGGGTTAATAATTGGACCTCTGGCAGAGGTGGCTGAACCGCATCTCATCCTGCTGTTCCTCACGCCCCAACAGGCAGATATTCTGAACCGATGCTTTGCCTACCTTGGCGATTTTACCTGCGGTTTCGGCGGCCTTGGCGGCTGTATTTTCAACCTGCGCTATTCATTTGTTACCGGATTGCCTTGTTTCTCCACCAGCGACACCGCCTGGCGAGTATTTGCCGGTCTTGATGAAAATGAGCTTACCTATACCCTGCCATATGTAAAACTGCAGCAAATTGCGGAACATATTAAGCCGATCGCTAACTATGTAAACAGCTTTAAAGAAATGCTATCGTTCTAACTGATCATTCGATCTTTCTCTCCAGCAGTGTTTCTATCATCCGGGTTTATAATGGTGTGGTGAATGGTATTAACAAGAGGTGTTACAGCACCTTCCCCTGGCCATGAAAAAGGTCTCCCAAATCAATAGCTGCTGCAGAGCGCAAGGGTGGTTTTACGGCAGCAATGAAACCTCAGGGCAAGATGTTCGGGCTGGGTCTATCGCCCAGCAGCCTCTGCTGGGGGGATAATTCACTGAATAGGAAGATTTACTTTTTTGATAAACCCCCTAAAAGAACGCATGCCGCCCCCCTCGCTCACTTGGCGCAGGATACCCTGGGGGTCGGCAATCACTATCCCGGACAGAAGCGTAATGCCAAACGGCTTAAAAATGTCCGGGGCAAACGGTGTGGTCGCTCCGACGAGCGCAATTTCCCGACATTTTTTGCAGACATCCAAAAGTCGATGAAGGGTATCGTTGATAAGCGTCGTTGCCGTGATAATGGCGAGGCTGCACGCGGGTAATAGCTCATAAGCTCTTTCTTCGGCGTAGACATCGGGTAACCCGCTTCCGACCTTCTCGAAGATCACCACTTCTCTCACCAAATTCTTGAGAGGCATGACCAGGGGGGCGAAATAACCGACCATTCCAACCCGGTCGTCTTTTTGGAGGTTAAGTACCTGAAGAATATCTCCCGGAATAAAGGCTTCATACGGTTTGTTAATAACGGCGTTAGCCGTCGCTATACCCACCGCACGCTCAAGAACACCTGAAGATGAGAGATACGCCAGCGTTTCGGAAGCCGGCCTTCCCGAAATGGGGCGCACTCCCTGAAATACATCGCAGCCCTGCGGGACTGACTCTTTAAAAGTATAGGCAACACCTGCAGAACCGTCATCAAGCAGCACTGCGGTATAACAGAGGCCGATACGAACATCAGTAACGACCCTTTTCCCTGCCCGCTGCTGCGCATATTCTACAAGATGCTGAAGAAGCACGGCCGCCCCCTTTCAGAAATAAGAACAGCCACGTACCCGAGGGTAATTACCCGATCATGATACGGCGACGTTACCAGTAATATTTCATTGCGGAGCAGAAAGATTCTTGACAAGTTTTTTTATTATGCACTAAATAAAGCCTGAAGTCAAAAAACCTCTTTTCAGGAGGCCTGCATCATGAGCATTTTTAAGAAGAATGCAGCGGGAGAGCGGCTCGATCAATATACGGCGGTGGAATCCATTTCCCGCCATACCGTCATTGGCAGCGGCACCGTGATCGAAGGCGTTATTTCTTCGAAGGAAAATGTCTGTGTGGAAGGGGTGTTCAAGGGCAAGATTTTAAGCGAAGGCTGTGTTATCATCAGCGAGACGGGGAAGGTTGAGGCTGATATTAAGGCGGATACCGTTTTCATGAGCGGTGAAGTGCACGGCAACATTGTAGCAACAACAAAGCTTGAAATTACTTCTCATGGGAAACTCAAAGGCAATATTAAAACCCGCAGCCTGATCATTGCTGAGGGCGTCCTTTTTGAAGGCAATTGTCAGATGGTATGGGATGAGCACGAAGCCCAGGATAATGCTTCTGAGGCCGATCGCCGGCTCACTGCCAAATGACTCGCTCGGGATAGACTGCAGTGAATGGTAAAAAACCTGAAAAAGACCACACGGCAAAAATTCTGCAGCTTGCGAAAGAAGCAGCTCTGAAACGGGGCATCAAATTTATTGTTGTCGCATCAACCGGCGGGGAAACCGGCCTTCAGGCGGCACGGGTATTTCACGAGACAGGCGTGCAGGTAATTGTCATAACCCATAACACCGGTTTTAAAGAGCCGGGGGTACAGGAATGTGGTCTGGAAGCACGGGAAGAAATTAGACGGCTCGGCGGCACAGTCTACACGGGAACGCATGTGCTGCGAGGCCTTGGGGCAGCTTTGCGCGATCGTTTTACATTTTCTCATGAGCTGATCGTGGCAGATACGCTGCGCATGTTTGGCCAGGGAATTAAAGTGTGCGTGGAGATGGCCGCCATGGCTTCAGATGCAGGGTTAATTCCTCCGGATGATATTATCGCAATAGCTGGAACACAAAAAGGTGCGGATACGGTCGCAATTATTAAGGCGGATTCATCAAACCGATTTTTTGATATCAAAGTGCGGGAAATTTTAGCGAAGCCCAGCGAGTTTTAGTTTCTTACAATTTCTATACTATGCTTTTCTTTCACTCCCGGCATGACATCCGCCGCTTCCCTGCCATACCTTACGGAAAATTCTCTGGTACCTGATGCACGGTAGCCTCAACGTTGCCTGTTCCAGTTTTTTTGCTTCCGCCAAAATAAATAGTCCGATGCGGAAAGGGAATTTCAATGCCGGCAGCGTCAAAGGCTTTTTTCACCCGTCGGCGGTATTCGCGGGCAATTTCCCACTGTTTAAGAGGCACGGTTTTGAAAAACAATCGTATATTTACCGAGGATTCCCCAAAGGAATCCACTCCCAGAACGGTCATGGGTTCCAGGATCACAGCCGCATAATCGGGATCCGCGCGCATTTCCTCGCCGACCTTTTGTAACACCTCGATTACCCTGTCAACATCCTCCTTATAAGCTACACCGATTTCTAACAACGCCCGCGACCAGTCCTTGGTAAAATTTGTCGCCACTTCGATCAAGCCATTAGGGATAATGTGTACGCGCCCTTCAACATCCCGAAGCCGGGTGGTCCGCAAATTGACCGATTCCACAAGTCCGCCCATACCGGCTATAGTTACGACGTCGCCCACTCGAATCTGGTCTTCCAAGAGCAGAAAGAATCCATTAATGACATCCTTGACTAAACTTTGCGCACCAAATCCAATGGCGATGCTGGCGATTCCGACCCCTGCGAGAAGCGGTCCTATGGCGATCCCCAATTCGCTCAACATCATGATGCCGGCTAAAACATAAATGGTAATAGTCAAGGTGGTATGCAAGATATTACCAAGTGTTTTCGCTCTTTTTTCAGCTTCCGACGGAACAACCCCTTTTTGTTCAAAATGCTTTTCAAACCTGTTGATTGCGGCATCTAATACTTTTTTCAGGATCCAGGCGCCCAGCAAAATGAGCACCACAGACAATCCGCTGCTCAACGCCCACCCTTTCAAGTTTTCAAGATAAGCAGCCATGCGCACCCTCCTATAAAAAGCTCCAGACAATCTTCATGAGCAAGCTCATGAAAACGATGGCCTGCAGGTTTTTCTTCCACCTGCTGCCAAGCAATGACAATTCTAACGACCTTTGTCGTTTCCTTTCAAGTGTTTTTTTATGTCTCATGATCACGTACGGATATCTACCGGGACATCAGATATGTTCTGCGATTATTTTCTTGACGGTTATCTCATAATGAGCAACTACTAATTTAAACGGTTTGATTTACGAGCCCTGGAGAAACATTCTATGTGGAACATCAGCAAAAAACTGTTGCCGGCGGGGTTCATTTTCGCCCTGATAATTTGCCTGTTTTGTCCAGCCCTCTCTGCGCAGGGTGGCGGTTCAGGCCGGCGCATGATTACCTTTACGGAATTTCTGCTGTTGCCCCGCTTCTGGCTCAGCGTGTTGGTTGGGCTTGGAGGCGCCATTCTTTTGATGATGATTAAAATCACGCAACAGGTGCGTGCGATAATTCTTTGCGGTGTATTTATTTTATTTGGCGTTTTACCGGTGTTTACGAAGGTGGAATTTTTCGCCAACCTTGCCCCGCATCCGAGCCCGATCTGTGCATTAACCAGGCCGGTCATGTTCAGCTTGCAGGCGACCCAGGTTATCATACCCCCAGTTTTTGCTGGTGTGCTGCTGTCAATACTGTTTCTGAGTATTGCCGGAAACAAGCTATTCTGCGGTTGGGTGTGCCCTGTTGGGGCTTTGCAGGAGATTTGTTATCTCCTCCCCATTGTTACAAAAAAGAAACGATTCTCTTATCCTGCGGCAAACGCTATTCGATTTGGATTTCTCGCGCTGTTCGCTCCAGCTTGGGCGATGTTCGGGATCTATGTGTACGGCTATTTTAATCCGTTTGAAATTCTTCACTGGCCAGTTGGAACCGAGGTCTGGATTCTTTATACGTGGCTTGTTATGGCCATTACCCTCTGTTTTTCGCTTGTTTCCTACCGGCCATTTTGTCACATCATGTGCCCGATTGGGGCATTAACCTGGCTGCTTGAACACCTATCTATCGCGCGGGTTCGCTTGCGGAAGAATAAATGCACCGGGTGCGGGTTGTGTGTAAAAAAATCTCCCTGTTCGGCAGTGAACACAATTCTTCAGAGCAAGAGGGTTAGACCTGATTGTTATGCGTGCGGTAGATGTGTAGAGGTTTGTCCGGAAAATGCCTTGGTATTTCATTATAAATGATTATGCTTTGAGCCACACTATAAAGAAATTCGGTAATTGTTATCTGTTCGGTTTCAAACCGGCATGAAAGAAACAAGTAAAACCACGGCACTTTTTATTGATATATTATAAACTTTTGTTTAAAATGAAACGATATTATAGCAAACGTATGTTTTTGACAATGCCAGACCCGTTAAGGAATTTTATGCAACGCGAAAAAAGACTCCACTCGGCACCAGCAGAGGCGCCGGAAGGTCAGCCCAAAATTTTGGTAGTTGATGATGATGAGAGCGACCGTCATATGCTCACCGAGCTTCTTGAAATCAAGAGCTTTTGCCCTACGGCTACCGACAGCGCGGAAAATGCCTTGAAATTACTCGAAAACGTTACCTTTGATCTGGTGCTCTCAGATTTACTTATGCCCAGAATGGACGGCATAGCACTGACCAAGGCGATAAAAGAGATGGGGCTGGAGGTGCCGGTCGTTGTTATGACTGGATATGCGAGCATTGAATCGGCAGTTGAATCCATGAAGGCCGGAGCAGCTGATTTCATAACCAAACCGTTCAATATTGATCAGATCACCATTGTTATTAACCGGACGCTTGAAAATAAGAAGCTGCAGCAGCTCGCGCAGGAGCGGGAATATTTTGAGCATCTCTCCAATACCGACGGCCTCACCACACTGTATAATCATCGGTATTTTCACAATGTCCTGCATATTGAAATTGAACGCGAACGGCGCTATAAGCGGCCGCTTTCGCTGATGATGATTGACATTGATGATTTCAAATCATACAACGATACCCACGGCCATCTGGTCGGCGATCTGGTGTTGCAACAAATCGGATCCTTAATTAAAAAATCAACCCGCGGGTGCGACTATGTGGCACGCTATGGCGGCGAAGAGTTCGCGGTCATCCTCCCTGAAACCTCAAAGCAGGAAGCGATGATCGTGGCTGAGCGCATTCGCTCCTCAATCGCAGAGTATCTTTTTACCACCACGACCGGCAAAAGCCTGGGAACTGTTACCGTGACTATCGGTCTTTCCTCTTTTCCCGATGATGCGCAGGACAGATTAGGGCTCATTGAGAAAGCTGATAAGAATTTATATCAGGGAAAGGCGGCGGGAAAAAACTGTGTCCGAGCTGCCTGAAACTGCATCTGCGCAGCTTTAGACGATATATTTTGCGGCGATGGGCATGCGCCGGCCGATACCAAAAGCTTTATTGGTTATTTTAATGCCCGGCGGGGCCTGCCGCCGCTTGTATTCATTTCGGTCAATGGTGCGCAGCACCCAGCGGACCGTATCGGGCGCAAAATTCCTTCCAATAATCTCCTGCTCAGAACAACGCTCATTTAAATATAAATTAATGATCGCATCAAGGATGTCATACGGCGGAAGGGTGTCCTGATCGCGCTGATTTGGGCGCAGCTCTGCCGATGGCGGCTTGTCTAAAATCTGCCGTGGTATAATCTCTGCATCGCGGTTGATAAAATGCGCCAGCTCATAGACCATGGTTTTCGGAAGATCGGAAATAACGCTCAAGCCACCGCTCATATCACCATACAGGGTGCAATATCCCATCGCGATTTCGCTTTTGTTGCCGGTCGAAAGCAGTAGATACCCAAACTTATTGGAAAGCGCCATAAGGATAGTACCGCGAATCCGCGCCTGTATATTCTCTTCCGTCACGTCAGGCTCCCTGCCGGCAAAATGCTCCTGCAGGGTGTCCAGATACGCGCGATAAAGCGATGCAATGGGGATTACTTTGAAGTCAATGCCCAGATGTTTGGCAAGCATGCGCGAGTCTTCCACACTGCCTGGTGATGAATAAATTGACGGCATGGTAACACCCAGAACATTTTCCCGCCCAATGGCAGCCACTGCGAGGCAGCAGGTAACGGCAGAATCAATGCCGCCTGACAATCCGAGCACTGCTTTTGAAAATCCGCATTTCCGCAAATAATCCCGTATGCCCAAAACCAAACCTTTATAGACCGTCTGGATGACCGGCTCTGGTTCATAGGCGCGTGCCGGTGCTTGCTGCTTCGAGTCAATAATCGCGGTGTGTTCCGCAAACGACGGCAGGAGCGCGAGCAGGTTCCCTTGGGGGTCAATTGCCATACTGCGCCCGTCAAAGATCAATTCGTCATTGCCACCCACCAGATTGACAAAGATAAAGGGCAGTCGGTGCCGCAGCGCATGGTTCTTAATCAGGTGGTATCTGAGCTGCTCTTTTTCCACATAAAAAGGCGATGCTGAGATATTGATAAACAGCGTCGCTCCCTTCTTTGCCAGAATTTCCAAAGGGTCGCATGCATAGCGGCGCGGCGGGTGGATCTCTGGAACATTCCAGGCATCTTCGCAGATGGAAATTCCCAGCACGTCGTCCTTGAACGGAACGGTGAGCACGTCTTCGCCAGGGTCAAAATAACGCGTTTCATAAAAGACATCGTATGTTGGCAGCAGCAGTTTGTTCTGTGTAAAAACCTGTTGACCTCCATATATAAGTACGGCGCTGTTGTAGAGCCCGCGTCCGGTTTTTTTCCCGGTCGGCATTACGGTTCCGCACAGGATACCGATGTGCGGGTAGCGTGCTGACAGAACCCTGAGCTGTTCAATGCCGAGTTGCAGCCGCTCAAGAAATGCCGGTTGCTCAAGCAGGTCGGTCGGGGGATAACCAGTGAGAAACAGTTCCGGCAGAACCAGCAAGTCTGCGCCGTCTTGAGCTCCAGAGGAGAGCGTCTTTTCAATCTGCGCCAGATTTCCTGCAATGTCTCCGATGGTAGAATTGAGCTGGGCGATAAGAATTTTCATGATGCTATAGCTGTTATGTCCTGAGATTCCCAAACATGGCCGACACAGAGCGTTATATTACAATAACGCGATATTTTGTCCAGCCATTAATGCAACGTTTGCGCTGCTGACCTGTCGGCGATAGAGCGCGGTGACTCTCAGGCCATTCCCCAAAATTTGTTTATAGCTTGGTTTACCGAGCACCTGCTGGTTTTCTGCGCCAATTCCATGTGGTTTTTGGCCTCGTTCACAACTCAAGCACCTTCCGTATTCCGCCACGGGCGGACAGAGTGCCGAGCCTTCGATTCTGAGAATGCTTTGGCGTCTGGTCGTGCACGATACAAAAGGTGCTTCTGTGCCAGTGGTGCGGTACCATAGTGTTGTGGCTTGAGAAAACCCCCAGAGGCATATATGTGTATTTGCCGCTTTCCCCTCATGCTCTATCCACGTTCTTCGGCCGGGTGCCGTTTTTAAAAGGCATCTTTTGAGGATTGTTCTGGTGACTCTGTCTTGATTTACCGGTTAAAGTGTGCTATGTTCCTTCTATTTTTTAAAGAGGCATTAGTTTCTTGAGGCATACTGGCCTGTTAATGATCAGACGTTCTATGTAAGACAGAAAAACCAGAGGAAACAACGGGACAGAGCTCGCCAATTTCCTATGCAAAACACTGCACTTATTTCTCTGTCTGAGCGGTAGTTAATCAATTCGCAATATCAATTACATTTCGGAGAGTCTTTTATGGAAAAAATTAACGTTGGCATTCTGGGCGCAACCGGTATGGTGGGACAGCGTTTTATCCAGCTACTGGAGGGACACCCGTGGTTTCAGATTACGGAACTGGCCGCCTCAGAGCGAAGCGCGGGCAAGGACTATCAAGATTCGGTTGGAGACCGATGGAAGCTTGAAACCCCCATTCCCGACCGCATCAAAGGTTTACCGGTCAAAGAGTGCAAACCTGGGCTGACGTGCCGCATTGTTTTTTCTGCCCTTGATGCTGATGTGGCGGGCCCTATTGAAGAGGAGTTTGCCCGCGCTGGCTATGTTGTGTCCAGCAATTCGCGCAATCACCGCATGGATACTGACGTGCCCCTTCTGATACCAGAGGTCAATGCAGACCACCTTGAAGCAGCAGCGCAGCAAAAGCAAAAGTATGGCGCCAATGGCTACATTGTCACCAATCCCAATTGTTCAACCATCGGTCTGGTATTGGGCATTGCGCCACTACACCAAAACTTTACCGTCAAAAAAATAATGGTAACCACGCTGCAGGCTCTGAGCGGCGCCGGCTATCCGGGTGTTGCAGCGCTTGATATTATGGATAATGTCATCCCGTTCATTGGCGGTGAAGAGGGGAAAATGGAATCAGAGCCGCTTAAAATTCTGGGCACGTTTGATGGACATAGGTTTATACCTGCCCCGATAAAGGTCAGCGCCTCCTGTAACCGGGTCAATGTAAAAGACGGGCACTTGGAGTGCGTGAGCGTAGAACTGGGGAAAAAACCCTCTGCCGCCGAGATGATCGCTGCCTGGGAGTCATTCCAGCCCCTTGCTCATTATAATTTGCCCTCTTCGCCGGCGCGACCGGTTGTTTATCTGCATAATGAAAAACGCCCGCAGCCCCGTTTTGATCGGGATACGGGCAAAGGCATGAGCTGCTGCGTGGGACGCCTGCGCGAGTGCCAGGTGCTTGATTACAAGTTTGTGCTGCTGAGCCATAATACCATTCGCGGCGCAGCAGGCGCTGCCATTCTTAATGCAGAGCTGTTGTATGTAAAGGGGCTGCTCTGATCGTGATGCTGCCACGCACCGCGTGGGCATCCCGGCAATGATGATTGATAGTTTATTCCTCGCCGCTTCATCCCCGCCGAAAGGGATGATGCGGCACATACCGGTAGGCCCTTGACGCAGGAAGGAGCTTGTTTTGGACAAACGGCCGTGTGTTGTTCTGATCAGCGACAATGCCGCGTGGCGAACCTCTCTCAAACAAGTTCTCAAGGAGCAGGGAATTGACGCGATAGGGGTGGATACGAAAAAAAAGGCCCTTGAGCAGCCGTTTCACCATAACGTAGCGGCGCTCCTTTACGATCTTTCCATGCAGCAGAGTCCCATCAAAACGGCCTGTCGGTTTTTGCGAGACGCTGCGGCATGCAAAACTATTCCGTTGATTATTTTTATCCGTGAACAGCAACTTGCCCAGATTGATGCGACGCTTGGTATTGATGACTTTATCATTCAGCGAGAAAATTTCCAGGAAGCTGTTATACGGGTAAGACAGGTGTTTGGGCGGAGATTATACGCAAAACACCGGGAAGCCCTTACCATTAAAGACCTGGCAATCGATCTGGAGAATTATGAAGCATCCATACACGGCGTTCCCATTTATCTCACATTTAAGGAGTTTGAGCTGCTTAAATTCCTGGTGCTTAATCGGGGGCGTGTGTTCTCGCGTGATGAACTGCTCGATAAGGTCTGGGGCTATGATAATTATGCGGGGACGAGAACGGTTGATATACACATCCAGCGAATACGCACCAAACTGGGCAGAGCTGTGGGAGACCTGATAGTTACCGTTCGGAATGTGGGCTATAAATTTGCCACGGACTAACGAAATGGGGCAAAACCTTCATCTGCTGCGTTCTCCTCATTACCGAAAGTATTCGGGATCATTGCAGAGCGCCGTAATGCGCGTTTCAGGGTTCAGGCAATTTCAAGCGCCCTGTATCGGAAGGTTTTGAACAGCCTGCGAAGAAAGAATACTGTTATCCATAAACTGCGCACAAAAAAACCTGCGAGAAAGGAAAATGTGTGGTGGAACCGAAAAGCAAAAATATTGTCTGGCATCATGCAACCATAACCAAAGAAGATAGAGAACAGCTCTTCGGGCAGAAGGGTGTGGTCATCTGGTTTACCGGCCTGTCCGGATCCGGCAAATCAACCTTGGCTAATGAAGTAGAAGTCCAGCTTTTTGAGCGAGGTTGCCATACCTTCATTCTGGACGGCGATAATATCCGGCACGGTCTTAACAAAGATCTGGGGTTTTCGCCCAAAGACCGGGAGGAAAATATCCGGCGCATCGGAGAGGTAGCGCATCTGTTTGCCCAGGCCGGCATCATTATCATGACCGCGTTCATTTCCCCCTACCGGGCTGACCGCGAGCTGGCACGCAAGCTCAATCCAGTCGGCGAATTTATAGAAATCTATTGCCGCTGTTCCCTGGATGAATGCGAGCGCCGGGATACCAAAGGCCTTTATAAAAAGGCCCGCGCCGGCCAGATTCCCGAGTTTACCGGAATCTCAGCCCCTTACGAAGAACCCAATCACCCGGAACTCATCCTGAACACAGATCAGGAATCAGTTAAAGACAGTGCGGCAAAGGTCATTGCCTATCTTGAGGAGAAAAGGATAATCTCCAAACTGTGAGGAGCTCGCGCACCGCACGAGCCGCATTATGCAGTACCCCGCAGCGTCTGTGCTTTCTCCTCAATGGTGCGCAGCAGATCAAGGTAGGACGTTTCAAAAGCCTTGACCCCCTCGTCCTGCAGCTCCTGGTAAATCTTCTCCAGCGAGATACCTGTTGCTTCGACCTGCTGCAGGATTGACCGCGCCTCCTGAATGCCCTGCTCAAGGGTCGCCCGTGTCTCCCCGTGATCTCTAAACGCCGCAATGGTTTCCGGTGGCAGCGTATTAATAGTATGGGCACCGATAAGCGCTTCTACATATTTAACATCCCGGTAGGCAGGATCCTTAGTGCTGGTGCTTGCCCACAGCGGTCGCTGGAGCCGGGCGCCCTTATCCTGCAGCCGTTTAAAGCGCGGGCTAAAAAACAGTTCCTGAAAAATACCATACGTTACTTTTGCCACCGCAATTGCGGCCGCACCTCTCAGAGCCCTGCTTTCCGCTGTGCCAATCGCATCGAGCTGTTTGTCAACTTTGGTGTCAATTCGGCTCAGAAAAAAGCTTGCCACTGAATGCACCGCAGCTACCTTCTCGCCCCGGTCAACCCGCGTTTCCAGTCCTTCAAGGTAGGCAAGTGCCACCCGCCGGTAGTGTTCCGACGAAAACAGCAGGGTTATATTAACATTGCAGCCGGCGGCAATCAGCTCACGCGCGGCCAGTGCACCCTGGGGGGTGCCGGGAACTTTAACCATGATGTTGGGCAACCCAATTTCAGACAAAATCTGCTGTGCTTCGGCGATACTTTTTTTGGCATCGAATGCGTGCTGCGGATTAAGCTCAATCGACACAAAGCCGTCTTCTCCGCCGGTCTGATTATAAACCGGCAGCAGCAGGTGCCCGGCTTCCCGAATATCATCCATTGTAAGCTGGTAATAGATGGCACGGGCATCTTTGCCCTGCCGCGCGAGCGTGCGAATCTGGTCATCATAATCAGTGCCGCTGCTCACCGCTTTCATAAAGATCGTGGGGTTTGACGTAATTCCCCGGATGCCATCCTCGTCAATTAGCCGTTTGATGGTGCCGTCGCGCAATTCCCGGCGATGAATATTGTCCAGCCAGAAACTCTGTCCAAATGCCGTTACACTCTGTGTTCTGTTTGCCATACCGTTCCTTTCTCCTGCGATATCAATGTACTGGGTGGCTGCTGCGTTACGCCTGTATATTGCCGTGTCACGCAGAACATGGGGGTTACTGGAGGGGAAGTTTGACCCGAAACAGCGTCCAGTTTTTTTCCGGGTCGGTTTCAAATTCAACTTGACCGCGGTGCATAACGGTAAACAATTTCACGATGGAGAGGCCTTGGCCACTTGAACCATCTCGGCCTGAAAAGAGCTGCGCTTCGCTGAAAATCTTCTGTCGAACCGCTTCCTCTATAGTCCCAGTATTGCCGATTTCAATCACTGCCTGCCCATCCTTAATAAACGTGGCAATGCGCAACACCCCGGTTTTCAATTCTTCAAGTTTTTTGTGGGCATTGCTGAGCAGATTACCGATAATTCGTCCCACTTTTTTCCGATCGGCGATGATGGAAAAGTCCCCGGGGAGCAAATTGGTTTCAATGACCACCTGCGGGGGGAAATAAAAGGTGTCCAAGCGTTCCCGAATGATCTGATTAAGATTAACCGATTCCTTTTCAGGATAGGGAACGCGGTCGGTCAAAATGTCCTCAACTGCCAGCATGCTTCTGCTGAGCTTTTTATACATCTGATCAAGTTCTTCGGCAGTTGCGTCCGGCGATTTCAAGCGCTTGGTATAGAGCCGGGCAATGGCGCCAAAGGCAAGCATCTGATTGAATGAATCGTGCCGTTCCTGGGAGCGCAATGAGGTCTGAATACAGAGTTCAATATCCTGAATAAGCGAGTTGCAAAATAGAATATCTTCCTGCTCCAAGGGTTTGGTTTCATCCCCGTCAAGCACCAGAATATGCGTAACCATTTCCTTTTCATCTTTAATGGGAACGAAATACACATTCTTAATCTTCTTGTAGATATACAGTGCATAGCTTGCCTTCATGCGCGAGTCTTCACGGGCGTTCTCGATCAGCAGGGGCTGGCCGGTTTCACAGACCTCACGAATTGCCGGGTGGTCATTGAACGATAGAATACTGCCGTATCCATGAGCAGCAGGATCCAGGGGGTAGCCCGCTATTAATATGGCAAAAGGTTCTCCGACGCTGTTTTTTTCTATGGAAAACAGCGAGCAGCGATTAACATTGATGATTTCTGCAATTTTTGCCACAAGATAGCTTACCACTTGGTCAAGAGATTCGGTGCGTTTGAGAATTTGCAGCAGGGCTCGCCGGCTTTCCCGCAGGATGGCGGCTTTTTTTTGCAATTCGAGCCGTCGTTTTTGCGCCAGCACATAACTGAACCTGCCGACAACGCTTTGAATAAGATTGATCTGCTGTGGCGGAATGTGTTTATTTTTTTCCGCAAAATAGATTTGCAGCGTCCCGATCAGCACTTCCTTGCGTTCCACGCCCTCATAATCGGTGAGCAGGATCGGCAAAGCAAGCATTGAATTGATGCCCATCGCCTGGAGCTTTTCTTTTTCTGCATAGAGCGGCTCCTGCATCAAATCAGGAGCCATAAAAAAAGTCTTTGTTTCAAAAATTTGGCCGGCAATTGACTGCTCATACGGAATTTCACCGGTGCGCTGACCACCCCAGTTATAACTCCCGCTTGCCACCATGACATTTTTTATAGGATCATAGGTGCGACACGTTGCACATGCCGCATTGGTCAGCTCAGTAATATCCCGGCACAGGATGGTTAACAGTTCATCCCCTGAAATTTCAGGGGAGATTTTCATAATATTGTCAGAAATCTTCAGGGCTTTTTGAATATCAATCCAGCGATTTTCCAGGATATATTCAATGCGTTTAATGTCTTCCCCGGAAAGAAGCTCAAGCAAACTTCTAATATGTTCATCTTCCAGCAGCCGTATGACTTCGGGATGTTCCTGAAGAAATTGTTCTATTTTTGCGGTAGTTGGTTTACCATCCATGGTCGGTGTTTTAAAATAATTACTGTTTGTTATACTATAGTAAAAATTCCCGCAAAACGCAACGGACAGAAAAAAACCCCGGGTATGGTCCCATACCCGGGGTTATGTGTCCCCAATATAAGCTGTTATTATGCTTTGGCACAAGCTATTGGCGGTCAATATTGTAACGCTGCATACGCATCAATAAGCCCATAGCCAAACTCTGCATCCTTGCCGGCCGGACCAAGGTCCTCTGCCGTATAAATTAAGGCATCTTTAATCTGTTGTGGCGTCCAGTCTGGATGTTTTGATTTTATGAGCGCAGCCACGCCGGAAACGTGCGGCGTTGCCATGGAGGTGCCTGATAAAAACCAGTAGCCCCAGCCGAAAGCAAAGAAGCGAAAGCCGAGAAATTGTCGAAATGTTTCCTGTAATATTCCTCCATTGGGGCTGCCATCGCCGTCAGGATCCTGGGCAACAACCCCGCCCGGCGCAACCACATCAATCTCGGGGCCATAATTAGAATAGGGCGCGCGCTGCTTCTGGTAATCTACTGCGCCAACGGCAATTACTGCATCAAAGGCAGCAGGATAACTCACTTTCTCCCTGCCATCATTGCCGGCTGCTGCAATGACCGTCACGTTGTGCGCAACGGCAGCATTAACAGCTTCTTCAAGAAAGGAAAGATCAAAAAGTTCTAAGGTATCTGGATCATCCCCAGGCCCGCCCAAGCTCAAGTTAATAATGTCAGCACCGTGCGCCACCGCCCAGTCAATACCGTCTACCACCCAGCTCAACAGCGCGAAATTTCCGCTGCGCAGAAAAACTTTCACCGGCATAATTTTGGCGTTATAGGCAACTCCGGCAACACCAATGCCGTTATTCGTTTCCTGACCGATCGTACCTGCCACATGGGTGCCGTGAAAGTTTTGGTCATATGATGACCCTTCAATTCCCAAAATGGCATTGTATCCCGGCAGCAGCCGGTTGCCGAAACCGTCTTGGCCGCGGTGTCGGGTGGTATTAACGCCGCTGTCCACCACGGCAACCGTAACCCCTGCGCCGGTGCTGAGGTTCCACGCAGCCTCCATATTAATCAAAGGCAGGTTCCACTGCTCGTTGTAGTAGGGATCATTGGGTGCGATATAGAGATCAAAAACATAGTTCGGCGTGACCCGTTCAACAGCGGGGTTTTGGGCAAACCGTTTCAACATCGTTTCAACCATGCCTTCCGGAACTTTAACAATACAAAACCGTTTTCGGTACGAGTGTTTGAACTGCACTGCGCCAAGATTATGCGCGATCAGTGCTTTCCTGTCTTCAGCAATACCGGGCTTAAATTTGACCAGAATTTCATCCTGGGCATAACGACGGCCTGCATGCAGGGCATTAAGAGGAAAAAGTATGGTTATTGCCACCGTGAGAAAAAAGATTATGCGCTGTTTCATATCAAGAACCTTTTGTTAGTTGTCAAAACGGCCAATAAGTTATCCCCGGTCTTCATCTTCGAAGCATCCATTACGCAGAAAACGTTAAACCTATATTTTTTCAGAGCGAAGAACACAGGACAACCCTTTAATCAAAGGGGTAACAGACAGTCTGGCAAGTCCCCCCTTTCTTTGCAGTTTTTCCTTTGCTTTGCCCTGGTTTCAGATAAATATAGCTGCCATTGGTGTATAGGCAAAGGTATGTTCATCTTTTACAAGGTCTTTTTTAAATTATAATATAATATCCAGTAGATGGCAGCCAATCCGTCTTTCCAGTTGATTTTTTTCCCTTCTGCATAATCCCTGCCGCAATAAGAAATCGGCACTTCATAAATTCTGCATTTCAGGCGGGCAAGCTTTGCTGTGAGCTCCGGCTCAATGCCAAACCGGTTTGATTCTACGGTAAATTCTTTCAACAGGCTCGCTTTAAATGCCTTATAGCAGGTTTCCATATCCGTCAGGTTAATATTGGTAAACATGTTGGACAGGGTGGTGAGAATGGTGTTCCCTACATAATGCCAGAATAGATGAACGCGGTGCGGCCCGCCCAAAAAGCGCGAACCAAACACGGCATCAGCATGGCCGTCTCTGATGGGGGCAATGATGAGTGGATATTCGTCCGGGTTATATTCCAGATCGGCATCCTGAATAATGACGATATCGCCCTGCACCTGTTTGAACCCTGTTCGCAAGGCTGCGCCTTTGCCCTGGTTGGTTTCGTGGTAAAATATTTTTACATTATTGTGGGAAAAATTTTGCAGGACCTCGCGCGTACCGTCTGTGGAACAGTCATCAACAATTATGATTTCCTTATCCAACGGCACCCTGTTGACCCGGGAAATAACTTCGAGAATGGTGTCCTTTTCATTATAAACGGGAATAACGACAGATAAACGCATGACACAAAAGCCTCAAAACCGTCTTGTCACGGTAGCAGGGTACCTGGTTTGGTATGGTTATTATAGGCGCCGAGATAATCGAGATACTCGCACACCTTGCAGTTACTGTTCATTGGCCATTAGGTTAAGTTGCGCGACGAGTGGAACGGTTTTAATATGTTTTACAAGAAAAGTAAAATTTTTTCTGTTAGGGGATTGTTATTTTTTTTTCATTGATTGCTGATAAATGTTGCTTGGCAACGGCTTCGGCAACTTCCAAGCGTTTTTTCTGTTCGGTGGTAAAAGTATAGTGTTTATTTTTTTCAAGCAAGCAGAGAGCGGTTTTGGGAAATCCTAACTGGTTGCACATTTCTATTTTGCGCACCTGGATTTCTGCGGGAGACAACAGAATCTCAGGATATTTATAAACACTATTAGCCAAGAAAATGAGGATAATAATCAAAGCCCACTTATTTGAAAACGCTTTCTTCCAACCCCCGGCTTTACATTGCACAAGAAAATATGCGCAATAGATAATAAAAAAAGGCATTAGGGGAAGACGAAGTTTTGAGTTTCCGACTGTCAGAAAAATCATAAGGCAATAGGTGATTACAAAAACTAATAAAAGCGGGCGGAATGCCTCCTTTGTAATTGATATTCCCCATATTCCACAGCAAACAATAAATACATATATTAAACTTATAAGACTACATACCGTCTCTGCGATTATTTTGTTATATTGTTGAAATCGTACTTTAATATACCATGTTAAATATGGATTGGTATGCGGGGCCCAGAAATTACTAAGCTTTGTGAAAGAATTTTTTAGGTAAGTTATAGGGTCTTTGGCAACAAATTCTATGACTTTAAAAAACATCTGGGAAGTATTAAGGTTAAAGAGTTCGAGCATATTTAGCTGGCTCTCCTCTGGCCATTCTTCTCCGCAGTTGTTTATGTCATAAAAAATATTTCCAGGTATATTGCCATAATCCGTGCTGCAAACAATCAGCCGATTTGCACCATGAATTAGTGAGCCAATACCACTCTTTGAACCAACAGAGGTACTGCCCACGTTTTCAGGTATTAAACCAGCAAGAGTAAAGAAAGTACCATAAGTTAACAAAAAAAATACTGCAGTAGGTTTAAGGGAAAATTTAAGACCTTTTTTAAAATAATTTATGAAAAAGAACATTGAAATTATTATGGAAAAGTAATGAAGTCCGCCACGCGTTAAAGATGCCAATCCCCACAAAATTCCTGCTAAAACTATATCTACAATGCGCTGGTTATAGAAGTATTTAACGAGCAGCATAAATGAAAATGTCATAAAAAAAATAGCCAGTGTTTCAGGGTAGAATGTGGAGCCGTAAAATATAAAATCAGGATAACCCCCCCCAATTATGGCAGCAATAATGGCTGTCTTTTTTCCAAATAAGTCCTTTGTGAGCAGGTACATACCAATAACTGTAAACCATCCTACGGTCGCAATGGCAATCATTGGACCGATAATTTTCCCTTGGGTAAAATATAAAAAGGTGGCAATGAAAAGAAAATTAACTGGCGGGAAAAAATTAAATTGATTATTTCCTGTTGCCAGAATTTCTCGTGCACCACTCAAGTAAAGGAGAGCATCCAAATCGCCGACAGCTTCTATACCAATTTTATTATCTCTACAAAAGTATAATACTGGAAAGATCCGAAGGAATAAAATACTTATCAATACTAAATATTTAACAATTTGTTTCTGTTTTATCATCGATGCAATTTTGTTCGGTGGATAAACAACAATTAAAATGGTGTTGCTGTTTATTAATTCGTTAAATTTAATTTACTAAATTTATAAATTGAGCCATCCTCAAAAATTACAACCTCCTCCATTTTAAAAAAATTTTTTAAAAGGTCTAAAGGATAGAGTTGTTCTGTTTGCATAAAAAATCTTTTTTTACCGTTAAACATTTCATTGAACCAGATTAGCAAGCACTTATTATAATTTGGCAACGTTGAGACAAACTGCGAAAGAGGTACCGTTGTTATTGGTGAATATGAAGCCACAATTCCGGTAAGTATGTATAAGGCATATGGTTCGTTGCTATAAACTTTTTCTTCTATATGTTTATTTCTTAACCATTGTATCAGTGGTGATTTCTGCCATGCATCCTTCCCATAATAGCTTTGCCTGTAAAAATCTTCCCCTGCCCCTTCTTGCCTACATAGCTTAATAAAACTAACTGCTCCGTAAATGGGATACAATAGCCATAGAAAAAGAATACTACTAATAACAAATTTTAATAAATACCCTTTTTTGAATGTCACGCTTTTATAAATTCCATCTATGCAAAAACTTAAAACTATCATTAAAAAAGGATATAGCGGAGAAAGTAACCTATTGCCGATTGGTTCATTAGCAGTATATGAAGAAATAAAGATTATAAAAACAGAATAAAGAGCAATATATATGATGAGGGGTTTTACAGTGCAATTCCATGTGGATTCTATCGGCCTTAATCTCCTTAATCTGTATTGCTGTCGCTTAATTATCAAAGCTAAAGCAACGACGCATGCAAGTAATACAAAAAAATTCAACACAAACGGAACTGATAAAGGAATAAACCATCCACTTATGACTGTTACAAGGTCACTGAGATGTCTCAAGGCACCCCAATACGCAGGATTTCGATGACCAGCAAACGTGCCTGCCCGAGAAAAATTGTACCCCCCCCACATAATAGTAGGAAGTAAGGCTATCGTTGTAAATATCAAAGCATTTCTTGCGCGCCTCATAATTTGAGAGTTTTGTGCAAAAAGCGGTATTGATAGTGCCCCTGTTGCAACCAGAATGACGCCAACGTATCTTTGCAAACAAACAAGTGCAGCAATTGCCGAACACAAAAGAAGTTTTTGTGCTTTTTCTTGTTTAAGATAGCCGGAAAATACTAAAAAGAATAACACTGATAAAAAAATATAAATCGGCTCGGACCAAGCCATTACAGATACCTCGAGAAGTGGCTCTGAAAATATAAAAGAAAGGACTGCCCAGAAAAACAACACGCTTGATTCAATAACTTTTAAAAGTAGAAAACCGGAAGAAAAGATTGTGAAACCAAAAGCTATCATATTAAACAATTTGGCACCCACCAATGGATTGATACCCAACAAACCCAAGGCTGCGAGAAGTATTGGGTATAGAGGAGGCCAATGTACAAAAGGTTCATTATTAAAAAGATAAAATCCTGTCCGGTTCAGTAAACTCTGCGCTGTAGATATGTATCCTACAGAATCAGGGGAAACTCCGATGCCGTATTTGCTCGCTCCGTAGTTAACCATCATGCACCCTATTACTCCCAAGATACCTAAAACGAGGAAAATAATTGGCTTATTTAAATCGTTATTACTTTTTTTCATTGGTGGAAAATTTTAAAGAATGACTCGGCATAGATATTATCATAAGGGATTGCCTTGGCTAACATACTGATCTAGATCTAATAGTCGTCGAGTCCCTTGACGTGTTCTTTACAGGCATACTGGACACCTCGGTCTGAGTCGTGGATTAACTCAGAGGTGAGATTGCGTGTCCTTAAGGCCATCTTCAGTGCCACTACCGTCAGATGATGATCAATGCGCTTGACCAGTGCCCAGCACACCACCCGCCGAGAAAACACATCCAAAATGACTGCTAAAAATACAAAACCTGTCAGGATAAGAAGGTAGGTAATGTCGGCGACCCAGACCTGGTTTTTGGCAGTGACTTCCCGACCCTTCAGAAGATTCGGATATAATGGAAACGCATGGGCGGCATCGGTTGTGCGGATGAACTGCCGTTTGATGCGCCGAAATACATTATATTTGCGCATCACCAGCTGAATACGCTTGCCATTCACCTGTAGACCATAGCGCAGCAATAGCTGAGATTTAATAGTACGATACCCCCAACACGAATAATTTGTCCTGAACAGAAGTTGAGTTGACAGGGGGTCACACCTCCTGGCTGTCAATGACAGTTATGCAGCGTCATACAACTGCACTACATTTTTCTCCACAAAGAGTTTCTTTCCCGCAATAAAGGTTCCCATCGGTGTTCTACCCTGGCACCGTTTTCCCTGATGAGTACGGGTATGATTGTAATAGGCAATATACTCATCCAGGTCATTTTGTAAAGTTTCTATTTCTGTATACACCTTCTTGCGAAACACCACGCGGTAAAACTCATTGAGTACCGTTTGATGAAACCGTTCGCAGATACCATTGGTCTGTGGGCTTTTGACCTTGGTCTTGGTGTGGTCTATGTCGTTGAGCTGTAAATACAGCTGGTAGGGATGCCGGTCCGGTGCTCCGCAACACTCCGTTCCCCGATCCGTCAGCATACCTAACACCGGGATATTCTGGTCTGCGAAGAATGACAACACCCGATCATTCAACATATCAGCTGCCGTCACGGGTATCTTTGCCGTATACAGTTTGGCAAACGCTCCGGAGGAATAGGTGTCCACGACCGTCTGCTGATAGATCCGCCCCACACCCTTTACATAACCCCCATAAAAGGTTTCCTGACTCGACAAATACCCTGGATGAGCGGTTTTATCTCATCAGGGTGGGATTCTCGTTCCACCTTGGCTGCCTCAAGGGCCGTAAGCTGCGCCTCAGTATACACAATGCCTTCTCGGGCCGCCTTTTCTTCCAAGGCCGTAAGCCGTTTCTTGAAGGTCTCCAGATTATGCCGCTGCCAAATGCTGCGTACCCCGCCCCCGGAGATGAGAACTCCTTGTTTTCGCAGCTCATGTGACGCACGGGCCTGACCCTAGGCTGGATACTCATAGGCCATCGCAATGACGGCTGCTTCTCCTTCTGCGGCTACCCGATTCTTGTGGCAGGGCGTGCGGCGGGTCTTCTCCTTGAGGCCTTCCAGCCCCTGCTCTTCATATGACTTCTTGATGTCATAAAAGTGCTGCCGGGACACCCCAGTTATTTTGCAGGCCTGTGATACGTTCTTGAGAAATTCTGCTAATTCCAGTAAACTAAGCTTGTTCCTTACCAGCTTCTCTTGGGTGGTCATCGTTTCTACCTCCCTTAACTAGTTTGTTAGTTATGTGCCAGGAGGTATATGACCAACCATGAGGTGGTCTGGGTTGTCTAGACATAAAATATGCATCTTTAAGGTGAATTTGCCACCCGCTTTTTTGCAGCACCTTTTAACCACTCTCCCATAGAAATGGGATTTTTGCTCAGACCCCTGAAACATGGCTGACGAGGTTGCTCTCTAATCAACGATCTCTGCCCTGGCCAACCCTTACCATGGGGGAACATCGGCTCCTACCGTCATCATCCCACAGAAATCAAGCGACCGGTACAACCGTAAATTTCTGCTGGCACTCTGGAACCCAGACGCTGATGGGGTCACTCGGTGTTGTAAAACAGGAAATACTCTGCCAACCCCTGCCGGGCATCCAGGAGATTTTCGTAATCCTTCAAATACACTTCCTCGTATTTGACACTGCGCCACAAACTCTCAACCATGATGTTGTCACATGTCCTGCCGCGGCCATCCATACTGATCCGGATACCGGCCTCTTGAAGTTTGCCGGTAAATGCTTCGCTGGTAAACTGGCTGCCCTGATCGGTATTGAAGATCTCCGGCGCACTCCCGTTCAATGCACAGTTCAGTGCTGCCACACAAAACTCAGTCTCCAGCGTTAATGACTGCTCCCAGGAAAGCACATACCGGCTGTACCAGTCCATAACGGCAACCAGATAGGCAAATCCCCTGCGCAACCGGATATAGGTGATATCAGCAACCCAGACCTGATCAGGATGATCTATCCTCAGATCCCGCAACAAATACGGGTAGCGGCTCTGTTCCGTATCCCTGACGCTCAGGCGTGGCCTGGGATAGATCGCTTCTATCCCCATCAGACGCATCAGTCGCCGGACCCGGTCCCGGCATACCGGATGCCCCTGGCTTTTCAGCCACTCCCTCATCCGCCGTGACCCATAAAACGGCCGGCGCAGATACTGCTCATCGATCAAGCGCATCAGCTCAAGATTATACGCACTCTCCAGCGAGGTTCATAGTAGTAGCTCGACCGTGCCAGACCCAGCAACGCACACTGCTGTTTCACGGAACATACGGCATCCAGAGGATTGATCAATGCCCGCTTCTGATCAAGGCTCAAATCCAGTCTTTTTTTTTAACCACTCAAGCTCAACCTGCAATTGCCCAATTTGCTGATACAGTCGCGCCCTTAATGCCTCCTCACCGTCTGCTTCCCGTTTGCGCCGGTCACTGAAAATTCCAGGGAGCTCAGCCAATACCTGCTTCTTCCATTTGCTAATCTGGTTCGGATGCACTTCATACGCAGCGGCAAGTTCAGACATGCTCTTAATCCCCTTCACTGCCTCCAAGGCTACCCGGGCTTTAAACTCAGCGCTGTGATTCCTCCTCCCTTTCTTCATGGATCCGCCTCCTCATAGTTTGACTATTATATCAGCAAATCCACCTTACGCTCCTGTCCAGTTTTTCCAGACCATTATAGAAAGCGTTTTTATAGAGGTCATTGATTAAGTCGACAAGTTGTGGCTTGTCAAAGCGGTCATAGCCGAGCAGCTGGCGGACATGGGTCCAATTTTTTTGCTCAACATGGGCA